>Ga0307934_1000762_pt1 | contig 22636 bp, 21 predicted proteins | sample OrgLakmetageno90_FD_201838 | JGI IMG/M metagenome (GOLD analysis project Ga0307934, IMG submission 201838) | Saline water microbial communities from Organic Lake, Antarctica - #90 | ecosystem: Environmental > Aquatic > Non-marine Saline and Alkaline > Saline | place: Antarctica: Organic Lake... | reverse complement strand
TAGGTCGAAACTTAATGTATAAGAAATCTGTGTTTACCCGTGTTGGAGGGTTTCAAGAACACCAAAGCACGTTGAGCGGGGATGACGACTTATTGGTAAATACAGTAGCAACTGCAACCAACGTTGCTATTGAAATGGAGGAAGAGTCCCATACAATTTCTGATGCAGAAAAATCTTGGAAGCGTTTTATTTTACAAAAAAGACGTCAATTAACTGCAGGAGTGCAATACAAAAAAAGCGACCAATTACGCCTAGCCATCTACGGAGCCACCAATTTTTTATACTACGGGTTGTTTTTAATTCTTTTGGTTGTTTCGCCCTTTACGGTCTTAATTTTAGGGATATTTGTAGTCAAACAATTGTTGGAATTTTTGTTGTTCAGAGAAATTGCACAGCGATTAAGGGAAGGCGATTTAATGCCATTCATTTCCTTTTTAGAGCCGCTTTATATTTTCAGTTTAACAGCAATTGGTATTTCAACCTGGTTTTGGAAGGTAAAGCAATGGAAGTAAACAAGAACTTTTCTAAAAAAGCGAACGAAGATTACCGTTTGGTGGAAGCTGCAAAAACTGGTGACCAATCCGCTTATACCGCCATCATGGTAAGATATAGAGAACCACTGTATTACTTGGTGCTGAAAATGATTCGCAATGAAAGTGATGCTGAGGATATCTCCATTGAGGCATTCGAAAAGGCATTTCATAAATTAGAACAGTACACTCCCAATTATGCATTTAGCACTTGGTTGTTTCGTATTGCTACCAACCACTGCATTGACTTTATTCGAAAGAAGAAATTAAAAACTACCTCCATTGATAGTGCATTAAGAGATTCGGAAGGGGACGATATGAAGATTCAGGTAAAAGGTACTTCTAAGGATCCTGAAGAAAAGTTTATCGAGCAGCAAAAGATTACGCTTATGCGGAAGTACGTTGAGAAACTAGATGAACCGTATCAAACGTTAGTGAAATTAAGGTACTTTAGGGAGTTTTCGTACGATGAAATTGTTGTCGACCAAGAACTACCTCTTGGTACCGTAAAGGCTCAATTATTTAGAGCTAGAGCATTGCTTGCCGATTTAATCCGCACTAGCAAGGAGTCGATTTAAAGAATATGGAAGAAATTAGCTATCATTTTTCGCAATTGAATGCACGTCAACAGGAACAATTTGGAGAACTGAGGGCACTTTATGAAGAGTGGAATGCTCAAATTAACGTTATTTCAAGAAAAGATATGGATGCTTTTTACGTTCGCCATGTCTTACATTCCTTGGCGATTGCTAAAGTAGTAGAATTTAAACCCGGAACGAAGCTGCTTGACGTAGGAACTGGAGGTGGTTTTCCAACCATACCATTGGCGATACTGTTTCCTGAGGTTTCATTTTTAGCAGTGGACTCTATTGGTAAAAAAATAAAAGTAGTTAACGCGGTTGCAGAAAGTCTTGGTTTGAGGAATGTGGTAGCAAAGCATCAAAGAGCAGAGACGGTAGAAGGAAAGTTTGATTTTGTGATTAGCCGAGCAGTCACTCGAACAAGCAATTTTCTACCTTGGGTAAAAGATAAAATCAAGAAAGAGTCTTTTAACGATCGACCAAATGGGTATTTGTTTTTAAAGGGCGGAGATCTGAGGGAAGAGTTGCAAGAGGTGAAGAAAAAGTATACCTCTTTTAACATCTCTGATTTCTTTTCTGATGCCTTTTTTGAAACGAAGCAGGTCATCTACATGACAAAGTGAGTTTTTGGATTTTTTAAGAACTATATGTACGGTTAATAGGTTAAGTTTGCGAAAACAATAAAACAACAAAAATGATTAAGAAATTATCCGTTAGCTTTTTAGCTCTATTTTTAATGGTGTTTACCATTCAAGCACAAGAATTACCACAACCAAGTCCTTATGCAGAAGTAATGCAGAGAGTTGGCTTAACAGATGTTACCGTAAAGTATTCCAGACCTGGAGTAAAAGATAGAGTGATTTTTGGAGATTTAGAGCCATTTGGTTCTGTTTGGAGAACAGGTGCTAACTCTGCAACTAAAATTGTACTTTCTACTGATGCTAAAATTGGTGGTACAGAAGTGGAAGCTGGCACTTACTCTATCATGTCAACTCCAATGGAAGAAGGAAATTGGAAAGTGTTTATCAATACTGACCTTGATGTTCAGGAAGGGTCTTACAAAGCAGAAAATAATGTTGCTTCGATAGATGTAAAAGTGATGAAAACTAAAGAAAAGGTTGAATCTATGACATTTTGGTTTGCCAACGTGAAGCCAGGTTCTATGGACTTAATGTTTGCTTGGGAAAACACTTCTTGGTCTATTCCAATTGAAGTAGATTTTAAAGCAATGGCATCTAAAAACATTGAAGAAGCGATTGAAGAAACAAAAAGCGCTTTTAGAGTTTACAATAGCAGTGCTAGATATAACTTCGATAATGATTTGGATATGAACAAAGCATTAGAGTGGTCTAAAAAATCAGTAGACATGAGTGCTACTTTCTGGAACGTATACACGCTTTCTTTAATTCAAAATAAATTGGGAATGAAGAAAGAAGCTTTAGCTACCGCTAAAAGATCTTTAGAATTAGCTAACAAGGCAGAATACCAGCCTTATATCAAAATGAACACAGACAACATTGCAAAGTGGTCTAAGAAATAAGAATTAACCGATTGATTCGATTAGGGGGGAGAAGCTTAGCTTTTCCCCTTTTTTTGTACCTTACAGTTCAAACTAAAGTTTATGAACTTTCCTTATTGGGTCATTTATTCGTTTACAGCAACCGGGATTGGATTGTTGATTTTTAATAGTACAACTTCAAACTGGGCCGGCATCCTTTCGAACCTTTGCATCATTGCAATTGGGGTGATAGCCATTTGGAATAAGAAAAATTCAGGGCGCAAGGTTTAAAGATGAGAATTTTCATACAATAGAATGGAAACATAACTTTGCTGCAAGTGTTATTTTCAAAAACAAACCATGATTCATTTACTTTCTCCAGCAAAATCACTCGATTTTGAATCGGACATTTCAACCAAGACATTCACGCAGCCCCAGTTTATGGCTGAAGCGGAAACGTTGGTGAAGAAATTGAAGTCCACTTCCAAACAAAAAGTAAAAGACTTAATGTCGATTAGTGATGCTTTAACGGAACTAAATACGGAACGATATCAAACTTGGTCGGGATTGACAAAGCCATCCGCTAATAGCAGACAAGCCATTTTAGCCTTTACAGGTGACGTTTACCAAGGCCTAGATGCAAAAACCCTAACCGAGAAGGACTTAAACTACGCTCAAGATCATCTGTTGATTTTATCAGGAATGTATGGAGCATTGCGACCATTGGACGTAATGGAACCTTATCGACTAGAGATGGGAACCTCTTTAAAAGTAGGGAGAGCAGATAATTTATACCAGTTTTGGAAGGAAAAACCCACGCAGTTCATCAATGAAAAGTTAGAAGCCTCAGGTTCAAACTTTGTGGTAAATCTAGCTTCGAATGAATACTTTAAGGTGGTCGATAAAAATAAATTGAATGGCGATTTAATAAGTCCTGACTTTAAGGATGCGAAGAACGGGAAATATAAAATCATTTCCTTCTATGCAAAAAAGGCTAGGGGATACATGAGTCGTTACATTATTGAAAACCAAATAAAAGATTCAAAGGATTTAGAGGGATTTGATGTTGCAGGCTACAGATTTAACGGAGATTTGAGCAAAAACGGAAATCCTGTGTTTACAAGGGAAGAAAATCAAGCATAATGGCAGAAAAGAAAGAGAAAATACAACCAGATTACGACAAACGATTGCACATTGACGAGGATAAGATTACCCACAATCCTCATAATTTGCCGTATGCCCATACGGTAGGAAGTGCTATTATTTTTCCGGATGACAAGGATAGAATAAAAACCACAGCCATGACGGCAATGGTAGAGCAAACCAACGTGCAAATGAAGCAAATCTATGATCAAATGGAGCTGCTGATTAGTCAAGCAAATAAGTTAAAGGAAAGAGTAGAACTTTCGGAAGAAATTTATGCCGCAGAAATGGGCTTTAAACCAATTACTGGGCACACGTATCACCTTTACGAAAAAGAGGATGGAGCGAAGGTAATTTCTATGATTGGACCCAATGAGTGGGCGAGAGGATGCAAGTATGCTCATTATGTGGCAACAGCTAGATTGATGGGAGACCATACGTGGGACATTGAAGAGAAGAATACAGCCGAAAAAGAAACCGAGGTAGAAGCACAAGAGGCTGAATGAAGCAATTATTTTTCATAGTAACTGTAGTATTCGCATTAGGTTGCGGAGAGACTTCCAATAGGGTAAATGAAGAAGCTCAAGCTGCAACGGAAATTGTAATTAGAGGAGAAGCACAAGGGACTACCTATACCATTAAATACTTAGCAGAGACTTACGAAGAAGGTTTAAAGGAAAGGTTCGACTCCTTATTGTCTGCAATCGATGAGAGTATGTCTACGTACATTCCTACTTCAAAAATTTCGAAATTAAACAATGGAGACACCATTGAGATAGATGACATGTTTTTAAACGTGTACAAATTATCTTATGATGTCAATAGAGAGACAAATGGTGCATTTGATCCGACGATTGGCCCACTGATTAAAGCTTGGGGTTTTGATTATGCAAACCCGCAGAAAATGGACTCCACCATGGTTTCTGAGTTGCTTGCAAAAAGCGGGTTTAACCAATTCGTGTTAAATGGAGCTAGACTCTACCGAAAACAAGAAGCCTCACGTTTAAATTTTAACGCGGTTGCACAGGGTTATTCTGTTGACTTGATGGCTGAGCTTTTGAACCAAAAAAACATCTCCAATTATTACATAGAATTAGGAGGGGAACTGAAAGTAAAAGGTAAAAACAAATACGGCGATTGGTGGGTGATTGGAATTGATCGACCAGATGGTAAGAACCTAGAGCGGAATTTAGCACAACGCATATCCCTTGAAAATGCTGCCATGGCAACCTCTGGGAATTATCGAAAATTTTACGAGGTAGATGGTAAACGTTATTCTCACACATTAAATCCTAAATCTGGATATCCTGCTGAGAACAGACTCTTAAGTGCCACTGTAATTGCGAATGACTGCGGAATGGCTGATGCCTTAGCCACTGCGTTTATGGTAATGGGAGTAGAGGGAAGTAAAAACTATTTACAGAAACATCCTGAGATTAAAGCCTATTTGATTGCTTCTACTGAAAGTGAGGAATATGAAACATTTGTTTCCCCTAACTTAGAGGAGTATATGATCAGTGATTAGTCCTCTTTCTGACACTTTTCGTCAGGTTTCGCTCCACAAAATCCGCACGGCGCGCCTTCCTCATTTAACATCGGATTGTTACTGGCACAAGTTCCTGCAAATTTTCCGTCTTTTTTTAATAAAATTTTAACGGCTATTCCTGCAAAACCAATTGCTAGCATGCCAATACTCAAAAGAATTAATTTCATAATTTTTTGCTTTGTGCAAAAGTAAGATTATTCTCTTTTTAGAGGATACTTTTGAATGGAATAAAGCATTAGCATAAAAGCAAACCGGAGGAATACCTATTTTTTGGAAAGTGCTTTCTTGATCAGCATGACCACTGCTAAAACTAGAAACCCAATTATAAGACCGGTGAAAAATTCCTTGATCATGCTCGGAATTTCAATACTCTCCGAAGCGTGGTGAATGAAGTCAACGTAATGCACAAAAATTCCACCTGACACAAGCAGTAGCGCAACCGTTCCTATGTATCCTAAACTTCTAATTACAATCGGCAGCCCTTTTACTAAACCATTCCCAATACCTTGAATAAATGGCTTTTCACTCATTTCTTTTAGCTTAAAGCCGGCATCGTCCATTCTAACAATAAGTGCAACAATACCATAAACTCCAATAGTGGCGACTATGGCCACAAAAGAAACAACCAAAACTTGCTCCAGAATGGGCTTTTCCATAACTGTTCCTAAGGCAATTATTATAATTTCTAAGGACAGAATAAAGTCAGTGATGATAGCTGATTTCACTTTCGATTTTTCCACAGCCAAAACTTCTTCCACCGACATTTTAATGGAAACCTTTTCAGTTTCTGCAGGGGAATGCGGTACAATCATTTCATATACCTTTTCCGCTCCTTCGTACGCTAAATACAATGCACCGGCAATTAGTATCAGCGGAATAGCGACAGGAACGTATGCACTGAGTAGAAAAGCAATGGGTAAAATAATCAGTTTGTTGAGGAAGGACCCTTTTGTGATTGCCCAAAGCACAGGAATCTCTCTAGAAGCTACAAACCCAGATGCCTTTTCTGCATTCACCGCTAAATCATCTCCCAATATACCTGCAGTTTTCTTGGTAGCAATTTTACCCATGGTCGCTACGTCGTCCATAATGGCAGCAATATCATCTAAGAGAGCAAAAAATCCGGAAGCCATTTCGTTTAATTATTAATGGTTTAATTATGAATTATTAATTCGTCGTGGCTGTGTATTAATGAGAAAGTTGACACGCTTATTTTACAAGTTAATAGCTACAATATTAGCATTTATTCTAAATCAATAATTTACCTACAATCTGCTTTTTCTCCGGCTAATTGTCAATTATCAATCGTCAATTAATTGAGGATCTCTCTTACATTTTCTCGAATGGTTTCTGAAATTCCATCGGTATTTAAGTCGTTTGCATCTTTTCCGAAAGGGTCTTCTATTTCTTCTGCTAACAACTCTAAACTTCCAAAAATGTACAAAATGAAGGTACAAACTGGAATGGTCCAATAGTGGAGATCATAGGCCAAGCCAAAAGGAAGTGTCAGGGTATAGGCAAAAATGAATTTTTTGAGAAACAAGTTATAGGAGAAAGGAATAGGTGTTTTCTTTATGCGTTCGCATGCCCCAATGATGTCTGTGAAAGCATTCAGTTCTCGGTCAATGGTGATCAGTTGATCACCTGTAATTTTACCTTCTTTATAAACTTGCTGTAGCCTGGTATACATGGCTTGGGCGATTTGATTTGGAACATGTTTGAATTTTTCTAACTCTTTAATGGTTTGAAATTCGCTGTCCTCTAATTCGTCCAATACGACACCCTCCCTCAAATGTTCCTTCATGGCAAAAACGTAATTTGGAATTAGTTTTTTATAGATTAACCTCGTCTCCAAGTCAGCTTTGGGCAACATGGCATTTATTTTAAGGGCAAAGTTTCTGCTGTTATTTACCAGTGCTCCCCATTGCTTTCGGCCTTCCCACCATCTTTCATAGGCGGTATTTGTTCTGAAAACGAGAAGTAAACCAATTACAAAACCGAGCAAAGAGTGGATTTGAAAAGTGTTGCCAAAAACGTACATCTTTTCATATTTCAATTCTAAAAATACCACGATGGAGCAAAAGATGGCGTACGAAAATAGCACCCAAAACATTTGCCTGAATGTATCGCTTTTGTGAAATTTAAAAATTAGTCCGAACCACTCTCGCGGGTTGTATTGAATCATGCTTTTGTAAAATAAAGGTCCAATTTAAAGAATGCATTTAAGTATCTTAGCAAAACCCGGAGAATATGCGAAAAATCATTTTTTATATCCTTGTAATAAGTACTGTATTAGCTTGTAAAACAAACAAGAATAGCGTTGTGCTTCAATCTGACGATTCAACAGAACTCAAAATTGGAATAGCCTTTATTCAAAAGGAAATTCCCGGAACAGAGGGAGAAAAAGAAAAAACTTACTTAACGGTGAATTTTATAGAACGGATTGGAGATAACGTTAACTTAGAAAAGTTGTGGGTCATCGGAGAAATTTATACCATACAGAAAACAGATTATCGCGATGAGAAAACGCTAAAAGTAGATGTAACAAACTCCAATTTTTGGAACAAATCTACCATACCGGAAGTTAGATTGTACTATCAACTAGTTAGAAAGGATGTAGTGCAAGAAATTAATGCTACTATCAAAGAACCCATTTTTTTACCATAAGAATACCATGAGAAATATTATTACAGCCTTAAGCATCTTATTTATCACCGGCGTTTCTGCACAATCGTTAGGGGATTCAAAGGTGAGTTACAAAGAAATGATGTACGACCAGACGTATAACTTTTACGAAGTAGTGGATGCGGCCGAGGAGTATTTCTCTACCATAGATAAAATAGCTAAGGGTTCAGGTTACAAGCCTTTCATGCGTTGGGTAAACGCGAACGAATACAAGTTCTATCCTGATGGAGATCGCGCAAATGTGAACCCTTATTTGGCAGAGATGGAATACAAAAGGTTTTTAAAGAGTTCTCCTAACAATAAAAGCTTATTCGGAAGTAGCTGGAAAGATTTAGGTCCGTACACTTTAGATAGTATTACAGGTCATTACTCCGCAGGTTTAGGTCGGGTAGAAGATCTATATGTTTCACCAACTGACTCCAATATTATGTATTTGGGTAGCCGAAGTGGAGGTTTTTGGAGAACTACAAATGGTGGAGCAAGTTGGAATACTACTACTGACTTTCTATTTGCAAGTGGTGTGAATACGATGACCGTTTCACCAACTAATTCTGATTCTGTTTTGATTAATCTTCGGAATGCTTCTAATGGAAACTCTCATGGGGTGTACCAAAGCATAGATGGCGGATTGACCTGGTCTGTTACTGGGTTGAGTCCTGCTACCTATAATCAATTGGGACTAGGAAATAATGTGCAAATAGATGCAATTGCTTACCACCCAAGAATAAAGAACCTAGTATTCGTAGGAACGAATCGCGGTATTTTTAAATCAACGGATAACTTAGCAACTTGGACTGCTGCACAATTTAATTTCGATTTTATTGAGGTCGCTTTTCACCCAACCAATGATAGTATTGTTTATTTGTATGCTGACGTAGGCACGAATGTGGCAGATCGAATTTTTATTTCTACTGATATAGGGAGTACATGGGTATTGTCCAATATCATTCCTGGAAACAACGGAGATAGGAGAGTAGAGTTAGCAACTTCACCGCAGTGTGCCGATTGTGTTTGGTTTGCATCTAACAATGGAGTATGGATTTCAACAGATCGAGGAATAAACTTTAGCTTTCGGTCGAATTCTCCTGAGTCGTGCGGTGGATTTGCCGTTAATGACTTAGATTCCTCTAACATGGTTTACGGTTATGTAGATTTAGATAATTCTACTAATGGTGGAAACACCTTTACACGAAGAACCCGATGGAGCTTAGGAAACACGAATGGAAATACTAGCTCTAACTCTACTAGTTATTCTTCTAGTACCAACTACATTCACGCAGATGTTAGAGACTTAGAATCTGTAAATGGAGTTTTTTATGCTGCCACGGATGGTTTCTTGTGCAAGTCCACCAACGGTGGAGTGAGTTGGACAATTTTAAGCGAAGGAACTGGCATTCGAGAAAACTACAAATTAGGTGTTTCGCAATCGAATCATTATCGTTCCATCGCCGGCTCTCAAGATAATGGGACAAGTATATTAACCGAACAAGGTTGGGTGGAGCACTATGGTGCGGATGGCATGGAGTCACTAATCCACCCGCTGAACCAAGATTGGATGATGGGAAGCGTGCAATACGGCAATAGGCGATTGACGAAAAATGGTGGTTTTACCTCTTCTGGTGCAAGTCCTGCCGGAAGTACTCAAGCGTATTGGGAAGCCCCATTGGCTTACGACCCTAACGACCACATGACGATTTACGATTTTAGAAATGAAGTTTGGAAATCAGACGATTTTACAGCAAGCTACACGCAACTGGCAAATCCTGGAACCATTAACGGAGACATACAACATGCTGAAATCGCCCAAAATAATTCAGACATTATTGTTATTGCATCTGGAAGTGCCATTGAAAAATCAACCGATGGCGGAGTGAGCTTTTCAAGTATTCGATCTAACTTACCAAACGCCTCCATTCGAGATATTGCCTTTGATCCAAATAACGATGATGTAATTATCGTGGTATATGCAAGGTACCAAACCGATAATTCAAAGGTATGGATGACCACAAATGGCGGTGGTTCTTGGACGAACATTACCCATAATCTTGGTAGCATGCCGGTTTTATCGGTAGTAATAGACCACACTGATACTTCGAACATTTATTTAGGAGCGGAAATTGGCGTTTACACCATGCCCATGGGATCATCTAGCTGGTCCTTGTACAATACCGGTTTGCCTAACATGAGCGTAAAGGAATTGGAAGTAATGTATGGAACCAATACGCTCCGCGCAGCAACTTGGGGTAGAGGTTTATGGGAGTATGCTTTGGTTGGCAGAAATAGTTATCCTTCCATTGTTTACACGAAAATTTCAAATACTCCAACCGATAACAACCCTAAAATTGGGGTGGATCAATTTGTGACTTCTAAAATAAAGTATCCGACAACGTTAAGTTCAGTTTACGTAGAATGGTCTCGAGACTCAGCTATTTTTGGCAATAACATTGCCATGACCAACACAAGAGATTCCACTTGGGTTAGTAATAATCCACTTCCGCAGTTTGCTATTGGGACAAAGGTTTACTTTAAAGTTTTTGCTGTAGGAACAAATATGGATACTACAGAGACTTATAAGTTTATGTATACGGTAAAACCATTCGAAAACTGTGTTGCTTCGGGAAATACGAGTTCAGGGAACCTATTTATTGATAATGTTACGATAGAGAACGTGAATAACACCACGGGAAATACTGGGTATACAAACTATGTCAGTCCTGTTTTAGATTTATATGTAGATTCAACGTATACCTTGGATGTAAGTGCCAACACAGGTTGGGCAAGTAATGATTTTGGAGCGTGGATAGATTTTAACGGAGATGCAGACTTTACTTTTGCGGAAAGAGTTTTGTACGATCCAAATTCAGGTAGCGGCTCCATCAACACATTTACCATACCTAGTGCTAGTGCTTCAAAAGTAGGTGATACGGTAACGCTACGAGTGCGAGTCTCTTATTGGAGCGATCCACAACCCTGCGGCGATGTATTTGGAGAGGTGGAAGATTATAAAGTGTTTTTAAGAAACATTACCACTGACGTGAAGGAAGTAGAAGTAACAGACGCATTTTTTAATTTATATCCAAACCCTAATAATGGGCAGTTCTCAATTCGGTTTAATGAGGGTGTAAGCCATCAATTTATTCGCATTTATACGGCTGTTGGAAAGCTGATAGAGGAGAGGAGTCAATTGAATCAAAATCAAGTAGGATATGACTTAGATTTACCTTCAGGAACCTACTTTATCACCATTGGAACACAACAGCAGTTAAAAACAATTCCGATGATTATTTGGGAGTAATTAAACAAAAAACTATGATTTATTTTAGATATACGATTTACTTTTTGATCATTTCCTGCCTTCTTTTTTCTTGTAAAGAAGAGGACGACTCTAATAGTGAGACACCAGAGAATAGCACATGTGTTGGTTTAAAAGGAGATGCATTGTTGGTGTCCAAAATATGGGAAAGTGTAAAAGTAATTAACTCAGGTATGGATGTTACTAGCCAGGTTTCCGAAGTTACCTATGATTTTAAGTCAGATGGTACCTACACGGCAAGTGCTAGCTCAGGATCTCCAAATGGAACATGGACAAGAAGTGAAACCAATCTAGTCTTAAATGGCAATACCTGGAAAGTTCTCGAATTTAACGCAAACTCATTGAAAATAGACTACAGTAATGGAGCAATCGTAATTTACTTTAAATAGTGTCAAGAGAAAACTTTTATATTTTCCATTGAATACTTTGCTGTGTTCAACCCATAAATGCAACACATCTATTTTTTAATACTTCAATAGGGCTAAGGTAGCCAAACTTTCTAATTGGTCTATTATTGATTGATCTTTCAATTTCTCTTATCCGCTCTTGGTTTATCTTATTAAGGTCTGTTTTCTTAGGTAAAAACCTTCTTACTACTCCAATTCTATTTTCTACAGTTCCTTTGTCTTGTGAGGTGTAAGGTCTTGTAAAATAAGCTTTAGCTCCTGTTTCTTCTGTTATGGATTCGTGAAAAGCAAATTCTTTTCCGTTGTCATAGGTTAACGTTTTTATCCAAGAGCTATTTACCCTGCTAAGTCTTTCTTTTATAGCTTCTGCAACGATTGCAGCATCTTTACTTGCTACCTTTTCAAGCCCTGTCAAAAGGCTTGCCCTATCAGTTAAAACTAACAAAGCTGATTTATGGTCTTTGCCAATCATCAAGTCAACCTCTATGTCTCCAATTCGTTCCCTTTTATCAACCACACTTGGTCTTTCTGATAATGGTGTTCTATTTTTAATTACTCCTCGGCTATCCTTGTGGTGCCCCCTTTTTCTACGTCTTTTCCCATGTTTTAATTCTTGGTAAAGCAGTTGATCTCCCTTATACTTTCTATGTTTACTCTGTTTAGCACTCCATATCCACTGATAAATAGTTTCATGACTAACTCTCTTTTCCCCTTTCTTCTTCCAATAAGCTGAAATAAGTTCAGGGCTATACTTTTCAACTTTAAGGAGATAACGAGCACTTGCTTTCATTTCTTCATCAAAAACAGCATACTTAAGCTTCGTCTTGTGTCTAATATTGGTTTTTCGTTGAGCATTTGAAGCTGAATAATCTCCACTTCCTTTTCCTCTTTTAGGAATACTCCTTTTTAACTCTCGACAAATTGTACTACGATGAACTCCAATCTGGTTCGCTATTTCAGTTTGTGTGAAACCGGTTTGTAGTAGAACTTCTATTTGATATCTTTGAGCTAGGCTAAGATGTTTAAATTTTTGCATTGTAACACGAATTTAATAATTGGTCTTAAACCTTTGCGGGACGTCCCGCAAAGGTTTAAATTATTTCGTGTTGCATTTATTACTTGAACTTACATTTTGTAGGAATTCTTTAAGTTAGAAATAACTCTTCTCACTTACTATTAATGAGGAGCAGTGTTTTTCCTTTTGCAAAGAAATCTGAGAAAACGTAGTGGTTTTTCTTTGTCGCATTTTAAATCTGATCTGCAACCCCAAAAGTATCGTGTCGTTCTTTATACTCTTGTATGGGGTATTCATACATCTTTACGCGGTGATTAGACAAATGAAATAATTCTGTCACGGTTTCTTTTTGGTTGTTGAGGTATACCTCTACCACGTTGTTTTGATTGTGCACGGTGGTTAGTAATTCTTCTTGAGTGTTGGATAATGTAGATTCTGTATTCATATTAGCATATCGTTTTAAAATGTTAGTTTCTCAAAGTTAGATTAATTGGGCATTTGGTTACATATATTTAGGTGTTTTATTAAATTTGCTGTGAATATTTTAATAAATAGAGTTATTTATTAAAGGATTACTAATTGATGTAGTTAAGAATGGATGTAATTAAGAACATTGATAAAATAGACAAGGCGATTTTGGCTTGTTTAATTGAAAACGCGAGAATGCCTTACACGGATATTGCAAAAAAGTTGAACGTTTCGGCTGGAACAATTCACGGCAGGGTAAAGAAGTTAGAGAAGCGAAAAATAATAACCGGCGCTACCTTAAAAATTAATTACGAAACAGTTGGTTATACCTTTACAGCCTACGTTGGCGTTCTTTTGGGGCGTACCATTGAATCTGAAAAGGTTGCGGAAAGAATGACTAAGATTCCTGAAATTACCGTTGCATCCGTCATTTCTGGTCAGTATGGTATCTTATGCAAAATTCGATGTAAAGACACCAAGCAAGCCAAGAATATTATTTATAAAATTAACAGCATTCCCGGAGTGCTTCGAACCGAATCGATGATCAGTTTAGAAGAATCCATCAACGATAAGGAACGCCTTTTTAGGTCTATTTTTGAGGCTTAAACTCGATAGCAAACCGCATTGATGTTCATTCCTGCCCCAACGGAAGCAAGCAGTATAATGTCTCCTTTTTCAATCGAGTGATTGGCTAGTTTTCCTTTTAAAACTCGATCCAGTAGGGTAGGTACCGTTGCCACCGAACTATTTCCCAATTCGTGCACGCTCATCGGCATAATCTCCTTAGGGATTTCCTTGATGTTATAGAGTCGGTAGAAGCGCTTGATTACTCCTTCATCAAGTTTTTCGTTGGCCTGGTGAATGAATACCTTTTTCACTTCCTCAATGGATACACCCGCTTTATCTAGGCAATCTTTCATGGCTTGAGGAACATACTTCAACGCGTATTCAAATACCTTCCTTCCATTCATTTTAATGTAGCGAATTCGAGGATCTGACTCTGGAAAGTTCGACTTACCCAAGTATAAGTAGTACGCCTCATCTAAGGTGTGCGAGCAGGTATTGGTAGCTAGTATGCCACTTTCTCCTTCCTCGTATTGTAATACTGCCGCTCCTGCTCCATCCGAAAAAATCATGCTGTCACGGTCGAATGGATCTAAAACTCTGGATAAGGTTTCTCCGCTGATGACTAGCGCAGTTCTAGCAGTCTCAGCTTTAAAAAAGGAGTCTACCTGAATTAAACCCTGCACCCAACCAGGACATCCAAAAAGTAAATCATATGCAACACACTGCGGATTTCGAATCTTTAAGAGGTGCTTTACCCGTGACGCAAGGGCAGGCAAGACGTCTGTTTGCATGGTGTGCTTTTTTACATCGCCAAAGTTGTGGGCAAAAATAACTTGATCAATCGTCTCTGGATCAATTCCAGAATCTTCTATTGCTGCTTGGGCTGCCAAAAAACCCAAGTCCGATGTGTTGAGGTTTTCGTTAGCATAACGCCTTTCTTTTATTCCGGTTATCTCACAAAACTTACTCGTTATTTCAGGAGTAGGCTTGTCGATTAACGTTTGATTTTCCGTGTAAAACGTTTGAAAGCTAAAATTCTCATTGGATTGAACAATAGCAGGAATGTAACTTCCAGTACCTAAAATTTTGCTTCTTTTCATGTTAAACAGTTTTCTATAAAAGGCTAAACTAATCTATTTTGATTTTCTTCAACCTTTCGTTTCTTCAAATCTTACTTTTCTTGAATTATTTTAGAAATTTTAGCTTTTACCATGAATAGAATTAAAGTATTTCTAATTATTTTGCTGTATTATTGAGAATAATGTAATCATGAAGTGTTAACTATGTTTTTTTATTAAAATGAAGCTATAATGCTTTAAAATTGCACAACGAATAAAGAAAAAAATGGGACAAAAAATTAGAGTAGCGATAAATGGATTTGGTAGAATTGGCAGATTGTCTTTCCGTGAATTACTAAAGAAGGAAGAAGTGGAGGTGGTTGCTATAAACGACCTTACGGATATAGAAACACTAGGTCATTTGGTGCAATACGATTCTGTTCATGGAAAATTAACGCATGTAGTAAAAGTTGAGTCGGATTTCTTAGTGGTGGACGGAGCCAGTATTAAGGTGTTTAGCAATCCAAAACCGGAAACATTGCCTTGGTCAGAATTAAAAATAGATGTAGTAATTGAATGCACAGGTCGGTTTTTAACAGAAGAAACCGCATCGAAGCATGTCTCTGCCGGAGCTAGAAAAGTGATCCTTTCTGCGCCAGCGAAAGACGATGTGAAAACAATTGTGCTAGGGGTAAACGAAGAAACCTTGACAAAGGACGATGTAATTGTTTCCAACGCTTCTTGCACAACCAACTGCCTAGCACCTATGGTTAAAGTCTTAGATGAAAGTTTTGGTATCGAGAAGGGATACATTTCTACCGTTCACGCATACACAGCAGATCAAAACTTGCAGGATGCTCCACATAAAGACTTACGAAGAGCAAGAGCTGCAGCCTTGTCTATTATTCCAACCACTACTGGAGCAGCATCAGCGGTAGGGAAGGTGTTGCCAGAAATGAAAGGCAAATTAGATGGAATAGCTCTTCGAGTTCCCATTCCAGATGGTTCGTTAACGGATTTAACTGCAATTCTGAAGAAAGACGTTACCATGGAAGAAGTGAACAATGCTTTTAAAAAGGCGGCTAATGGAGCATTGAAAGGAATTTTACAATACTCTACTGATCCACTTGTTTCGGTAGATATTGTTGGGAATACCCATTCTTGCATTTTGGACGCACCATTAACCGCAGCAAATGGCAAACTGGTAAAATTAGTAGGCTGGTACGATAACGAATATGGGTACTCTAGCAGAATTGCGGAGTTAGCAGTATTGGTGGCAAATTTATAAGTAACTCTTTCTTTTGGGTTGAAACTCGTGATGATGTGTAAGGTGGGTTATCGCCAACCACCACCAAGGGCCTTATACATTTGCACAAAAGCGTTCAATTGGTCACTTTTAGTTTCTATGAGTTCCATTTTTGCTTCTAAAGCGTCCCGTTGTGTTAAGAGTACTTCCATGTAATTAGCGCGAGCAGATTGAAACAGACTGGCAGAAATGGTGATGGACTTGTTTAAAGCGTCTACCTGCTGCGATTTTAAGTCAAAGCTTTTGTTCAAGTTTTCAATTTTTGACAATTGATTCACCACTTCCACGTAGGCATTTAATATCGTTTGCTCGTAGTTGTAGACGGCTTGGATTTGTTTGTTGTTGGAACTTAAATAGGTCGCTTTAATTGCGTTTCGGTTCACCAACGGCGCCATCAAATCACCTGCTATGTTGTACAATAAAGATTCTGGTGTCTTCAAAAAATAACTCGGATCAAAAGCTTGCAAGCCTATATTAGCATTAATCTCTAGTTTAGGATAAAAGTTAGCTTTTGCTGCCTTTACATCCAACTTGGAGGCTTCAAGCATCAATTCAGCTTGTTTGACATCTGTTCTGTTGGCTAACAATTCAGATGGAAGACCGGTAGAAATTGGTGAGGTACTTACGGCATTAAAGCTTTCTGAATTTCTAGGTATGGCTTTGGGTAATCTACCAACCATTAAGTTGATTTTATTTTCCGTTTCTACAATTCTTTGTTGCAGGTAAAATCTGGCACTTTTGTTTTTAAGTACTTCGGCTTCAAATCGTTTAACAGCCAATTCGCTAACCTTTGCAGATTGCTTTTGTAGTTTTACAATTCGAAGAGCTTTGTTTTGAATCTCAATGTTTTGCAAAACTATTTCCAATTGATTATCCAATGCTAATAACTCATAATACGAAGTTGCTACTTCGGCTACCAAGTTGGTGGTCATGAATTTTCTACCTTCTACTGAAGATAAATAACGAAGCATTGCCGCTTTTTTGGAATTCCGTAATTTCTTCCAAATGTCAACTTCCCAAGACGCCGTTGTACCGATTAGAAAGTCGGGTAAGGGGTCTGGAAATTCTTTTGAAGTTGCAATGTCATGGTTGGTTTCCACTACGCCATTTCTGGTATAGCGAGCAGACTTCTCTATTCCGGATCCTGCCCCCAATCCGATGGAGGGCAAATACTCTCCTTTTTTCTCACGAACGTCATTTTTAAGAATGGCAACCTCTTGGAGTATCATGTTCAACTCCCTATTGTTCTGCAATGCGGAGTCAATTAACTGCACTAAATGAGGATCCTTGAAAAAATCCTTCCAAATAAAAGTTGTCGCTGCATTAGAGTTACTAATGGAGTCATTGTAGTTGTCTGGTAATACAACACTCGGATTTTGTTGCACTATTTTTGGCACTCCACAAGCAAATAAAAGCAAGCTTAATGCGAAAATAATGAGTAGTGGTGAATTCAATTTTTGTAGCATTTTTATCTTTTTAATCAATGTTTATATTTTTCAATTGCCCACGTGTTCGGTTAACGAGCTTTCCTCTTCCTCTTTCAGTAATTTGTTTTTGTTGGCAATGGTAGCAAACACAAAGTATAAGCCCGGTACCACAATTACACCGAAGAAGGTTCCGAAAAGCATTCCTCCTAATGCTGAGCCACCGATGGTTTTGTTGCCAATAGCGCCTGCTCCGGTGGAGAGTACCAGTGGAAGTAAACCGGCAATAAATGCGAAGGAAGTCATTAAAATAGGTCGGAAACGAACTTTGGCTCCCTCTATAGCAGCGTGGTAAACGCTCATGCCTTGTTCGTGCTTTTGAACGGCAAACTCCACTATTAATACTGCATTCTTACCGAGTAACCCAACCAGCATAATCAATCCTACTTGGGCGTAGACATCGTTTGCCAAGCCCATCATTTTAAGTAAGAAAAATGAACCGAAAATGCCCACAGGTAAAGACAATATCACCGCCAGTGGCAGTACAAAACTTTCATATTGAGCAGCGAGTACCAAATACACAAATATTAATACAATCAAAAAGATGTAGATGGCTTCGTTTCCTCTTCTCGATTCATCGTATGAAAGACCTTCCCATGCAATGTCATATCCTCTCAATAGTTGCTCATCAGCCACTTCTCTAATAGCCTGAATCGCTTCTGCGGAAGTAAATCCTTCTGCCGGGAGTCCTCTAATGGAGGCTGAATTGTACATGTTGTAACGCGTAATCTCATTCGGGCCTTGCGTCTTTTTCAATTTCATGAACGAAGAGTAAGGCACCATTTCACCACTTTCGTTTTTCACGAATAGATTCATGACATCAGAAGGTAATTTTCTAAATTCAGGTCCGGATTGCACGTACACTTTAAAAAACCGACCAAACTTGATAAAGCCTTGCTCATACGTACTACCAATTAATATGTTGAGGTTTTCCATAGCTGCGCCTATGGAAACTCCTTTTTGCATGGCAGCTTTATTGTCAATTTCTAATTCGTATTGAGGGTAGTTGGCAGCAAAAAAAGTAAAGACTCCAGAGAGTTCTTTTCGTGCTTTTAAAGCGTTAACAAAATTGTTGTTGATCTTGTCAAATTCTTGGTAATCCGTAGAAGTGGTTTTGTCCAATAAACGCAAAGAGAAACCACCCGAAGACCCAAAACCTGGAACGGCAGGAGGTTCAAAATACTCGATAATAGCACCCAAATCTTTCGATTTCTCTTCTAGCTCTTCCATCACTTCGTGCACCGATGCCTCTCTATCTCCCCAACTTTTTAAGTTAATGAGACAAGTACCTGCGTTGGAACCTCTACCCTCGGTCATGATTTCATAACCTGCCAAGGAAGAAACCGACTCTACCGCTTCCACTTCCTCGCAAATTTCTTGCAATTGTTGAGATATTTTGTTGGTAAATTCAAGAGTTGATCCTGGAGGTGTTTGAATGATAGCATAGATGGTTCCTTGATCTTCCCCTGGTATAAAGCCGGAAGGTAAAAATTCGTTTTGAACGACTATTCCCATTCCAAAAAGGATTAATATTCCAAAAGTGATGACTTTTCTATTTACAATCCTTCTCAACAAATTAACGTATCGGTTGGTGAGTTTATCAAATTTGCTGTTGAACCAATTTAAGAAGCGATTTACCGGAGTTTTCTTTTTCACCTTTCCATGGTTGTTTTTCAACAGCATGGCGCACAATACAGGGGTTAGTGTTAGTGCAACAATGGCAGACAAAACAATAGAACTTGCCATGGTAATGGAAAACTGTCGGTAAAATGTCCCAACAGGTCCGCTCATAAAAGCAATGGGAATAAAAACGGAAACCATTACCAATGTTATGGCGATGATGGCGCCACTAATTTCTTTCATTACTTCTTGCACTGCCTTGTAGGGGGAAATGTTTTTAGTCTCCATTTTTTCGTGTACGGCTTCTACTACTACAATGGCATCATCTACCACAATTCCAATGGCTAAAACCAGAGCAAATAAGGTGATGAGGTTAATGGAAACACCAAATAGTTGCATCACAAAAAAAGCTCCAATAAGGGAAACCGGCACAGCAATAATTGGGATGATGGTGGAACGGAAATCTCCTAAAAACAAGAATACCACCAAGGCAACCAGAATAAAAGCATCTCGGAGCGTATGAATTACCTGTTCGGTCGAAGCATCTAAAAACTTGGACACATCGTAGCTAATTTTATAATCCATTCCTGCGGGAAACTCTGCTTTCATTTCTTCCAGCTGTGCCTTTACCTCTTCAATCACATCACTGGCATTGCTTCCAAATGTTTGCTTTAAAACAATTGCTGCCGATGGATATCCGTCTAAGTTGGAATAGATGTCGAAAAACTCACTTCCCAATTCTACCTCAGCAATGTCTCTCAAGTGAATGCTTTCTCCTTCTGCATTGGCGCGAATAATAATGTCTTGATATTCTTCTTCTTTGTTATATTGGCCTTTGTAGGTTAATACGTATTCAATCGATTGAGCCGAAATACCTGAACTCTGTCCAATTCTTCCCGGTCTACCAATTAAACTTTGCTCTTCTAGGGCTTTCATTACTTCTTCAGAAGAAATAGAATAGGCTCGCATTCGATCTGGATTTAACCAAATACGCATCGCATACTTTCTACTTCCTAAAATGCTCGAACGGGCAATTCCTTTGATTCGATTAATCTCGGGAATCATTTTTACATCGGCATAGTTGTATAAAAATTTCTGATCTACTTGCTCATCGGTACTGAACAAGTTAACGTACATCAGCATACTCGGTTGAATGGGCGTTATCACAACTCCCTCTCGTTGCACCAATGGTGGCAATAAAGGCATGACTTGATCTACCCTGGTTTTTACTCGAATAACTGCAATGTTGGGGTCCGTTCCGGGTTCAAAAACTACATTTAGAGTTGCTTCTCCAGCACTTGTTGCATCGGTTGCCATATACCGCATGTCTTGCACCCCGTTGATGGAATTCTCTAAAGTGGTCAAAGTGGACTTTACCAATACGTCTGCACCAGCACCCGGATAAGCAATGAAAATACTAACGGTGGTAGGTGCAATTTGTGGGAATTGAGAAGTTGGTAGTTGGTTGATTGCTAGAATGCCCGTAAATACGATCACAATCGAAATAACGATGGCAAAAACTGGGCGCTTAATTATATTTTGAAACATGTTGTAGTGTTTTTAACTATTCTGAATACAAAGACAAATGCGAAATCACCTCGCTTGGGTCGAGCAATTTGTATTTAATTTCATCCCCTTCTCGCACCTTTCGAATTCCTTCTAAAAGAATTTTATCTCCATCTTTTAGACCGGACTTTACTACAAAAATGTGCTGTAGTTCTTCTAGAATTGAAATTTGTCTTGAACGTATGGTATCGTTTTCATCCACCACGTACACAAATTTTTTGTCCAACACTTCGTAGGTCGCTTTTTGCGGTATGAGTAGAGCATTTTTAAGTTTGGTAATCATTTGAATAGAACCCGTTTCTCCATGGCGCAGCAAGCCCTCAGGGTTTGGGAAGGTGGCACGAAATGGAATGTTTCCGGTTTCATTGTTGAAGTCGGCTTCAATGGTTTCTACTACTCCTTGATATTGGAACAACTTATTGTTTGCCATCTTCAAGTTTACCTTGGTTTTAATCGAATCGTGCTTTTCGCTCATGTAGTCAAGATATTCTACCTCAGGGACGTTAAAGTAAACCCACATTTTACTGTTGTCAGACAGCGTGGTGATGAATTCACCTTCGTCTACTAAGCTTCCTAGACGCACATGAAATCGATCAATTATTCCTGTAAATGGGGCTTTTATTTTTGTAAAACCAAGGTGTACGTTGGCTACTTCTAGCTCGGCGTTTGCTTTGTTATATTTTGCTTTCGCCATGGCCAATTCATTGATGGAAACAATGTTGCTGTCCGATAAGGCTTTGGTATTTAAATATTCAATTCGTGCCAAGTCCGTTTCCGCTTTAGCTATGGAATACTCAGCTTGATACAAGGAAGGCATAATTTCAAAAAGCAATTGACCTCGTTTCACCGATTGGCCTTCGTCTACATAAAAGGTTTGTAAAAAACCTCTTTCTTGAGAACGGATTTCAATGTGACTGATCGAGTGGATTTGACAAACGTATTCTTGAATAATACTTGTGTCTTGTCGCAACGGAGTTGTGACTTGAAAGGTTGAATCTAGGTGGTGATGTTCTTCTCTATGCTCAGAAGAGCAACTTGCAAAAAGAAGGTATAATATACAGCTAATGGATAGGTGTAATTTGTTCATGGTGTCGAACTTTAATAAGATAAAAAATAAAATTGGGTGGTGTAGTTGCAATAGGCCAAGCTATTGCAATAAAGGTCTAAAAAGACCGAAAGGCATATTTATGAATGCCTAAAAGGTAAAATCAAATGCGGAAAACTTGAAACTCTAAATATAGAATTTCGTCTGCTACAGAACTTAGAAGTTCTGTGACATGTGAAAATGTTTCGCTCGTTAGCGCTTCAAAAAAACCTTTGTCACCCAAGTAATAGATAAGGGAGAAGTGCAAAGTATTTTTAAGGTAGCTTTTAGTCTCAGAAATTTCATCGTCGTCTACTTCCTTTTCTTTTAACTCAATCTTAACGAATGCAAGAGGGTGTGAAGATTTTGAAGAATGAGCTTCATTAAAAAAGAGTTGGGGAGTATCGTGAGATTCTTGGTTTGCTTGAAAGTGTTCGAGGATGTCCCTTTGATTGCCTGAAAATTCATACGAATCCAAGGTTTGGTGAAGGGCTGACCCTGCAAGGATCATAAAAAACAAAATAATTTTCACGAGATATTTCATATTTCTAGTCGACAAATGTAGGATTTGATTTGAAATACAAAATTTTCGTTAACAAAAAAATAACAATATTGCTTTCTAGGTATTTCACTTTGTCCTAATTCTGATACAACAGTTTACAGTACCATGTTGAATGTTTAGGGAACAGCAAACTTTAGGAGATTTTGCTTGTTTAATTCTCTTTATTGGGAACACTTTGACACACTATTTCTTTTAAGCAATCC
>Ga0307934_1000761_pt1 | contig 22655 bp, 21 predicted proteins | sample OrgLakmetageno90_FD_201838 | JGI IMG/M metagenome (GOLD analysis project Ga0307934, IMG submission 201838) | Saline water microbial communities from Organic Lake, Antarctica - #90 | ecosystem: Environmental > Aquatic > Non-marine Saline and Alkaline > Saline | place: Antarctica: Organic Lake... | reverse complement strand
TGAGCACAGCCACGGTGGTGGGCGCGCCATTTTCTAGCTTGCTGAGGGTGGCTCGACTGATGGACGCTCTCTCGGCCAGGCTTTGCTGGTCAATCTCACGCGCAAGTCGCGAATCACGCAGCGAGTGACCGATAAAAGCATGCCACTCTGCCGTTGTGCGGGTAATGTCGTTCATACTGGTCATTATATGCCAGATAGTGGCTAATGACCATTTACTACTACATTGAGGTATCGTTTCCGGTACTCACCACCGAACCGCCATTCGGGACGGTGGTAACCATCATCAAGGTGGAGCTCCTTCTACCTGAGGGACGCGATTTCGGCACTCTGAAACCGTGCAAGAGCCATCCTGGAGGGCGGCTCTTGCACGGTTTCTGTAGCGGACCTATCTACTGGTGCCAGGGGAAGGACCGATTCCCTCAAGCCTTTTCCGGTGGCGATATTCACGAACTGCGAGAGTTGCCCACCGCGAAGACTGAGAATAGATCGCTATCGAGAGAGTCGGCCTTAGGGGCGGATTTGTGGTCGCGGGTGATGATGTCGGGATTACCCAGTTCCGGCTCTTCGGTGTCGAACACGGGGAATTTCTCGTGGCGGAACTTGAGGCCGACCACATCGCACACACGGACCACGTCGGAGATCAAGTCGCTGATCGTCACATTTCGGGTCGACAACCCTTGGTGGGGTGTCGGGATCATCCACACGAAGACGCTGCAGGCGCGTATGGCCGAGTCAATGCCCGATGACCTCATCACGATAAGGCGAGTAGGCGTCGGCCTCGAAGACGTCACCAGTTTTGGAAAGTTTCTCGGCGGCAGCCCCACCAATGTGGCGGTCGCCGCTGCCCGTTACGGGCTCTCGTCAGCAGTGATCACCCGAACGGGCGAAGACCCGTTCGGGACATTTATCCGCCAAGAACTTGAGCGGCTTTCCGTGGATAGTCGATTTGTGGGCACCGTTGCGGGTCTTAACACCCCCATCGTTTTGTGTGAAATCTTTGCGCCGGATAACTTCCCCCTCTACTTTTACCGCGAACCCGTCGCACCGGATTTGATGATGGAAGCCACTGAGCTTGATCTCGACGCCATTGCCGTGAGTCGTGTGTTCTGGTTCACCGCCACCGGGCTTTCCCGTGAACCCAGCCGCGGAGCACACCACGCTGCCTTGCGAGCCCGCGCTCGAGCTCCCCACACGGTGTTTGACCTGGACTACCGCTCCTCGTTGTGGGCAAGTGAGGAAGAAGCGCGCCGTGAGGTGTCCTGGGCGCTGGACTATTGCACCGCCGCAATCGGAAATAAAGAAGAGTGCGAGATTGCCGTGGGGGAGAGCGAACCCCACCGCGCTGCCGACGCCCTGTTGGAGCGTGGAGTAGATATTGCTGTGGTGAAGCAAGGGCCCAAGGGCGTTCTGGCGAAAACCGCAGAGGGAACGGTTGAAGTGCCACCCTTTCCCGTGAGTGTCGTCAACGGCTTGGGCGCGGGCGATGCGTTTGGTGGAGCCTTCGTGTTTGGCATACTCCAGGGTTGGACCATGACACACACCTTGGCTTTTGCCAATGTTGCTGGCGCTCTCGTTGCTGGGCGCTTAGAGTGCGCGACAGCGATGCCCACGCAAGCCGAGGTAGAAGAGGCGATGGCAGGAGCCACACCGTGAACGACATCGATTTTCACGCCCTGAGGGCAACCAGGGCAGAAAACCCGGGCGCTATCGCCCACGCTTTCGCCACTCGCCGCAGGCGGTCTCTGACCGACGGGGACGGCCGCTTGATGATCGTGGCAGCTGATCACCCCGCCCGGGGTGCGCTCGGTGTGGGCGGAGACCTCGGGGCGATGAGCAATCGCGAAAATCGGTTATCCGCAGTGGTGCGCGCCCTCGCACGCCCTGGTGTCGAGGGCGTGTTGGCAACGCCCGACATTATTGATGACCTTGTGTTACTGGGGGCTTTGGACGAAAAAATTGTGGTCGGATCGATGAACCGGGGCGGTCTCAGTGGCGCCAGTTTTGAGATGGACGACCGCTTTGGCGCCTATGACATTCCCGCCATTGTGCGCGACAAGTTGGATTTTGCGAGGACATTCACCGGCATCAACCTCAGCGATGCGGGGACGGCTAACACGCTGGAAGCCACCGCCCGCGCCGTGACTGCTGCTGCCCAGGCTCAGGTTCCCATCATGGTGGAGCCTTTTAGATCGATGGCAAAGTGGGCAATGTTTTGACACCCGCAGCCGTGATTCTGTCCCTGTCAATTTCGACCGGCCTGGGAAACTCGAGTGCTTACACGTGGCTCAAGACCCCCGTGGTCGAGGACATGGCGCGCGTGATGGCGTCCACAACGCTGCCCACGCTGTTTTTGGGCGGAGACCGCTAAGGTGATTTCACAGACCTGATGGCCAACTGGGCCTCAGCTCTCGCCCTGCCCGGCGTTCGCGGACTGGTTGTGGGCTGATCTCCGTTGCATCCCGAGTCGGGAAATCTTGAGTCCGCAGTAGATTTGGGCCACGGTTAGAACCGCAATAAGGAGAGCAATGAGCAAGCAGACAGTAATTGAGCACTTCGTCGGGGGCAAGTCTTTCAGCGGTGTCTCCACGCGGACCGCTCCCGTATATGACCCGGCACTGGGCGTTGTCACCAAAAAGGTCGGCCTGGCCACCACCGCTGACGTTGGACACGCTGTTGACAATGCCCACGCTGCTTTTGCCAACTGGAGCACCACATCACTGGCCAAGCGCGTCCAGATTCTCTTTCGCTTCCGGGAACTGTTGGAGGCCAAGAAGGGTGAACTAGCCAAGATCATCACCAGTGAGCACGGCAAAGTGCTTTCTGATGCGCTGGGCGAAATCACCCGCGGCCAAGAGGTCGTCGAGTTTGCGTGCGGTTTGCCCCACCTGCTGAAGGGTGAGTTCTCCCTCAATGCATCCACTGATGTGGATGTGTATTCCTTGCGCCAAGCCCTCGGCGTCGTGGGGATCATTTCGCCGTTCAACTTCCCCGCCATGGTACCCATGTGGTTTTTCCCCGTCGCGATTGCCGCGGGGAACACGGTTGTTTTGAAGCCGAGTGAAAAAGATCCATCCGCAGCGCTCTGGATGGCGCAGCTGTGGAAAGAAGCGGGTCTTCCCGATGGCGTGTTCAACGTTGTCCACGGAGACAAAGAGTCCGTGGATGCCCTGTTGGCTCACCCCAAGGTCGAATCGATTTCCTTTGTCGGCTCCACGCCGATCGCCCGCTACGTCTATGAAACAGCCGCCGCGTCTGGCAAGCGAGTCCAGGCGCTCGGGGGAGCCAAGAATCACATGTTGGTGCTGCCCGATGCGGATCTAGAACTGGTGGCCGACGCCGCCATCAATGCTGGTTTTGGTTCAGCAGGTGAGCGATGCATGGCAATCTCTGTTGTTGTCGCAGTCGACCCCATCGGCGACGCACTCGTTGATGCCGTGACAAAAAAGATGTCTGCAATCAAAGTGGGCGATGGGCGGCACTCCTGTGACATGGGTCCGCTGGTCACGAAAGAACATCGCGACAAAGTCGCATCATACCTTGAGGTTGCCGAGCAGGATGGGGCAACCCTGGTTGTTGATGGTCGCAGGGTGAACGCCGACGGCGCTGCAGAAGGCTTCTGGCTGGGGCCGTCACTGATTGACCATGTCCCCACAGATTCTCGGGTCTATACCGAAGAAATTTTTGGACCGGTGCTGTCCGTGGTTCGGGTGAAGACATATGAAGAAGGTGTGGGCCTGATTAACTCTGGCGCTCTCGGAAACGGGACGGCGATCTTCACCAACGACGGCGGGGTGGCCCGGGAGTTTGTCAGAGACATTCAAGTCGGAATGGTCGGAGTGAATGTTCCGATTCCCGTGCCAGTGGCCTATTACTCTTTTGGTGGCTGGAAGCAATCGCTCTTTGGCGACTCTCGAGCTCACGGCGAAGAAGGCTTTAGGTTCTTCACGCGCGAAAAAGTCGTGACCTCCAGGTGGTTTGACCCGTCACACGGTGGGCTTAACCTCGGGTTCCCCGAGAACTGACCTTGATAAGCACCATCGCAATAACCGGCCCAAAGTGGTTTGTAGCGAGCGAGATTGACCGGATTTTCCACGATTCCGGCTATGACGTGGTCGCGCTCATCCACTCCAACGCCCATGCTGTGGAGGCATGCGGTTGTAGACACCGGGGACTCAGCCGCCGTAGCTGCGGCCATCGAGGGCGCAGCGGCGCTTGTGCACACCGCCATTGCTAACGATTTCTAGAACTTGGATGCCCGGGCGGCCTACGCGGCCTACCCGGGTCCCACGCTGTCGGTGACCGCGGCCGCAGTCTCCGTTGGAGCTCAGCCTGTGTGTGTTTCCACTGGGTATTTGAAGGCGCTCGGCGAGCAGGTCGTGCGGGATCTGGCACCAGAGACCGGCGCCATCTGCCGTATCGGCGGTGTCATGGGACGTTGCCTTTTAGCGGCAAGTATGCCGTGCTCCCAAGACATTGGCTTTGGGTACTTCGTTTCAGCCCTGGGCCACACTTTGCGGGCATGAACCGCCCTGGGTTTGTTGGAGATTTTGATGTGCCCTGGGTTTCTCGGAGTCGGTCTGGTGGAATTGCGGTGGTGACTCTACCGAAAGGAATTCATGATGAGTCAATATCCGAGAGCTTTTCGCCGGAAGGTGCTCGACTTGCCAGGGACCGGTCAGCCCGTAAAGCACGTCGCTGACGATCTTGGTCTCAGCCGGCAAACTGTCTACAACTGGCGCACACAAGACGCCATTGACCAGGGCTCCCAACCGGGATTGACATCCTCGGAGCATGCCGAACTTGCCGCTGCGAGGGTTCGTATTCGCCAACGGGAACAGGATGTTCGTATTCTCCAACGCGGACGAGACCTCTGAGAGGAGGCACCCAACCCAAAAGGGTTTACGCGGCCATCTACCGGATGACCGCGGAAGGCCTTCCCGTGCCACGCTCGTGCGCGCTCCGGGTGTTTGGGAACCAGTGTTTCAGAATCCCGGTATTACGCCTGGCGTAATCGTGTCCCCTCGAAGAGGCAAATCCGGGACGCGTGGGTTCGAGGCTACGTCCAGGCAGGCCAGGCAGGCCAGGCAGTCCAGGCAGTCCAGGCAGTCCATGAAGCCACACGAGGTGTTTATGGATCGAGACGAGTTTGGGTCGAACTCACCCAAGGCTTGGGATTGCGGGTGGGGCGATTCCAAATTGAGCTAGTGATGTCTCGCGCTGGCCTTCAGGGAATTCCAGGCAAGCGGGGCGCCCGCACAACACGCCACGAAGCGCCTAAGCCTGGTGATCTGGTGAAACGACAATGTGCGAGGGCACACCCCAACCATCTGTGGGTTACCGATGTCACAGAGCACCGCACGAGAGAAGGCAAAATCTATTGTGCTGTCGTGCTGGATACCTTCAGTAGGAAAGCAGAGGGCTGGGCAATTGATTCAGCGCCTAACGCTCTTCTGGTCACCAACGCGTTAGCGATGGCAATCGAGACGAGATCACCGAAGCCTGGCACCGTCATTGATTCGGACCATGGAACCGTCTTCACCAGCTGAGTTTTTGCACAGCACGCGAAAGATGCCGGGCTCCTGCCCCGGGTGGGCGCTGTTGGGTCTTGCTATGACAACAGCATGATTGAATCATTTTGGGGCCGCATGCAAACCAAGCTTCTGAACAGGAAAGCATGGCGGACTCGCCTCGAATTAGCCAAAGCGATATTCGAGTCTCTCGAGGTGTTTCACGACCGAAGACGGCGCCACTCAATGTTGGGGATGCGTAGCCCTGTCGAGTGCAAGAAACTGAACGAGGAAACGAAGCTATCACGCTCGGAATTCTAAGTATCCGACTCCGAGAAACCCAGGGCACATCACTCCATTAAACCCAGGGCGATTCAGAACGGTGACAGCCCAGTTGGGCTGCGATCAGCCTTTGGGAGTAACCCGAATCGAGAAGTTTCTCAATCTCGATTCGGTCGGACAGAATCAAATGCCGTTAGTTTGTTAACAAGGAAGCGCAACCGTTCTTCAGGTGGATGTGTTGATAACAATCACCTTAGAAGTTGTTGCGCTCCCGTTTACAATTAGGGAGGCTCTGAGTACCACGTTATCCGCAAGGGCTCGGGGGCTAGGCTTGGCTTCACGATGAGGAATAGTTGGGAAAATCCCGACGCTGAAGGAGAAAAAATGTCAAGAATTAGCTGGATTGGTCTCGGTCGGATGGGTCTCCCTATGGCAACGCACCTGGTAGCAGCAGGGCACGCTGTCAAGGGCTTTGACCTAAGCCCCGATTCAATGGCTCAGGCGGAGAGCCTGGGAATATCTCCAGCGGACTCATTGGCCGACGCAGTTGCTGAAGCAGAATTTGTTTTCACGATGTTGCCTCAAGGCGCAGATGTGATTGGCGTTTACTCCGGCGCCGATGGAATTCTTGCCAACGCACCAGCTAAAGCAATCCTGGTGGATTCTTCAACCATTTCGATTGCCTCGTGCACCGAGCTGCATCAACTGACCGCTGCGGCTGGCTTCAACTTTGTGGACGCCCCCGTTTCTGGGGGGACTATGGGTGCCGAGGCCGGAACTCTCACCTTCATGGTGGGTGGGCCGGAGGAACTCTTTGCGAAAGTGTCTGAGCCGATTGCGCTTATGTCCGCGAATATCTTTCACACTGGCGGGCCGACAATGGGACAAGCGGCAAAAATTTGCAATAACCTCATTCTGTTTATCAATCTCGCATCGACTGCTGAAGGGGCAACGCTTGCGGACCGCCTAGGTCTCGATCGCGAAGTTTTTTGGAAGATTGCCTCGGTTTCTTCGGCCAACAGCTGGCCTCTGCGGAATTGGTATCCGATTCCCGGGGTTCTTCCCAACGCGGCATCAAGTCGAGGGTTCACCGACCCAACCTTCACCGCACGCTTGGCTCACAAAGATGTATCACTCGCCGTTAAAGCAGCGCAAGACTTGGGCGTAACCCTGAGAATGGGAGAGATGGTTCAAGCCATGTACGAGAGCCTCCTCGACTCGGGTCGCGGTGAAAAAGACTGTTCTGTGATTTCTGAACTCATGTAAACCACTGAGGAAAAGTGTCACCGCGGTCACCGCAGGGTGTAACCCCCATCCACAATGAGAGTTTGCCCTGTCATGAACTCAGAGGCTTCGGAAAGCAGAAAAATAGTCGCCCCGTGAAGATCCTGTGGCTCCCCAAACCTACCTGCGGGAATCCGACTCAACAGGCGTTCGGCTTTCTGGGGATTGTCTAGGGTTCCTTTAGTCATTTCTGTTCTCACGAAAGTCGGCGCAATCGCATTTACTCTGATTCCCGACGTCGCCCATTCTGCGGCGAGGCTTTTTGTGAGATGAATCAGTGCAGCCTTACTTGCACCATAAGGGCTACGGTCCTCAACTGCGACGATTCCGGCCTGTGAAGCGATGTTCACTACGCGGCCCGAGGTTCCCTGGTCCAACCATCGGCGGGCAATTTCTTGTGTGAGGAAGAAGGGACCCCGAACATTTGTGTTCAGCATGATGTCCCAGTCATCAACGGAAACTTCGAGAGACGGTTTCGGTCTATTAATTCCAGCATTATTCACAACTCCGTCAATGCCGCCCGTTACGTCCATTAGGACGTTCACGAAGCCCGCGATGGACCCAACCTCATTCTGGTCAAGGACCATAGGGGTTGTCCCCAGCTCGCGGGCAAGCTGCAGCGCCACGCCAGGATCGCGGCTGGTGCCCCAAACCTGGGCTCCTTGCTTCACCAGCATCTTAGATATCGAAGCACCCAGTCCGCGCCCAGCACCAGTGACGAGGATTTTTTTGTTTGCGAGGGAGAAAGAATTACCGAGAGCCATTAGCTAGAAACCTCAGGCCAAGAGTGATCGGACCACGCTAGTGGTTCGTTCCGGTACTTGGCCACTCGGACGTCTCCGGACCGAGCGTGACCTTCGAAGCGCTCGACACGGGACATACGACCACATATCTCGCCAAAAAAAACACTTGACTCCTTGTCAATAACTTCTTGGTAGGTAACAGTGCGCAGATACTTGCCGACCCACAGACCTCCCGTGTACCTTGCCGCTCCGCCAGTGGGCAACACATGGTTCGTGCCGATGACCTTGTCCCCATAGGAGACACACGTGCCTTCACCCAGGAAAAGGGCGCCATAGTGGCCCATCTTCTCGAGAGCCTCCCGAGGCTCTCGAGTCAAAATCTGAACGTGCTCGGAAGCAAACCCGTCCGCAAGGCGATAGGCGTCATCAAGGTTTGCTACCACGTGCACCTCCCCCCAGTCTCTCCAGGCGGGGCCGGCAATATCGCCGGTCGGCATACCCACAAGAATCTCCTCGATGTGGGCAATAGCTTGTCGGGCAAGCGACTCGCTAGTTGTGACGAGGACAGCCGGGGAGTCGGGTCCATGCTCAGCCTGAGAGAGCAAGTCCACAGCAACAATAAAGGGGTCAGCGGAGTCGTCCGCTACCACAAGCACCTCGGTCGGGCCCGCAAAGAGATCGATTCCCACTTTTCCAAAAAGCTGCCTTTTTGCCTCCGCCACAAAAGCGTTTCCTGGCCCTGCAAGCATGCTGACTGGGGAAATCGTCTCGGTGCCCAGCGCCATCGCCCCCACGGCTTGAATCCCACCGAGAATGTAAATTTCGTCAGCCCCCGCCAAGTGGATGGCCGCGACGGTCTCGTTGGGCATTTCGCCCTTGATGAGCGGGGTGCAAGCAATAATCTTTTTCACCCCAGCGACTTTGGCAGTCACAATAGTCATGTGAGCGCTGGCCAAAAGAGGATATTTTCCCCCGGGGATATAGGCACCAACACTGTCGATTGGAACATTTTTTTGCCCAAGAATTACCCCCGGAAGAGTTTCCATCTCAAAATCCCCAAGCGAATCCCTCTGCCTTTGCGCCATCGCACGGACCTGGCTCTGGACAAAAAGAATGTCCTCAATGACCGCGGGGGCCACCGACGCGATGATGTCCCCAATATCTTTCTCGCTCAATCGGAAACTAGTCGGCGAGTAGTCATCGAACTTTTCCGAGTACATGCGAACCGCTTCATCGCCGCGGATTGCTATATCTGCCAGAACACCTTCGACAGTCTCCCTGACTTCAGAAGAGGAGCCACGCTCTTTCGCGGTTTCAGAACGGGCTTTCAAAATGGTGGATGAAACTTTAGGGTCAGGCGAATTCATATTCTCATCTTCCTAATATATTTTTGCTATACCTTACGTTGGATTAAAGAGACAATCTCCTCCGAGTCGGGGTTCATGTCATGGGGAAAACGTAGAACATCGCCCTCTGGCAAAAGAAGGAACTTCTCAAAATTCCAGCGCACGGGACCTGTTTCCCCATTAGCGAAGGGAATACGCGTCAGCGCTTGATAGAGAGGATGCTGCCCTTCTCCCTGAAGAACCATCTTTTTCGACATCGGAAACGTGACGCCCCACGTAATCGCGCAATACGTCTTGATGTCTGCCTCCTCCTCACGTTCCTGGTTGAACTGGTTTGAAGGAATCCCCAACACAGTAAAACCCTTGGGACCCCCAGATTTGCCGTATCTTTTATAGTCGCCCATGCTGGGCGGAAAAGCCACGACGGGAGGCGACGTTGGCCACTAAAACCACGCAGGCGTCCAGACTGCCAAGGGCTAGCAAATCACCATCAAGAAGTTCTATGGAAATGTCGTTTAGCTCGCTCGTCCTCATGACGATAAGCCTATCGAAGCTCTCTCAGTAATTGGTGGCGAGGAAGGAAATCGTCGCGGCGACTCCCACAACCACGATGATAAGTCGATACACTGCTTCCGGAATTTTTTGCCCGTAACGGCCACCTAGAAACCCACCAATCGCCGACGAAACTGCCAAGATCCCCACCGCTGGCCAATAGACGTCAAAAGTCACAAGAAAGATCAAGGCCGCGGCGGTGTTAGAGGCCGACACAATGGCGTTCTTGTACGCGTTCGCTCTCTGCAGAGTTCCATGGAGTACCACCCCCAGATAACCAAGGAGAACCACTCCCTGCCCAGCTCCAAAATATCCGCCGTAAACCGATGCTCCCAGCGTCCAAATGTTGAGCACGAAGGTGTTCTCGATGGGAGCTACAACACGGTTTCTAGTCCTCTTGATTGTGCGGGCTTTCACAAAGGGCCCAATTATCACAAGGCTAGTGGCAACCGCTAGAAGCACCGGGACCATCGCTTCGAAGCTGGCCGCCGGCAGGGTAATCAGAAGAATAGCTCCCCCAGCGCCCCCCAAAGCAGAAAAGAGAAGGACCCAAAACAATTTCTTACCCTCACCGGCGTACCATTTTCGGTACGAGAAAGTTGCGACAAATATTCCCGGAATAACACCGAGGTTATTGGCAATGTTGGCGCTCAATGGCGGCACCCCGGAGGCAACCAAAAATGGAAAAGTCACGAGACCACCCGAACCAACCACAGAATTAACTGCGCCAGCAAAAATACCGACTAGAGCGAGAGACAAGACAAACTCTGTACTGATGGTGCTCACGCCGGCGGCCTCCCAACCATGGGTTTCTGTCTCGGAAACATAACTGGGAGGCAAGATTGATTGGTAGCTGTGTCACACTCGGTAGCCCGGGGATAGCTGTGCAGGCCAACCCCGCACCCCTGACTTTCCCGGCACCCAAAAGAAGCTTGCCCTAAAAGAAGTGCGCATTGAATCTCACGTTGCCGATCAACGCAACGGTCGCAGCAAATCCCGATGGGGTCTCACTGCCCCACGACAGGGCGCCACGAGGGCCTGGAGCCCTCGAAGATAATGATTTCGTCCGCGTGGGACAAAGTGTTTTGAATCTCGTCCAAGCCGTTAAGCAGCAGGTGCCTCGTGTGGTCATCAATGACAAACGGGGCCGACTTTCCCTCGAACGAAACAATTCTTGCTTCCAAATCGACGGTCACAAGAGTGCGTGGATTTGCCTCGAGTGCGGTCCACAATTGGTTGACGAACTGAACGTCAGTTTCTGCCACCAAGAGACCAGAATTGCCGGAGTTTCCCCTAAAAATATCCGCAAAACTAGGTGCGATGACAACTTTGATTCCGTAATCCTGAATTGCCCACACGGCGTGCTCACGAGAGGAGCCACAGCCAAAGTTATCGCCCGCAACTAGAATAGAAAATCCCTTGTATTCGGGCAGATTGAGAATAAAATCTGGTTCTCGCCGCCATTCGGCAAATAGACCATCCTCAAAACCAGTTCGCGTAATCCTCTTAAGAAACTCTGACGGGATGATCTGGTCGGTATCGACGTTTGAAATTGCCAGGGGTGCCGCGGTTCCGCTATGGACCCGAAACTTTTGCATGGGTTCCTCCTTCCTTTTCCTTAGCCTTTGGTCAAGAGGTCAGCCGGAGTGCTTAGTCGGCCAGAAATTGCCGTGGCCGCCGCAACAATCGGAGAAACCAGGTGAGTGCGACCGCCCACCCCTTGACGGCCCTGGAAGTTCCGGTTTGACGTCGACGCACAGCGCTCGCCCGGCTTGAGTTGGTCAGGGTTCATACCGAGACACATCGAACATCCTGCGCCGCGCCACTCACCTCCGGCATCAAGAAACACCTGATCCAATCCCTCTTCCTCTGCTTGCATTTTGACCGCCACTGACCCTGGCACAACCAGAAGCGCAATCCCGTCAGCAATTTTCCTGCCACTCAGTACGTTCGCGGCCTCCCGTAGGTCCTCAATTCGACTGTTTGTGCAAGAACCGAGGAAAACAACATCAACAGATATATCTTTCATCCTGGTGCCTGGCTGAAGCGCCATATAGTCCAGAGCTTTGCGCGCAGCGTCACGTTCCGCGGGAGTATCAAAATCATCAGGGGATGGCACTCTGGCACTCAAAGGAACGCCATGCCCGGGATTGGTTCCCCATGTTACAAAAGGGGCCATCTGCGCACCGTCAAGAATGATTTCTTCGTCAAAAATAGCTCCTGGGTCACTCCGAAGTTCACGCCACTGTTCCCGCGCTTTGTCCCAGTCGTCACCCTTAGGTGTGAAGTCTCTACCCTCAAGGTAAGCGAAAGTCTTTTCATCGGGCGCAATCATTCCTGCCTTGGCGCCCCATTCGATCGACATATTGCAGACGGTCATTCGACCCTCTAAAGAGAGCTCTTCGATGGCCTGGCCCCGGTATTCTACGACGTAGCCTTGCCCTCCACCCGTCCCCGTGTGCGCGATCAGATTCAGCACAAGATCTTTCGCCGTGACCCCTTCAGGCAACGAGCCATTGATGGTGACCACCATTGTCTTCGGGCGCACCTGAAGAAGCGTCTGGGTTGCCAAGACATGTTCGACCTGGCTAGTGCCAATCCCAAAAGCTAGGGCCCCAAAAGCTCCGTGCGTCGCGGTATGTGAGTCACCACATACAATCGTCATTCCTGGTTGGGTGATTCCCAGCTCCGGCCCTATTACATGGACAATTCCCTGGCGCGTGGTGCCCAATTTATGGTTTGTTATCCCAAAGTCATCAACATTCTTCCTCAAGGTCTCAATCTGAAGCCTAGAAATAGGGTCAGAAATTCTGCTATTCACATTAAGCGTGGGCACATTGTGGTCTTCAGTGGCGAGGGTTAGGTCTGGGCGTCTGACCTTGCGCCCCGCTAGACGAAGGCCCTCGAACGCTTGAGGAGAAGAAACTTCGTGAACAAGATGCATGTCAATATGCAACAGCTCAGGCCCGTCAGCTTCTTTCCTGATCACGTGAGAATCCCACAATTTCTCCGCCAATGTCTTCGGCACTTTACCATCTTCCCTTGGAACGTCAACCAAACTATTCGCATGTTCGGGACCAACCAAACCATCACAAAACGATAACCCGGTTTAACTGACTAGGCCGTGAAAACCAAACATACTGGGCCCAGCGGGCAGAAGAGGGGCGCTACCAAAGCGGGACCGGCTTTTTTGGTGCTTCCAACCCAGTTTCTTCAAAAGCATTCGCCAAGATTTCCTCCATGGAGGGACCCCTGTTGAAGACCGGCAAAGCACCGGTCCGTTCTGATTCAAGCTTCTTCCTCATCGCCACTGTCTCCCATTGGTCAACCACTCCGGATTCATCACAGATGATTCCATACCCACGAGCCCCGTCCTGAGTTACAAGCCCTCTGAGAACTTCGAGACCAACAAGTTCAGGGTCGCGCGTGAGTGGGTCGCCCCATCCGCCGCCTCCCCAAGTGATGTAGTGCAGACGGTCGCCAGGATAAACATCAACATCGTGGATCTTGCTCTGGAGGACCTGTCTCGTCCCATCGGCACGAACCAAATACTTCTTACCTCGCGCGCCTGGCTCGCCGCCATTTACACCCCACGGGTAGGTCAACCACCGGTCATCGTGGATCGCGATGGTCCCAGGCTCCAAGAACCGATAAACAACCTCTACCCCGTTTCCGCCACGGTGAAATCCAGCCCCGCCAGAATCCGCAATAGTTTCCATTTTTTCAATGATCAGTGGGTAATAGGATTCCAAAAATTCGCAGGGAATATTTACAAAAGAAGGCCAGAGGGAGTGCCCGTCCGGCCCGTCACCGATGGGCCGGCCAGGAATCCCTCCAAAGCCGATGGAATAAAGTTGGAACCATTCACCCTGATTCTTCCCCTCCTTGTAGTACCCCGAGTACATAAAATGCGGGGAGGATGAGAAGCCTGCCGCGTTCAGGAGGTCGGGGTTGCCCTGTCCGAGCAGGCCGCCGAAGAGGTCGAAAATTCTTCCCACACCGTGGTTCCTGGCGTTGAGCGCAGCCGGATAACGAGGTTGCCAGAAAGAATCATCAGGAATGACGACATCCACTAGTGGGTAGAAGCCATCGTTCCAAAGAATTTGAGGGTCGGCGACAGTAATCATATAAATACCGAAAAACATCCTGACCAGATTTTCGTTGATGAAATAATTAATCGGCCCTTCTGCCTGCGGGGCACTCCCGGTGAAGTCAAGTGTGACCTTGTCCCCATGCCGAGTGAGGGAGAGCTTGAGCAAATAAGGGCCATTTCCGCGGCCGTCATCGTCGATGTAGTCCTCAAATGAAATAGTCTCCCCGTCTTTGAAGACCGTTGCCAGGAGAGATTTCATCGCCCGATAGTTTCGGTCTAAGAGGGCGTCGAGTGCAGAATTATAAGTCTCAGCGCTGAAACGATCGCACATTTCCTGAACCCGCCGCCCGGCGGTTCTGCACGCCGCCACTAAACCATTCAAGTCGGCTCGGTTCCAGTCCGGTTTACGGACCTGGTTAAGAATGATGAGCAGAGAATCATCCTGGAGGATTCCCTTCTTGTAAATCTTGATCGGGGGAATGACGATTCCATCCTCGAAGATGGTTCTAGCGTCAGTGGGCATGGAGGCAGGAGTTTTCCCACCGACATCCGACATATGGCCGAATTGCGATGACCAGCCCACGAGAGTCCCTTCATGGAAAATTGGCATTACGACCAACCAGTCATTGGCGTGGCTGATAGCAGCGCCACAGGAATAAGGGTCAGAGGTGAGAAGAACATCACCCTCCTCAATGTCCCCTTCAAAATTATCGAGGAAGTCGGGCACAGAAAGCCCGAACTGACCAACAACCATCTTTCCGTCGCGGTTGGCAATCAGAGGGAACTCATCGTGCTGTTCCCGAATTCCCGGAGATAGTGCAGTGCGAAAAAGCACCTCATCCATCTCGTGGCGGGCGTTTCGCAAACCATTTTCCACCAGGTCCATGGTGATCAGATCAACAGGAACAGTCTTGAGGGTGGTCTTCGACGTTTCAACGATACGTGCCATTAGTTCTTGCCTTTCGAAGTTGCGGGAAGGGGCATGATGATGAGGCTCCCAGAGGGGTGAACGGTTGCTGCATGACCAGGCAAAATCAACGTAGTCGAGTCCATTTCGGTGATGATCGCGGGGCCCTTCAGGACATTACCGGCCTGGAGTAGCAGCCGGTTGTAGGTTTGCGCTTCCACCATCTTGCCGTCGGAGTACACGTCACTTATTCCACTGACCGCGTGAGAAGGGTCCTCTCCGCCAGACGAAAGTTTCAGGACTTTCACTTTTGGGCGAGGGCCATTCGCCATTGCACGAATAGACACCAACTCGTGTTCGGTTTCCAACAGGAAAGAGAAGAGTCGCTCGTGCTCCGCGTCGAAAGCTTCGCGCAGAGCAGCGAGGCCGCCACCCTTACCATCAAACTTCGAAATGTCGACGTTGATAGGAATTTCAAAACCCTGGCCGAAATATCTCAAGTCTCCTGAGTAATCAATCCGCTGATCCTCCTCGGGCACCCCTTCTTCGCGGAGAAGACTCGCCGCTCTTTCTGCAAGCTCCAAAAGCATGCCCTTGAGTTCATCATCAGAAGTCTCTGAGAACTGACGAATCACAGTCCTCGAGGATTCGTTACGAAGGTTAGTCGTGGCATCACCGTAAGCGCATAAGACCCCTGGTGAAGGGGGAACAATTACGGGCCATGCTCCAGTCAGCACCCCCAACGCGTTGGCATGCAAGGGGCCGGCCCCTCCAAACGCAACAAGCGCAAAATCTCGAGGATCAAATCCCTGTTGGACGGAGACTAGACGGAGTGCGCCAAGCATGTTTTCGTTGACAATGTCGACAATTCCTTGCGCTGCCTCCTCGACTGAACCGAGAGATGTCGCATCCGTAATTTTTTTCACCGCTTTTCGCGCCGCATCACGATCCAAGCTAATCTCTCCTCCAGCCAACTCGGTGGGGAGGTGGCCAAGGACAATGTTTGCGTCCGTCACCGTAGGTTCAGTCCCGCCATTTCCGTATGCTGCTGGACCCGGGCTGGCGCCGGCGCTCATAGGGCCAACTCGGAGAGCCTGAGTCAAAGGTGGAACGTGAGCAATCGACCCACCACCGGCTCCCACAGTGCGAACATCGACGGACGTGGCCCGCACCTTGAGGTCACCGACGTTCGTCTCGCGACCGATGCGCGGCGTGAGATTTTGCACCAAAGCGACATCGGTGGATGTTCCACCCATATCAATAGTCAAGAAATCTTTGAAACCTGTTTGCTCGGCAACCCACGCGGCCCCTGTAACACCGCCGGCCGGGCCCGACAACAGTAGGGACACCGGATTTGCAGCGGCTGAGCTTGCTGCCACCAGTCCACCGTCGCTTCGAAGGATAAAGAGTTTTCCAGTCATCTCGGCATTGGCGAGTTGGTTCTGCAACATGTCGACATAGAGCCGAACCTGAGGTTGGACGTAAGCGTTGGCGACCGTAGTAATTGTCCGTTCGTATTCCCTGAGCTCCGGGAGTACCTCTGAAGAAATTGACACAGCCATCCCCGGCAGAATTTCTGACGCTATCTCTCTAACGCGCTTCTCGTGGTTGCCGTTCGTGTACGAGTTGATGAGGCTCACACTTAGAGCTTCAATTCCACGCTTTTTAAGCACCTCGAGCTGCTTGCGCACATCCGCTTCGTCGAGATTTGTGATGACATCACCCTGAGCGCTAACTCTCTCGATTACCTCAACCGTATTTTCGAGTGCGGCGAGGGGTTCAGGCTTCGGCCAGATGATCCATCCCGCGAGACCACCGGGCACAAAGGAACGAGCAATCTGCAAAACCTGACGGAACCCATGTGTAGTGACCAACCCAACTTTGGCGCCCTTGCCTTCGAGGATTGCGTTCGTTGCCACCGTCGTGCCATGGAGGACTTCCGAAATATCACCGAGGCTAATCCCGGCGTCTCCGCAAACTTTTTGCATGCCACGGAGCATCCCAATGGATTGGTCCTCGGGTGTGGAAGCGGTCTTTGCTCTGAATGTTTCTCCTGATTTCTCGTTCATCAAGAGGACATCAGTGAAGGTGCCTCCTACATCGACACCAATTCGATAAGACAATTAACTCTCCTCGCAAGCGGGACCATATGTCTCAAGAGACATTGCAGCATTCGTACTACAACATTTACAGTAGCGTCCGATTTGGATTCCAGTCAAACACCACTCCTTCTCGAGATTAACGGCCCTCTTGCCCGTGCCGGAATGGGGCGCCCCACGCTCTGGTTCTGAGTGCAACCAAACAGATGGAGACGACCGAGCGTCCAGGCCCCGGTCCAGTTTTGCCCCGAATTAAGGAAAGGTTCAGATATTCCGCCTTAACAGGAGAGGGCCTTCTTCATGATGGGCCGCACCGGTGGCTAAGCGAGTCGATCCCATGGCATACTCTGCAAAGATGAAGAAACTCGCTGGTCTCAAAGCGCTCGTCACCGGTGGCGCGGGGGGCATCGGTTCGGCATGCGCCGAAGCATTGGGCCGGCAAGGTGCGCATGTGATAGTTGCGGATCGAGACGGTCTACTCGCCGAGGCCACAGCGAAAGCGATTGGGGGTGAGACCTGGGAAATCGACCTCACAGATACTGAGCTGCTGAAGGCCATCAGCTTGGACGTCGACATCGTCGTCAACAACGCCGGCTTCCAAAACGTGAACCCCATCGAATCTTTTGAACCGGAAGTGTTCAAAACGATGTGGTCCGTGATGGTGGAAGCGCCCTTTTTGCTCGCTCGAGCAACGTTACCCCACATGTACGACCGAGGATTTGGACGATTTATCAATATCTCGTCGATTCATGGGTTAAAAGCTTCTCCCTATAAATCGGGGTACGTTTCCGCGAAACACGGACTCGAAGGGCTGTCCAAAGTTCTTGCCCTAGAGGGAGCCGACCGGGGGGTTACCAGCAACTGCGTGAATCCTGGATACGTGCGAACGCCTTTGGTTGAGGCTCAAATCGCCAACCAGGCGCGGGCACACGGTAGACTAGAATCTGAGGTCCTAAGCGAAGTTCTGCTCGCAAAGAACGCAATTAAAAGACTCATCGAACCGGAAGAAGTCGCATCCTTAGTGGGTTGGCTGGCTTGTCCAGAGTCCGCGATGGTGACCGGGGCGTCCTATATCATTGATGGGGGCTGGACGGTCTAGCTGCCTGGCCAAAAGCAAGGGAGCCCGATGCCGTTTTCTCAGCTAGACACTTATCCAAGGGAGGTTGGATTTGCGGGGTAAGTTGCGTTCTAGTGCTGCGGAAGCGCTTTCCAGCCATTTGACAGATGGTATGACGGTCGCGGTAGGCGGGTTTGGTCTGTCGGGAATTCCGACGGAACTCATTCTAGCTGTGAGGGAAAGTGGTGCTAAAGAGTTGACTATCGTTTCCAACAATATGGGAGTCGATGGGAAGGGCCTTGGATTGCTCCTCGAGAACAAGCAGGTGGCGAAGGTCTTATCTTCCTACGTGGGAGAGAATTCCCTTTTCGCTCAGCAATACCTCGAGGGACTTCTCGACGTTGAGTTTGTGCCGCAAGGAACTCTCGCTGAGCGACTGCGCGCTGGCGGGTCAGGGATACCAGCCTTCTTTACCCCCACAGGTTTCGGTACCCCCGTGGCAGAGGGGAAAGAGACGCGCGAGTTCGGTGGGAAAATGTCTATCCTGGAGATGGGGATTTTCGCGGACGTGGCGCTGGTCCACGCCCACACAGGTGACTTAGAAGGAAATCTGAAGTATCGTCTTGCCGCCCGGAACTTCAATCCCCTAGTCGCGATGGCGGGGAGTTTCACCCTGGCCGAGGTGGAAGTTCTATCCGACAATTATCTAGACCCCGAGAGCGTGATGACTCCCGGCATTTTTGTTCAGCGCCTAGTCCATGTAGAGAACCCCGTGAAAGATATAGAACATAGAACCGTCAGGGAGAGGAATGAATCGGATGTGGACTCGTGATGAAATGGCGGCGATAGCTGCCAGCGAGCTGGCAGAGGGGCAATACATCAATTTGGGCATTGGCATTCCCACCCTTGTGGCGAACCATCTTCCAGCCGGGGTGAGCGTTACCCTCCAATCCGAAAATGGAATTCTTGGAATGGGACCTTTCCCATACAAGGGAGAAGAAGATCCAGATTTGATTAATGCGGGAAAGCAAACCGTGACCTTGAAACCGGGTGCAAGTGTTTTCGACTCCGCTGTCTCATTTGCAATGATCCGAGGTGGCCACATTAACATCGCGATTCTGGGGGCGCTGCAGGTTTCAGAGCGGGGCGACCTAGCCAACTGGACCATTCCGGGAAAACTTGTGAAAGGGATGGGTGGAGCGATGGACCTAGTTGCGGGAATCCCCCGGATTGTAGTGATTACTGACCACCTCGCCAAAGACGGAACCCCAAAACTTGTTCGAGAATGCGATCTCCCGCTAACCGGTAGCCAGGTGGTAGACCGGATCATCACAGACCTCGCTGTCTTTGATATCGGTTACTCTGGGATGACTCTCGAGCGGTTGGCTCCCGGCCACACCGTACAAGAACTGAGAGACAAGACGGAGGCGTCATTCACTCAGCGGCTTGAACCTCATGACGTTGGTGGAGCATAGTGGCAATTCTCGTCTCCTACCAACGGACCCCATTCGGGAAGCTTCTGGGCGGGTTGAGCTCTCTGAGCGCGATGGACTTGGGCGCCCATGCCATCGCCGCAGCACTCCGCGAAGCACAAGTCGACCCACAAGAGGTCGACTTTGTCGTTGGCGGCCAGGTTCTCCAAGCAGGCCAAGGTCAAAATCCGACCCGACAGTCCGCAATCAGAGCGGGGATCAGTCTGACCGCTCCTCAGGTGACACTGAATGCAGTCTGCCTCTCGGGGGCTGAAGCGATTTCGTATGGGGCGCGCCTAATTGCCCAGGGAGAAGCTTCAATCGTGGTTTGTGTGGGTCAAGAGTCCATGAGCCAGGCGCCTCATGTAATGAAAAACTCCCGCAGTAAAAAAAAATACGGCGCTCTGGAAGTCATTGACTCCCTAGAAATAGATGGGTTAAGTGATGCGTTTACCCACGAATCAATGGGAGCTGGAACTGAGCGGGTCAACGCGGAGTTGGGTATTTCACGACTCGAACAAGACACTCTTGCCGTAGCATCTCATGCGCGAGCAACAAAACATCAGCGCTTTCTTGCGGGTGAAATAGCGCCAATTGAGATTGTCTCTCGGCTGGGTTCTATCGAGATAGAAAGGGATGAGGGGGTGCGGGCTGAAATCTCATTGGAGACAGTAGGGGCCCTTCGTCCGGCTTTCGACATAGCCGGCACAATTACCGCTGCGAACGCTTCTCCGATATCGGACGGGGCTGCAAGTGTCGTGTTGATGAGTCAGAATCTGGCAGAAAAACGAGGCATCAGAGGATTGGCAACCATCGAGTCTCATGCGTTGACCGCCGGTCCCACTACCGCGTTGCATTCCCAACCTTCTCAGGCCATAACCCAAGCCCTCGAGTCCAAAAAACTACGAGCCGACTCCCTAGCTGCTTTGGAAATCAATGAGGCTTTCGCCTCGGTAGTGATTCAGTCCGCGAAGGATCTTGGGGTTTCTCTCGACATCGTGAACCCTCACGGGGGCGCTATTGCCTTTGGGCACCCCATTGGGGCCTCCGGTACCAGAATCGTGGGGACCCTCGCGCGCCACCTCTCCGAACTGGGTTCCGGGAGTTACGGTGCAGCCGGCATATGTGGTGGTGGAGGGCAAGGCTCTGCTTTTATTCTTCGTGCCGTCTAAATTCACCCAGCGGCAAACACTATGCCTGACCGATACTGTTGTAGCTTTCCAGACCGACGAGTTCATTCAGATCATCCAAGCCCATCATCTGGTCAGCAAAACCCCGCGAATCTGAAGTCTTCTCTAATGTTCTAAAGATGCTCGTGACCTGTTCCATACCCATCCTGAGCGCCGACGTAGGGAAGACTATGAGCCCAAATCCGAGTCTATTAAATTCTGCAGCTGACAGAGCAGGTGTAAGACCGCTCTCGCTCATGTTGGCCATGAGAATAGAACCCGATAGCTCCGATCCAATCCGTTCCAAATGCTCCATCGACTGAGGCGCATCAATAAACAGCACATCTGCACCCACCGAATCAAACAATTTTGCACGTCGAATCGCCTCATCAATCGACAACGGAGCCAGGGAATCAGTCCTCGCAATAATCACTGTGTCAGGATTTGAACGAGCCTCCACCGCAGCTGCAATCTTCTTCACAGCTTCATCAGCGTCAACGACACTCTTGTTAGCCATATGACCACACCGCTTAGGCCAAGTCTGGTCCTCAAACTGAATAGCCGCTGCACCCGCTGACTCCAACAGACGCACAGTGGAATGCACCGAAGCCTCATTCCCATAACCAGTATCAGCATCACAAATAACCGGCAGGGAACTCACCCTCGTCACCGCAGTAAGAGCCTCGGCAGTATCGCGAGCACCCAATAAACCGATATCAGGCAACCCATGCCGCCACGCTGCAACCGCATAACCGCTCAAATAAAAAGCATTAAACCCTGCCTTCTCGGCGGCTAAAGCCTCCAAGGGGGTCCCCCCACCAGGAACCACTACCGCCTCTGACGCAGACCCCGCCAATAACTTTCTCAACACCGCAGCACCACTCACAACACAACCCCCTCTTGCATAATTACCTAATCTTCTAATGTTTTTTCATTTTTGCTGACCGATGCTGTTGTAGCTTTCGAGACCGACGAGTTCATTCAGATCATCCAAGCTCATCATCTGGTCAGCAAAACCCCGCGAGTCTCCAGTCTTGCGCAACCCCTCAAACAATGATCCAATCACATTTGTCGCCGCTAAAAGGGAGCTCGGTGGGAAAACAACCAGGCCAAATCCCAACTTGACGAGCTCGTCAGCAGAGAGAATCGGTGTAAGTCCTCCTTGGCTCATGTTGGCCATGAGAATAGAACCCGATAGCTCCGATCCAATCCGTTCCAAATGCTCCATCGACTGAGGCGCATCAATAAACAGCACATCTGCACCCACCGAATCAAACAATTTTGCACGTCGAATCGCCTCATCAATCGACAACGGAGCCAGGGAATCAGTCCTCGCAATAATCACTGTGTCAGGATTTGAACGAGCCTCCACCGCAGCTGCAATCTTCTTCACAGCTTCATCAGCGTCAACGACACTCTTGTTAGCCATATGACCACACCGCTTAGGCCAAGTCTGGTCCTCAAACTGAATAGCCGCTGCACCCGCTGACTCCAACAGACGCACAGTGGAATGCACCGAAGCCTCATTCCCATAACCAGTATCAGCATCACAAATAACCGGCAGGGAACTCACCCTCGTCACCGCAGTAAGAGCCTCGGCAGTATCGCGAGCACCCAATAAACCGATATCAGGCAACCCATGCCGCCACGCTGCAACCGCATAACCGCTCAAATAAAAAGCATTAAACCCTGCCTTCTCGGCGGCTAAAGCCTCCAAGGGGGTCCCCCCACCAGGAACCACTACCGCCTCTGACGCAGACCCCGCCAATAACTTTCTCAACACCGCAGCACCACTCACAACACAACCCCCTCTTGCATAAATTTCACTTCCTTTGTCTCGACTAGAACCGAATTATCTGACGGATGGATTTCCCTTCCGACAGTACATCCATTGCTTCGTTAATGTCCTTTAGATCAACTTCGGAGGACACGAGGTTTTCAAGTGGCAACAATCCATCTCGCCACATACCAATATACCGAGGAATATCGTCTGCGGGCACAGAAGATCCCAGGTAACTCCTGGGATGCTGCGGAGTTTTCGGACAGTAGTTTCGGTTGATTTCTTATGCCGCTAAGACCGGCTGTTGGTAAGCGTAGTGGACGTCGTTGGGGCGGCGGTAGCCAAGCGCTGAATGGCGGCGCCG
>Ga0307934_1000752_pt1 | contig 22812 bp, 23 predicted proteins | sample OrgLakmetageno90_FD_201838 | JGI IMG/M metagenome (GOLD analysis project Ga0307934, IMG submission 201838) | Saline water microbial communities from Organic Lake, Antarctica - #90 | ecosystem: Environmental > Aquatic > Non-marine Saline and Alkaline > Saline | place: Antarctica: Organic Lake... | reverse complement strand
GAAATTAAAAGCTCTGCAATCATTGCTTTGAACTCATTCTCAAAATGTCTTTTCATAATTCAAATTTATAGGTGCGGACTATATAAATTCGTCACATCAAATGTAGACACTCCATAATTAAACAACACGCTAACAAACAAGAAAATGTTAATAAATATTATAAAAATTCTATCATTGTAGTGTTTTCAGTGGGTGGGCAGCTTTTTTAAGCTCCGTAATGGCTAAAAGAGTCAACTCATTTTTACTTGATAACGAAATTTTTCCAGCACTAACTCACGACAAAAAGTAATATCTTATAATAGTTTGTATTAAGGATCATAATGTGCTTATAGAAGTCCAATTAAACACAGCAAATCACAGAATGCAATGTCTCGTACCAACTTGGCTTGACTCAATGCTTTGCTTAATTGGATTATCGAAGTCCACCTCATGTAGTTGGAAAAAAGCTTAACAAGCCGAGGCTGAAACAACTTTCTACGGCCATCATTAATTAAGAAAAATCAAGTAACAATAATTCTCAAAACCGAACTTTAGCGACTTACAACTTCTTAACTCTAGGCACTCCAAACTCTAAGTACTCCCTAACTTCCCATCTCTAAATACTTCCACCTAATAAATAACTAGCCTACTGCTTTTCTCCCCCACTCTCAATAAATAAATTCCTGACTTAAAGGTACTCAAATCAATTTGTTGTTTTTGGTTTTTCAATACAACAGAGTGCACCAATTGGCCTTGCATGTTGTAAATAAATACTTCTTGAGTTTTCGTATCAAGGTTTCTCTCTAGCGTAAAAACTCCTTCTGTTGGGTTGGGGTAAATTGAAAAATCTTCTTCCATTTTGGGGAGTGTTTCTTCTGCTAGGCTAACCCCCAAGCAGTTTAAGGTATCTCCTGTTATGGTCCAAAAGTGATTAGAGATTAAATCATTGCGAATGCTATCGCTCAAACAATAAGATAACCCTACTGCACCTAATTGTACCCCTATTTCGTTTTGTCTTGCCCATTTTATTATGGTGCTGTCATAATTAGCGGTAGACATGTTGGTGTTGTCCAACATGCCAGCCATTCTATTTATTGGAATCCGATCAGTTGGAATATCCCAGTTTCCAAGATCTTGATTAAATGCTGTGTTTCCACTGAACATGAACTCGAACCGGGTAACATTGGAAGTATTCCAACTCGGTAGAGGTTGATTAAAAGTTGCATCTCGAAACATGGAATTCATGCGAGTAACATTACCTACTTGCCAATTGTCTACAGGTTGATTAAAAATAGTATTTCTAAACATTTCTCCCATGTCCGTAACACTATCCACCTGCCAATTGTCTAAAGGTTGATTAAAAGCGGTATTATCTTTGAACATAAATGCAGTATTAGTTGCACTGCTTAGGTCCCAATTGTTGATGGATTGATTAAATGGGCTACCATAAAACATCGCAAAGAAATCCTCCCCGTTTTGAACATTCCAATTATTTAAGGGTTGATTAAAAGATGAACCTGCAAACACCCCACCAAAGCTTCTTACACTATCCACTGTCCAATTGTTTAGCGGATGGTTGAAACTTGTGCATGATAGAAATAGGTATGTCATGTCCGTCACGTTAGAAACGTTCCAACTTGCTAGCGGTTGATTAAAACTTATACAGCCTCCAAAAACATAATCCATTTTTTTTATTCTCGACACGTCCCAATTAGAAAGGTCGCCGTTAAAATTATAATTCAAATTGAAAAGGCTTGATAAACTGGTTATAAATGTTAAGTTCGGGGTATCGACTGCATTATACGTAAAGCTATCTAGAACCCAGAACATTCTCTCCATATTTAACCAGGCATTATCTCCCCATTGTTCCAAGGCAATTAGTTTATCATCTTTTATAATTGCGTGTGACTGATAATATCGGGGAAACAACCCTTTTATTCGAATGGTATAGGTTCCTGTATCTGGGTACACGTGCTCTATTGTATCCGTTACACCAAGGTCATCAAATATCCCATCGTTGTCCCAATCTATATCAAAATTATAAGTATAATTGGTGTCTATCGGTATAACTACTGTACTATCCCCTCCATTACCGGGTTTGGTGGTTCGCCAAGTAGTTACAAAGTCTGTACTTGCCTTTTGAGCAAAATTGGAGTTAAACAGTAAAAGAAGGGTTGTAGCAAGTAGTAATTTTCTCATAGTAAATTATTTAAAAGAGCCAAATTAATGGTTTTCATCGTAAGTAACAAACGAGTAGCATAGGTATTTTATCTTTTATCCTTTTTAAATAAGGTTTTAAACCATTGAAATCGTTGTTTCTTTTCCTCTTCTTTGACTGCATTCCTCTTCTCTTTTTTATTGAACCAACTTTTCCACTTTTCTTTCAAAGTGGTTTTACCTTTTGCTTCCTCACTTTTTTTAACCTTTCTCTCTTTTTTGGGTTTAGGTATTACTAACTCTCCCTTTTTGTAACGCTCATTTCTTTTTTCGCCTCCGCTGTATAGAGTTGTCTTACCACTTTTTTTCCCATTCCTATACTTGCCCTTTTCAACAAGCTCTCCCTTTCTATTAAATAATTGGTATTTACCTTGTTTTATATTGTCCTTGTAATCGATGCTTGACTTAAGTAAACCGTTTTCATAAAATAGCCTTTCCTCTCCATGCCTTTGCCCCTTCTTCCATTCTGAAATCATAGCGTAATTCCCATTCGGGTGCCAATTCTTCCAAATACCTACTCTTAACCCTTCCTTAAACTGCCCTTTGCTCTTTAGCTCATTTTTGATTAACACTTTGAACTCCTCTGCTCCCGCACGATTGCATCGTGTGGTTTGATTACTTTGCTAAAAGAATATTATCTAACAAACCTTGTTCTCCTGAATAATCTATTGCGCTGCTATATCTATAATCTTCAGCTCTAAATACTAGCCCTTCTTCAACAGGGTTTTGATGTACATAATTTATTTTTTCTTGAATTACTTTATTACTCCACAATTCGATTGGCTTATTGTCATGTCTCCAAAACTGAAACCCATGAACATTAGAGCTTTTAACTGCTTCCGATTTAAAAATTGCTAATAAATTTTCTTTCCTACTTTCTCTTGGATTATCCTGTATCGCTTTCACGATTTTCTTACTCGTAAACCTTTTAAAGTCTCCTAAAATTAGCTCCGGTTTTCTTTCTCCAACACTCCGAAAAACCAAATGGACATGATTTGTCATAATGCACCAAGCTGCTATTTCCATGTCTTTTTCCTTTTGGCAATAACTTAAACTTTCTAGCAAAATCTCTTTGTATTCAATTCTAGTAAAAACGTTTAGCCATTGTACAACCGCAAAACTTACAAAATACAAACCTTCAGGATTATGAAACTTATAATTTCTACTCATACTCTAAAAGTAACTCTAATTTAAAAAACCAACTCATTGCTGAATTGGCTTCTCGTTTCTTTTTAACTTACTACTTCAACTTACCACACGATACAATCGTGCGGCAGCGGGGGGAATTAGCAACGAACGCTTGCCACCACAAGAGTCTTACACCATGCATGCCCTCTTAAATTCATTTATAATCCTACTTCGTTGTGACAAAAAAATGCCGACTTATTTTCGAAGACGGCGTTTTGGTTGATTATATCGACCTTCCTGGTAAAATTTAAGGTAAAATTTTGGTAATTCAACTTTGTTACTATATTTGTAGTTATTAAACTACATTTATAATAATGAAAAATTTAAGTGAAAAGGAATTAGAGCTTATGAATCACCTCTGGGAGATTAATAAGGGATACATGAAAGACATTGTTAGTAAGTACAAGGACCCAAAGCCTGCCTATACTACAATCTCAACACTAATAACTAGACTTTTAGCTAAAAACCATATTGGATTTACCTTGTACGGTAGAGATAAGGAGTACTACCCTATTTTAAAAAAACCGTCCTATTTTAAACAAGAGTTTACTCAAATAATGAATAAATACTTTGATAAATCCCCTAGTCAATTCGCCTCCTTTTTTACAGAAGAAGCCAATCTGGATCTAGAACAATTGGAAGAGTTGCAAAGTATGATAACAAAAAAAATTGAACAAAAATCCAAATTAAAATGATACTATTTTTATTCAAAGCCTTCACAATCGCATGCATCCTTTACCTCTTTTATAGCGTTATTCTTCATGCCTCAGGCAATTTTAAGTTCAACAGATTTTATTTATTAAGCGCACAAGCACTTTCAATAGTATTGCCTTTTATATCATTTGCCGTTATAACTCCTAACCCAGACAATTTACTGTTTACAGAAGGAAGCAAGATTTTAACTGAAGTCACCACGGTAAGCAATAAGATTCAAGAATCTCCTATTTTCCAAGAGAATACCTTTGAATGGATGTCGGTTTTCAGCTTGCTTTACTCTTTGGTCGCTGTTTGTTTATTGATTCGATTAGTTTTCAATTCTAGGACGTTACTCTTAAAGCAGACTAAAAGTGGGCTATCGTTAAACGGAATGCAGGTATACTTTCATAAAGGAAAGCTAATCTATAGTTTTTTCAATAGACTATATGTCCCAGAATCATACCGCATTGAAAAAGTGGAAGAAAGTGTTCTACAACATGAACACACCCACTACAAACAATTGCATAGTATCGATAATGTAATTAGTGAAATCTATTCTATTATCTTCTGGTGTAATCCAGTTTCCTGGTTAATTAAAAAATCAATTAGAACCAATCATGAATATTTAGTAGATGCTGAAGTTATTAAGCAAACTAATGCTACTTCGTATATGCAAACAATTATAAATCACTCTAGCCAACTTAGTCAACTTGCATTAGCTAGTAACTTCTCATATTTATCTATTAAAAACAGATTCAAAATGATACAAAAGAAAAATTCAACTTTCAAACAACTATCAGCAGCTGCGTTAAGTATAATACTTGTATTTGGGCTTGTTGCCCTTTTTGCCTTTAAAGCTGAAAAAGTAAATCAGACCATTGACCGTCAAATTACCAATCAAACAGGATTTGGTTTGTATAAAAAGCCAAGTGGAATTCCTATACCTCCTGATGCGATTAAAAAAGTCTCGTCTGAATTTGGCATGAGAATGCATCCTGTTAAGATGGTGAACGTTATGCATAAGGGTGATGACATTATCGCGGACGAAGGAACACCAATTTTAGCAGCACAAAATGGAAGAGTTCTCAAAGTAATTAGAGATAAAAAGGGCTATGGCAACCATATCATTATTCAACATAACATTAAATACAAAACACTATATGCTCATTTAAGTAGCATTGATGTAAAAGAGGGGGACGTTGTAAAAGAGAGACAAACCATAGGCGTCATTGGAAATTCGGGGACTTCTATAAAAACTCATTTACACTATGAAATTCACGAATTTGATGAGCCAATCGCTCCTAGTATCAAAGAAGGTTGTTAATCAACTAGTTCAAATAAAAAAGGCTGCGAAAATCGCAGCCTTTTTTGACATATTTAGATCTTATTCCGTTAAGAAAACTTATCAATTACCTTTTTGGTAACTCCGGTGCTTGAGAATCCACCATCGTGAAATAAATTCTGCATGGTGACATACTTGGTCAAGTCTGAGAACATGGTAACACAATAGTTGGCACAATCAAGTGCGGAAGCGTTTCCTAAAGGAGACATGTCTTCTGCGTAGTTAATGAATGCATCAAAGCCCTTTACTCCGCTTCCTGCTGTTGTTACCGTTGGCGACTGAGAAATGGTATTTACTCTTACTTTCTTAGCTTCTCCATAGTGGTATCCAAAACTTCTTGTAATGGATTCTAACAGCGATTTAGCATCTGCCATATCGTTGTAGTCCGGAAATACTCTTTGTGCAGCAATGTAAGTCAATGCAACCACAGAACCCCATTCGTTAATGGCATCCATGTTTTTAGCTACTTGCAATACTTTGTGTAAACTCATTGCTGAAACATCCATGGTCTTGTGGTACCAATCGTAGTTTGTTCCATCGTATGGCTTTCCTTTTCTAACGTTTGGCGACATTCCAATAGAATGCAAAATAAAATCAATTTTCCCACCTAAAACTTCCATCGATTTGGTAATTAAATTCTCCAAATCTTCAACGGAGGTAGCATCCGCAGGGATCACTTCTGCGTTACAAGCATCCGCTAACTTCTGAATTTCTCCCATTCGCATGGCGATTGGCGCGTTGGTTAAGGTAAATGTTGCCCCTTGCGCTTTGGCTTGTTCTGCAACTTTCCAAGCGATCGACTGCTCGTTCAATGCCCCAAAAATAATTCCTCGTTTTCCCTGTAATAAGTTATTTGACATGTTAATCGGTTTTGTAAGTTGGCAAATATAGTTTTTCTGTTATTCTTGTAATAATTCTCTGGCATTATTCATTGCAGCTTCGGTCATGGTTGCACCACTTAGCATTTTTGCTAACTCGCCTACTCGATCTTCTGAAGAGAGTTTTTTCAACTGTGTAATGCTTCTTTCATCCACCACATCCTTATAAACAAAGTAATGGTGCGCTCCTTTTGCTGCTAACTGTGGTAAGTGAGTAATCGAAATAACTTGGCGCTGCTGCCCCATGTTCGCCAAAATGGTTCCCATTTTTTCAGCAATTTCTCCGGAAACACCGGTATCAATCTCATCAAATAATATGGTTGGCAACTGTTGGTGTTTGGCAAGTATTTCTTTAATAGCGAGCATTAACCTCGACGTTTCACCACCAGAGGCAGTTTTCGAAACCAATGCCGGTGCAATTCCTTTGTTTGCAGAAAATAAGAAATCAAAAGCATCTTTCCCATCTTTCGTATAAGCTGACAGTTGTAGATGTTTTACTTCCAATTTTGCAAAAGGGATTCCTAAATGCTTCAAGGTGCTTTCCACTTGTTGTTGAAATGCCTTTAAAACAGTTACTCTCGCTTTTGTTAATTGAATGCTCTGCTGTTCTAGCTTTTTTTCTAAATCAACCAATTCGGTTTCTAACTTTCTAAGCGCATCATCTGAGTTAGTTAAGCCCAACAACTGGGTTTCTATGCTTTCTTGTTTCTCAATCAAATCGTCTGCGTTGACACAGAGGTGCTTTTTTTGAAGCCTATGAATTTCTCCCAATCGCTCCTCCACATATTGATGTCTTTCGGGATCGTATTCAAACAACTGTGCCTTTCCTTCCAATTCAGTAGCAACGTCTTGCAATTCAATTAAGGTACTATTTACTCTAGCTAATAACTCCCCAAAACCTTCGTCGTATCGCTCCGATTGGGCTAAGGCTTGTTTTAAAGCAACAATCTGACTAACTATATTTTCATCGTTTTCGGAAAGTAAACCCTGACTTACAGATAAATTTCGAAGAATTTCTTCACTGTTTGCAAATCGCCTTTGCTCCTGTTCCAAAGTCTCATTTTCCCCTTCTTTCAGTTTTAGCTTGTTTAGTTCTTCAAATTGAAAATTCAAATAATCTTCTTGCTGCTTTGCTTCAGCAAGCTCGGCTTGAAAAGTGCTAATTTTCTTTTTTAAACCACTGTAATTTCTAAAATTGAGTTGGTAGGATTGAAGTAAATCTGCACTATTTGCTAAAGCATCGATTATTTTCAATTGGAAAGTAGCATCGTTGATTTGCAACGTTTGCTGTTGAGAATGAATGTCTATAAGTTGAAGCCCTAATTTTTTGATCACATCTAAAGTGCACGGCGTGTCGTTGATGAAGCTTCTGCTTTTGCCGTTTCCATTTATTTCTCGTCGAAGTATACTTTCATCCGAATAATCTAACTGGTGGTTCTCAAAAAATTTCTTTAAGTCATAGTTTTGAAGACTGAAAGTTCCCTCCACTATACATTTCTTACTGCTATCTTTTAAAACGGAGTGGTCTGCTCTATTTCCAAGAATTAAACCCAACGCTCCTAGAAGAATCGATTTCCCTGCACCTGTTTCTCCGGTTATAACAGAAAGTCCACTGTAAAAATCAATTTCGATTCGATCGATTAATGCAAAGTTTTGTATAGAGAGTTGTTGCAACATAGCCCAAAGTTAAGCCGTATTCCTGATTGTTGAGAGAAGAAAAACTTATTTTCTCAACTTATCGTATTTATTAGAATTTCCAGGGTCAATTATAATCAGTAGCTCACTAATCTCTGTCTTTTCTTGTGGAGTTGCTTCTTCGTAGAGATTCAAGACTTCTTGAAGCTTAGCATTAAAAAATGCTTGCACATTATAGGAGGATGGCGCAACGTTATGGATAGGTCGTAAAGATTTTAAGCTTGCGGTAATTTGTCTTCGTGCTCGTCCCATATCTTGCTGCATCAGGTCAAAACCTTTGATGTGATAATCGTAATACAGTTTTCTTAGTGGCTTAAATCTGGCACTCAACGCATTTTCTACTAACCAGTATCTATTTCGCTGATCTTCGAAAGCCTTCCACCCTGTTTGAGAAGATGCTTGGGCAAAATTCACTATTTGTTGTGCTTGTTGAAAATATTTATTTCCACCCTCAAAGGAGTAACTATCGTAATCGTACGCCAAAATCATATGAACGTAAAATCCTAATATGGTTGCTAATTCTCCGCCGTATGCATTTTCGTTGTAAATCAACGGCTCAAATTGGTTGAATGTAATGGTAAAGTCCTCATCTCTTATATTCATTATCGGGCTTTTGTAGTCCGTGTTGAATATTGGCCTTGAAGCTTGAATTTGAATGTTACCTTTAAATTCGTTGGGACCAATACGTTCGGTTAAGTTGATTAGAATACTACAATCGATCCGTTCATGCGTTTGAAACTCATCCGAGGTCCATTTACGACCATTTACGAGTTCGAAAATCTGCCGTTGCATTTCGTCAAACATGGTACGTTCACTTCCATCTACTTGTCGCGAATTTACATCTACAACGCAGTTTAATTCTTGAGAGAACGTAACTCCGCTAAGGAAAAAAAATAAGGAGAAGAGAATTATCCGAGCCATTTCAATTGAATAGTATCTATAATATCTTGCGCTACCGCAGACTTGGTTTTTAACTCGAAATCGTTTCTATTATTGTCTTTATGGAAAATTGTGATCCGATTGGTATCACCACCAAAACCCGCTCCTTCATTCTGTAACGAATTTAACACCATCATGTCGCAGTTCTTTCGCTTCATTTTAGCCTGTGCGTTCTCTTCTTCGTTATTTGTTTCCAAGGCAAAACCAACAACAAAATCTCCTTCCTTTTTAGTTGCTCCTATTTCTGCAAGAATATCCACTGTTGGAGATAAGTCAATAGAAAGCGATGCCTTTTTTTTCTTAATTTTTTGATCGGAAGGCTTTGCAACAGTGTAATCTGCAACGGCAGCTGCACATATATATAACTGTGCTTTATTTGCTCTAACTGCTGTTAGCATTTCTGCGGCAGTCTTCACTCGAATTAAATTTACTCCTTTCGGTGCTTGAAGCTGCGTTGGTCCTGATATCAAAACTACTTCAGCACCTTTACTCAATGCCTTTTCTGCAAGTGCATATCCCATTTTCCCCGAGCTATGGTTACCAATAAACCGAACAGGATCAATTGCTTCATAAGTAGGACCTGCCGTAATCAAAACCTTTTTTCCTTCCCACGAGTTGTCGGAAGTGCTTATGGCTTTTAAGATGTTCTCTACATCTGCCATTCTACCTTCCCCAACCAAGCCACTAGCTAATTCGCCGCTTTCTGAGGGGATTAGAATGTTACCAAAACTTTCTAATCTTGAAATGTTTGCTTGATTCGCGGGGTGTTTAAACATATCTAAATCCATTGAAGGAGCGAAATATGTTTTATTTTCCATGGAAAAATAAGTAGCCAATAAGAGATTGTCACAAATACCATTTGCCATCTTAGCGATTGTATTTTGTGTTGCCGGGGCCAACAAAAAAAAGTCAGCCCATTTGGCTAACTCTACGTGGTTGTTCCATTCTCCTGTTTTTGCATCCGCATATTCAGAATAAACAGGATTTTTGGAAAGTGTCGATAAGGTTAAAGGGGTAACGAAACCTGCAGAATCAGGAGTCATTACTACCTTTACTTTTGCACCTTTTTTAATAAGTTCTCGGCACAGCAATGCAGATTTATATGCTGCTATGCTTCCACTTATCCCTAAAAGTACATTTTTGCCTTTCAGCATGTTATGCTTCGATATCGTCTTTTGGATTTCTGTAGTAAGTACCTCCTGTCATGAACTCGGTCATGGCAATGGCATTTGATTTTGGCAAACTTTCGTAAAATTTAGAAATTTCTATTTGCTCTCTATTTTCAAAAATTTCATCAAGATTATCTGTTGTTGTAGCGAATTCAGCTAACTTACCGTTCAACTCTTCCTTCATTTCAAGAGCAATTTGATTCGACCGCTTTGATATGATTGCTATTGCTTCATAAATGTTTCCAGTCTTTGAATCAATATCAACGATGTTTCTAGTAATGGTTGATTTTGCTGCGTCTACTTCTTTATAGTTCATCTTTTCTTGGGTTTTCAGCTAAGAAACGTTCTTGTTCCCTAATTAGTTTTGCATAGACAAGCTTCGCTTCCTCTATGGTTTTTCCGTCTGCAAAATTATCAATAAAATCATAATAAGCTTCTATTCCTTCCGTAAATCGTTGATTTTTCTTTGAAACAACAGAATTGGTGGCTAAATAATAGTATGATTTTAATATCGTCAATTTGATTTCTTCTAAATATTCCGTATCGGGATACTTGCTAATCATGTTGTTTAAAGCAACAATTGCCGACTGATACTTTTGTATCTTGTAATACTGCTTTGCATTTAAAAATTCTTTCGCCTCCAACTTGCTATTTAGTAAATCCACTAAAGTGTTCGCGGAGTCGACTAATTCGCTCTCCGGATACGTATTCACAAAAATCTGTAATTCTTCCAAAGCTAATGTGGTAGGTGTCTGATCCAATGTTGGACCAGGTGCATCTAAATAATTGCAATAAGCACTCATGAAAAGAGCTTCTTGGGCATATTTACTAAGTGAATAGGTCGATGCATAACTTCTAAAGTAGTACGCAGCCTGATACAAGTCATCTATGTGATAGTTGGTGTAAGCGTAATAAAAGAATAGCTTTTGCCCTTTCTCCGTTCCCTTATATAAAGGCATAAGTTCTTCAAACAGAGGCATGGCCTTAAGGTACTCCCCATCCTCGTAATACTCAATGCTTTTGGAATACTTTAATTCAGGATTTGGACTCTTCAATATCTTTTGATATTCACTGCAACTAGCGAAAACCAAAGCAACTATGATTGTTACGTACAAGAGGTGCTTCTTTACCATGCGGCAAAAATACTATTAAACTTAGGCTTCACAATACTTGTTACTTGCAAAATATGTTAAGAGTTCTATTAATAGTGCACTGTTGAAAAGCTACAGTAGAGTTTTGTTTTTACGAGAAAGATCCACATACTTTTGAAATAAAAAATGAAAGAATTTTATACTATACTCCTATTATTTCTTTTTACATCTGTTTCTGCACAACATTCAATTGTCTTAAAATCGGGCGATAAAATTGATTGTGTGGTGCTTGCACTTAATAATGATGTTTGGAAAGTATATCAAGATGGAGAAGAGCGAACGATTTCCATGAAGGAAGTAAGTAGTATTTTCTTCAACGAATACGTTCCCTATGACGGCGTTTTTATTCCTGACGGAAACGAAACTACCATTAAAGTTGGAGACTTTACAGTTAAGTATTCCATTAAAGATCGAAAAATGATCCGAGAACCGGAAGTTTCGATCGGAACACAAGATAAAGGATCCGTGGTGGTAAAAGTTATTGTAGATCGTTACGGAAACATTTTATCTGCCGAATCTGGGCAATCAGGTAGCACTACATCCAATAAGTATTTATACATAAAAGCGGAAACTGCTGCAAAAACAGCTAAGTTTGACGAAAATTTGAAGGGACCTCTCAAAACGGAAGGAACTATTACTATTGTATATTAAGCAATTATGAAAACGATAAAATCAATAATTACAGCATTCATTTGTATTGCAGGTTTAAATGTATCCGCCCAATTAGCACACCCTCATTTTGTTTCTTTAAATTTTGGAACCAATATACCGTTATCCGAATACGGCACTATAGATAGTTTAAGCAGCGCCGGAGCGAACCCAGGTATTTATTATAGTTTTGAAGGTGGTGCCTACTTTTCAAAACTTTTTGGTGTTGGAGTTAACATCGGTGCATTCAACAACTCTGTTGACGATGATGGTATCGTTGAACAGCTTAAAACAGATGCACAATTTGCAAACTCTACATTTAATGTTTCTTCAAAAAGTTGGACAAACGGTTATATTATGCTTGGGCCTTACTTTTCGTTCGGAAGCAGCAAATTCACGGTTGATTTAAAAGTTCTTGGAGGTATTATCAATTCTGAAAGACCTTTTGTAAATATTGAGTCTGAAACCGATCAGTACGAATTCAATTCAGCTGCAGTTTATAGCACTTCATTTGGGGTTAATTATGGGATGCATTTCCGTATTAAATTAAAAGGAAAGTTAGGGTTGCGCTTGAATGCTGAAGGAATGTTGTCCACCCAAGAATTTGAAGAGAAGATTAGCGAAACATCATCTACTGGAGTCTTAATAGCAGAAAGAAGACAAACAGTTACAAGAGAAGTTTCAGCGCTTAACCTTGGTGTAGGTCTGGTAATTAATTTGTAATTGGTAGGAATTTATAAGATATTATTTAAAACATTAAATGCTTTGTTTCCTAAGATACATAACAAAGATTTAAATCATTTATCGACCTTACAGAGAGCAGTTGTTGGAGCTAAATATTGGCTCACAATAAAAATAATAGACTGATTAACAAAACTAAACCTAAAAGATAGTAAGCCCAAAATGGTTTTGGATTTGCAGGGTTTTTACCAAACATCCATACTGTTATTTTGGACATGGTATTCCTATTATCTGCAACAAATTGGTATGCATAATCACTCATACTCATAAACCAAGATTTATCTGCATACCACTGGTGTAGAAATTTCGCCTTATCCTTTTTAAAATAAGTAATGTAAGCAGCGTCGGGACCATTAAATACCCTGCCATCTACATCAATGTAACGTACAGCTTGTTTAAAATCATTCTCTGGAATATCCCCAAACATCACTGCAACTTCTTGGTAGGACTTATATTCTACTCCTAAGCCGCTTATCTTTTTCCATCGAATTACCCAATATTTACAGAAGCCGCAATTTCCATCAAACACCATTAAAGGTTTATCTTTTGGTGGAAACGCAGTTTGTTCAATTTTCCTAAACATGGGATAAAATTAAGACCGCGGGACTGACCTTACTAACATTACTGAATAAATAAGAACGGCAATGAGATGCATAGGTATCGTGAGACCCTCAAACCCTTCAGGGGTTGTAGATCCGTCAGGCAGTTCGCTTGAAAGTGGTCCAAGTAAGCTGATCAAAGAAAAAATAAATAATGTGCCTAAAAACGTAATGAGTGCATTTTTGTCCTTCATCACCCTTCGTAACATGAAGTAATATATTCCTGACATTATTCCCGGAATTAGTGATGCCATGGTTACGGAACCTATATTAATAATTTCGGGTATAGAAAACGAAGTTGCTGATTCATGCAAATACATGTAAATAAGGTTTAGCAACGCTGCGAAAACACCTGAAATTAATCCGGTGGTTAGAAGTGTTGCTAATCGATCGTTGTGTTTTGGTGGGGTAAATGATTTAGTCGTTGTCATATAATGCGTTAAATTTTAACTATATAACACCAACCATTAACTATTGTTCGATAGGCGGGGTACTTTCCAAAGAATGAAAGGTTCTGAAAACACTCTCCCCGTTGTTGATTTTTACTTGAAAGTCAATGTTTTGTTTATTGATACTACTTCCATTTGTGATTAAGCTAACGGAGTGATCCCCCTCGGTTAATGAAACCCTTTGGTAGTATATAGAATGCGGCAAACTTTGCCAATTTCTGGTATCTGCCCTTTCGGTAAAAGCATTTAATGCTGATAATACAAAACCCGCATCTTTATTTTGATTTGTTGCAACAATTTCTGCTGCTTGTTTTAAAACCAGCCTTGCAATAGATTTACCTATTTCTCTCAACATTCTATCTTCTAACCCCGCAAACGCAATTTCTTCGATGTTTTCTGCTAACTCTAAGTTCATTTTTTTTCCATCCACCACTAACTGTGCATCTGTTACAAGTGGTTTTCTAGCTCTGTATTTTGGCACTGCCATTCGAACAAAGCGAACGTCTGCAAGTCCTTGCTCGTTCGAGCTATTTACTTGCCCAGATAGATTTACAGGAAACACGTAAGGACCACTTTCGTTAGCAAAAACTAAGTTCCCTCCAGTTCCTTCACTCCGTATCAAATTCATACTGAACTCTCCTTTTACGGGACTAAGACCATTCAACCAGAAAAAAGTAAGTTCTCCATTTGTTTGATTGTCCTTCACGTATTTCATACCGAATTCTGCCTCGTATTGCTCAAGTTCCGTTCGGAATCCATTTTTAGCAGCAGTGCGCAATACATCTTTTTTAAGTTGCTCTGGAATAGAAACATTAAACTCTTTACTATACACCTCCTTATAAGCATTTAATGAATTACGGTAAGCAATAAAGGCATTATTAGCATCCTGTTTTGCTTCATATATAATACCCATTAGTAAGTGAGCAAAAGCGTCTTCCTTGTACCGATTTTTTTTATCTTCGTATCTATCGTTTAGCTCGTTAAGTAAAATATTAACCCTCCGAACTTCCACCAAGGCGGCATCAAAATCTTCTAGCTGAATAAAATTTATTGCTTTGTAGAAGTGAAGCAAAACTACCTCGTGGTCCTCCGCTTTGTAAGGTTTTAGCATGGGATTAGCTAAAGCGCCTACTAGGTCGTATTTGAAATTTTTACGAAAATCTTGGTTGTACAGGTAGGCCTTTTCGAAATAGACGTTACTCTCCTCATAGTTGCCTAGCATTTGCTCTACCACTCCCCGATCTAAAAAATAAAGTAAACGATCTTTCTTTTCTCCTGCACTCTTCTGACTAATCAGAAATGCCTGAGCCTTTTCCATGTTTCCACTAGTAAACTGCTCTTGAAATTGATAGCTTTTTTGATAGTAGGAAGCACAAGAAGAGAAAAGAAATATCGTCAACAATAAACTGATGACGATATTTTTTGAGTCTCTCATTTTAGGCGTTTTATTCTATAACCTTCTTTATTTTTTTGTCGCCAATCCAAACCTTCTCGTTAGATTCCATATTGGTTAATTCTAAATCTGTTTGATAAAAAACAACTTTTTGCTTGCCATTAGAATCCACTATTGAATTTACAACTCCTTGTAAAATGAAGTCGGCACCCAATTCTCTGCCCCACTTTGCCGTTGATGCGGGTGTAGCAAATTCATTTTGGTCTGCCCTTTCTTTTCTCAACTCTTCCCGAGCCTCTCCTGCAGTCACCAAACGAACTTTTCCAATATTTAACACTGACTTTTCAATGTCTTTTATGAATGTCTCTACTGCAATGTGCTCGTGGCTCTTGTTTTTTACAATACCTACAACTAAAACAGGTCTCCTTCCCATGGCGTTTTCGAATTCACCTAACCAAGGGCGTAACATCATGTCACTTACCATTTCCTCCGCTACTAACCTAGAGTCCGTTTCGTTCCATCGTCCGCTTAAATCTATTACGGCATTCTCGTCTACTCTTGTTACTTGCTGTGTTCCCTTGCATCCGTCAAATAACGCCGTGGAGCTAATTAATGTGGTCGCTAATAATATTGTTTTAAATTTCATCTTGTCGGTATTTTAGGTTTTGCTCGAATAATCAATAGTTGTGCCAAAGGAACAAAAAAAAGCCGGCCTAAAAATTCAGACCGGCTTGTTTAGCTAATTTATTTTTCTAATTACACAGAAACACTTCAGAAGTAAATAATTTACTTTTCTCTAGCGCCAAGTGTTTTACAGCCTCAGCATCTACAGAGGTAATACCGTTTGAAGTGTAATAATTCAACTGATTATTAGCTACATCAAAAGACACTAGCTTGTTCACTTCTCCATCTTTCTCAAAACTCCAAGCATAATTGTCTGTATCAAAATTCATTGAGCCCATATCAATTGTTTTTCCTCCTTCCAATTTTACAAAGGCCATGTTATTTTGAGTTGCTGTTACTTTATACGTTACTCCATCGAATTTGATTAACTGTTCCTCCATCTGCCCAGGTTCCATGGAAATCGGATTTGAACCTGTCCAAAATTCTAGAAGATTAAAGATAACTACGTCTAAAAACCCTGCAACGCTATAGACGGGAACAAAATTCAATACATAAAACAACAATGTTTTTAGTATTTCATTATCTACCACGCTGTCATTAAATTCATGAACCTTTTTAATTAACGAAAAGGAACCAAAACATCCAGTCTGGGTAATCATTAGGGATAAAGCAGAAGCTAAAAAGAATACTTTTTTCATACGTCTATTAGTTAAAAATGAAATTGAAAATTAGTGGATACATTTCAAAGTCCCGAATTATTTTTTATAAAATATGCTTAATAAATAGCACTCTGTTGAACTTACTAGACAACTTTCGTAATATTGTGCTTTAATGAATTTTATTGCTCCGGAGTTTCTTTACGCACTTGGCTTTCTAGCAATACCTATTCTTATACATCTGTTTAATTTTAGGCGGTACAAAACGGTTCAATTTTCTCAAGTTCGTTTTTTAAAAAGTGTAAAAAAACAAACCCAATCTACTTCCCGATTAAAGCACCTCGTTGTACTTGCATGCCGCTGCCTTGCTTTAGCAGCCTTGGTATTTGCTTTCGCTCAGCCTTTTTTTATAGATAAAAATTTGACGGAAGTAACAGGAAATAAGGGCGTAGTAATCTACATGGACAATTCCTTCTCCATGCAAGCAAGTGCTGAAGTGGGAAGTTTGTTAGACGATGCTAAAAACAAAGCAATCGCTGTTACCAAAGCTTACCAAGAGTCTGACAAATTTCAATTACACACCAACCTATTTGAAGCCGGTGAGCAGCGATGGCTGAATAAAGAAGCGTTCATAAACAAGTTACAAGAAGTAGGTTTTAGCCCAAACTTCAGAAGTTTTAGCGCCATCACAAATCGACTTCAGGCAGCTGAGAATGACAAGGACTACAATCTAGAGTATTATATAATAGGTGACTTACAGAAAACGAGTTATCAACTTCAGGAAGAGCAAGACAGCGCTGTTTTTTACGTTTTACCCGTACAATCACAACTGCAACAAAATGCTTGGGTTAAAGATTTTACAGCTTTTCAGCCCTTTCACTTGCCCTCTATGAATGAGAATTTTAACTTAAAAGTAGAGCAAACGGAAGGTGGTGATAAAAGTCAGTTAAATGGTAAGCTTTTATTGAATGGTGAATTAAAGAATCCATTTATTATTGAAATGGACAGAGACTCTGCAGAAAAGTCCATCAACTTTAACAATCCAGAAAGCAACCAAGTTTTAGGTAAAATCGCCATTAAAGATTACCCGGTGAGTTTTGATGACACCTTCTACTTTTCCTACCCAACAGATCGAAAAATTGAAGTATTGCACTTGTTCGAAAACATTAAAAATACCAGCATTAGCAGCTTGTTTTTTAAAGATAGTTTAGTTGATTTTGAAAGTACTACGGTAAAAAGAATTGACTACTCAAAGTTAAAAACAGCCAACTTGGTGATTCTTGAAAATATTGATCTCCTTTCGAATGGTCTTATTTCTGAGTTAACTTCATTTATCAATGACGGAGGCTCCTTGTTATTTTTCCCATCGCTAAACATGCAGACTGCTTCGATTAATCCTTTGTTTAACCAATTTGGGATTAAAGGCTACGGTAAAAAAGTATTGGACACCTTACAAGTAAATGAATTGAACACAAATTCTTCTTTGTTTAACAATGTATTTGAGGAAACTCCGAAGAACATCAACTTTCCAAAAAGCTACCAGACTTGGGCAATTAAACAAGATAGAAATAGTATTTCAGAACAGCTTTTCACTTTTGCTAATGGTACTTCCTTTTTGAAGAAATATGAAGTCAATAGCGGAGAACTCTATCTGTGTGCAAGTAATTTAAACTCCACTTCAGGCAATTTTGGGAAGCACGCCCTATTCGTTCCTACCATTTACAACATGGCACTGCAATCGGCAAGAAGAAGCAGCATTTCTTATTTAATGGATGAAACCAAAATCGTTTTAAATGCGATTACGGCGTCAGAATCCCCTCTTAAACTTAAAAAAGGAAATTACGAATGGATTCCGAAGCAGAACTGGAAAGATAATTCTGTTGAGATTTACTTGAAGAATAAAATTATTGAACCGGGTTTTTACAGTGTCTTGCGAGACAATAAAGTACTGGAACAACTTGCATTTAATTACAACAGAAAAGAATCTGACTTAAAGCAATTTACTGCTGAAGAATTCAAACTGCAAGGAGAAAAGCAAGGATTAGAAATAGAAATTCTAGATGGTAACACGGAAACCCTTACGGCAAACATAAATGCGTTAGGAAAAGCCCAATCGCTGTGGAAGTATTTCATTGCATTATGTTTACTTTTTATTGGATTAGAAATTTTATTTCTGAGAATTTTAAAATAAAAGAAGATGGATGTATTAATCAAACAGGCTACAATCGTTTCTGCAGGAAGTCCGCATCATTTAAAAGTGAAGGACATATTAATACAAAAAGGTAAAATTACACGAATTGATTCTTCTATTTCTGCTGAAGGAGCGGAAGAGATTAAGGCGGAAGGACTTCACGTTTCTGTGGGTTGGATTGATTTACAAGCCAACATTCAAGATCCAGGTTTTGAACACAAAGAAGACATCCTTTCGGCTTCTAAAGCCGCCGCTGCAGGTGGATTTACCAAAATTGTTGTTTCTCCATTAAGTGATCCCGTCAGAGATTCTAAATCACAATTAGAATACTTGAAAAGGCATGCTTTGCAAAGCGTTGAACTGTTACCCTTGGGAACAGTGAGTAAAGGGGCAAATGGAAAAGAATTATCTGAACTTTATGATTTGAGCCAATCGGGCGCTGTTGGATTTTCCGACGGGAAAAAATCCATACGAAATCCAAACGTGTTAAACCGAGCGTTACTGTACACACAAGCATTTGAAGGTATTGTATTCAACTTCCCACATACGGAAGAAGTTGCGTACCAAGGAGTGATGAACGAAGGCGAAACAAGCACTCATTTAGGCCTCAAGGGAATTCCTGAATTAGCAGAATCTTTAATGGTAGCTAGAGATTTGAATATTTTAGAATATACAGGTGGAAAACTTCACTTCAATTGCATCTCCTCTTCAAAATCGCTAGAATTAATTGGAAAGGCTAAAAAAGATGGAATGCAGATTACCTGTGACCTCTCTTCATACAACCTTTTTTTGGATGAAACGGAACTCACTGAATTTGATACCAGATTCAAGACCTTACCCCCTCTTCGATCTAAGAATACCATCAAAGCACTAATAAAAGGCATTAAGAACGGCACAGTTGACGCCATTTGTTCGGATCATACACCGGAAGACGTGGAAGAAAAAATGAAAGAATTTGATCATGCTGCCTTTGGCATTATTAATTTGCAAACTTCCTTTTCTGTTGCCAATTCTGCCTTAAAAAAGGCGTTAAATATTTCTGAAATTATACCCCTTTTCACAAGTGGACCGGCAAAAGTATTAGGCCTCAAATTAGGAATAATTGAAGAAGGCATGAAAGCGGAACTAACGCTCTTTCAACCAAATGAAGAATTTATTTTCACCAAAGAGATGGTGCTATCCAAATCAAGAAACTCTCCTTTTTTCAACCGAAAACTAAGTGGTAAAGTGGTTGGTATTGTGAATGGTAGTAAAGTAATTTTGAATTAAACGTCGCGACTGTTGATTGCTTGTGGTGGCTGAATATTTAGTCGTCGTGGCTCCTACCCTTTATTTCTTTTTTCTGATAAGCGTCTTCTGCTTCTTTTTGCTCCTTTGCCAATTGCTCTTCGTCCACTTCTCCTATTGTATCTAAATCAGGCTGCCCTGCATTTACCCAAGCGGTATACCAAATGCTTCCCACCATAACTATTGCTTTCCGCATTCGTTCTTCCACCATATCTCCCATTCGGTTGGTATAGGCCAAGGCAAATTGCTGCGAATATTGTCTTACCGTGCTTTGACCTCTAGTCTCAAAAGCATATTTCTGATCGGATGCAATTTTTGACGTTAAATCCTTTTCGATGAACAATACTGAATCCAAATACGAATGACTCTCTTCCACCACTTCCCATATGGAATTGATTGGCTTGTCTAAGTAGGCTGCTCTTCCAACCAAATAGTCGTACTCGTCAGCAGTAAGTTCCGGTATTCTAGATTCCCAAAGTCCATGTATTCCTTTTTGGTTGGTCAACTGACCATTGTAGTTTTCTGTGGTGTGTAAAGGCACGTGAGCGTCAGCAATGTAGTGACCAATATCTGCTGAAGTAGAAAGAATTCTATTCACATCTCTGCTTTCAAACGCTTTGGTTAACCAGTTTGTCATTCTTGCAACATGCCACGGAACTATGCCGTAAGCTTGCAACGTGTCTTCTGAGAATTTCTCTACTGCATCAAACCAATTCCGAGGCATCAATTTAAAAGGGTCCTGTCCTTCTTTCGCGTAATGGTCAATGTCAATGTAATGACGTGGAGCCTCTCCTTTGGAAGCATATCTGCGCTTGTCAGGGTCTACAGCATGAGCGGTAACATATTCGATATTCTTCTTGTAAAAGCCCACCATTGGGGGCGGTAAGGTAAAAACCGCCATTCTATTAATTCGCCGATGACCATAAAATCCCCACGATTGAAAAACAATCAATGCAGCGATTAAGACAAAAGAAGCGAACCAGACTCTTTTCATGAAATTAAACGTTTAACCCAACACCATCGAAAACAGGAACCAGATTTGTCGTATCTATTTGAAGACAATAATCGATATCTCTTTCCAAATTTAAGCGTTGTAATCTGCGCCTGTGCGAAGAATCCTTTAAAAAACCATTAAGGTTTCCTTTCGCAGCTTTATACATTTGCTTTGCCGCAATGGATGAGTCTGCTATACCAGTAAATACGTCGCTGCCATCAAAGTACTCTACTACGGCACCTGCAAATAATGAATCCTCTAAATTGTATCTTCCTTTCCAGCCTGCGCAAAGCAGAATAACGTCTCTATTTTCCTTTTCCAAATACTTGCAAACTGCAGTTAAATTTAAAAAAGAGCCTATTATTATTTTTTCAGCTTGCTTTGCTTTCTCAATTGCTTGCGTTCCGTTAGTTGTGCTTAAAACCACATCTTTCCCCTTTAAATCAGGGTTCATATAGCTAAAAGGAGAGTTACCAATGTCAAATCCTTCCACAATTTCTCCATGTCTCTCAGCAGCTCCAACGTAACCTTTAGCCTGATAAGCTCTCGCCTCATCGATAGTAGCAACTGGTATTATTTGCCGAATGCCATTGTCAAAAGCCGTGCAAATCGCTGATGTTGCTCTGAATATGTCAATCACAACGACAACACATTCTTTTTTAGTAAAATAAACAGGAAAGAGATCTGGTGAATAACAAACCTCTAACTTTCGTTGGAATTCATTTTCAGTAGTCTCCATATTACTTTACAAAAGGAAGTTTTACGATTTCACATTTCATTTGGCGGCCTCTAACTTCCACAAAAATTTCTGTTCCAACGGTCGAAAGTTCTTTTGTTACATATCCCATTCCAATTCCCATTTTTAAAGAAGGCGATGAAGTTCCTGAAGTAACTACTCCAATAGAATTACCTTCTGCATCGTTTATTGGATACTCTTTTCTAGGAATTCCACGATCTAACATTTTAAATGCCACTAACTTTCTAGTTGTACCTTTCTCCTTCTGCTGCTTTAGCAACTTACTGTCTACAAAATCCTTAGTAAATTTTGTAATCCAGCCTAATCCTGCTTCTATGGGGGAAGTGTTGTCGTCAATATCGTTACCGTAAAGGCAAAATCCTTTTTCTAAGCGCAACGTATCTCTAGCACCTAAACCTGCCGGCATAATACCATTTCCTTCACCAGCTTTCATTATTGCTGCCCAAATTTTACTAGCATGCTTGTTGTCGAAATAAATCTCAAAACCTCCTGAACCGGTGTATCCAGTTGCAGAAACCAAAACGTTATCTACCCCGGCAAACGTTCCTTTTTCAAAGGTGTAATACACCATGTTTAACAAATCAATCTCCGTTAAAATCTTCATCGCTTCGGCGGCTTTGGGACCTTGAATTGCCAATAAAGTAGTTTGATCAGAAATATCCTGCAAGGTTGCTTTAAAGGTGTTATTTTTTTGAATCCAATCCCAATCCTTCTGAATGTTAGAGGCATTTACCACTAACATATAAACGCTTTCTTCTAATTTATAAATTAATAAGTCGTCTACAATTCCTCCTCTACCATTCGGCATACAAGAATATTGAACCTTACCAACCTCTAGTTTTGATGCATCGTTAGTGCTAATCTTTTGAATCAACTCCAACGCCTCAGACCCTCTGACGATAAACTCACCCATGTGAGAAACGTCGAAGACTCCTACACTATTTCTTACCGCTAAATGCTCTTGTGTTAAACCTACATATTGCAAAGGCATGTTATACCCTGCAAAAGGAACCATTTTTGCTCCTAATTCAATGTGAACTTTGTTCAGTGCAATCTCTTTCATATCCATCTATTAATTCATTCAAAAATTTTAAATACAAGTCTTTTGTTGCAGTTACAGAATATTTTTCTTCAATCGTTTTCCGCCCTGCTTTTCCAATTTGCAAACGTAATTCTTTATTCTCAATCAAAGTAGACAATTGTTCATACCAATCCTCTT
>Ga0307934_1000748_pt1 | contig 22849 bp, 19 predicted proteins | sample OrgLakmetageno90_FD_201838 | JGI IMG/M metagenome (GOLD analysis project Ga0307934, IMG submission 201838) | Saline water microbial communities from Organic Lake, Antarctica - #90 | ecosystem: Environmental > Aquatic > Non-marine Saline and Alkaline > Saline | place: Antarctica: Organic Lake... | reverse complement strand
CCAGTAGTGGAAGAACCAGTGGTAGAAGAACCAGTAGTAGAGGAACCAGTAGTGGAAGAACCAGTAGTAGAGGAACCAGTAGTGGAAGAACCAGTAGTAGAAGAACCAGTAGTAGAGGAACCAGTAGTGGAAGAACCAGTGGTAGAAGAACCAGTAGTAGAAGAACCAGTAGTAGAAGAACCAGTAGTAGAGGAACCAGTAGTGGAAGAACCAGTAGTAGAGGAACCAGTAGTGGAAGAACCAGTGGTAGAAGAACCAGTAGTAGAGGAACCAGTAGTGGAAGAACCAGTAGTAGAGGAACCAGTAGTGGAAGAACCAGTGGTAGAAGAACCAGTAGTAGAGGAACCAGTAGTGGAAGAACCAGTGGTAGAAGAACCAGTAGTAGAAGAACCAGTAGTAGAGGAACCAGTAGTGGAAGAACCAGTAGTAGAAGAGCCAGTAGTGGAAGAACCAGTGGTAGAAGAGCCAGTGGTAGAAGAACCAATAGTTGTTCAAAATACTACACAATTAGCAGTATATGCAGGTCAATGAAAAATGAGTCTTTCTATAAATGAATTGTGAGAAGTTTCATGAGTGACTTTTCTGCATGACTTTATTTTTTCAAAAGAAGATGGTACTAGAATGCACTTAGATAAGAACAATATTGTTCGTACTCAAGATGGTGCTGCGTTTAATGCTTTAGCTTTGGGGATTCAAGAGACAACAGTAGAAGATTTAGCATGATTTCCTATAGCTGACATTCAATGATCAACTACGTTTGGTATACCAGGTCAGCATGTAGTTTTTGATTCTCCAGTTAGAATTGATCTGGTAGTTGCATGAGCAAAAGTATGAGATGAATTGGAAGTGTATATTAAGCATGAATGAGATACATCGTTTGGTGTACAATGATTGACAACCGATCCAGACGCTGTATGTACAGATGGAGATGTTTCGATGGAAGATCACACAGTTGTTGTCTCTGAGGAATGAATGGTAACTATTTATACTTGTGGTGCTTCGACAATATGAGTTTCGTATGGTGGTACTTGCGGGAATGGTGTTATTGATGCTAATGAAGAATGTGATGATGGGAATGAAGTTAGTGGCGACGGTTGTGCATGAGTTGTATTAGCTACTGATCAGTGATGTGATGTCGAAGTTGGATATGAGTGTACTGCTGATGTAGATGCTAATAATATTTGTGATACAGCATGAGCATGAAGTGTACAGCTAATCGCTTGATGATGATCTACCTTTGCCTGTCCCGACGCTAGAGCAGATATTTGGTTTGGAATGGATGAATCGTGAAGTGTTAGTAATTCAGAATTTGATGATGGGTTAGATTTTATGTATCAAGTATCTGATGCTTTCTTATATGATGCTGTTGATGGTATGCAGGCAGGGGCTTTTGCATGGTGGGCAACAACAGTTAATCATTTAATTCCAGTGACTCCAGATTTTGGTGATCCTGGGGATAGTGGTCTTATTCAAAATAATAATGTTGTTGTTAATAATAATGGAGTTTGAGTTAGAGAACTGTATCCTTCGAGACAGTGAGATTGAGGAACAAATCTAACTCTTGCTACTCAACATATGGCTGATCTTATTAATGCGGGTAACGGAAGGAGAACCTGAGTACCACAGGTTGCAGTAATTATTACTGACGCATTTCAATCACAATTGACTTCAACTCCTTCTTGAGGTGGTTCTGGTTGGATTACAGCAGCAGACAACTTGAGAGCTGCTTGACCTGACGGTGTAAATATAGTATTAGTAATAACTGAGGAGGCTTCTACAGCTTATGGTGGTGGGGCTTGACCGGCTTGATCTACTGTTGATCAAATAGTTGGGGTAAATGGTTTATTGGTTGATGCTCCAACATATGCGGCAGCAGCGGATCCTACAAATAATTATGTTGATGGTCTTATAAATGCAATTTGTTCGCAAGCATGTAATGAGAATGATCCGAATGCTGATTGTGATGATGATGGAGTAGATAATGGAGTTGATCCAAATCCTTGAACTCCATTTGCTAGTGGTGAATCAACGAGTGTTCTTGTGTGAACATCAGTCGTACTGGATATTCTTGTGAATGATGATTTTGTTCCTGGAGCTACAACGTCTATATCTGATACATGAAATGGTACAGCTGTTTGAACTGTATTATTTGATGCGACTACATGATTATTGACGTATACTCCAGATATTTCTGAGAGTGGTTCGATAGTTACTGTTGAATATGAAGTGTGTAACACAAACACAAGCGTTTGTGGGACAGCAACGGTGAATATCGATGTGCAATGTGATGCAAGTGATGTATTGCAGGATTGTGATTATGATGGAAACAGTAATGGGACGGACCCAAATCCATCAGTGCCAACGGCTGAAGATGATGGTGTATTTGTAGCAATTCCGTGAACGTGAACTGCATTTGATATTATTGGAAATGATGATTTTATTGCTTGAACTGGTATTTCTATTACAGATACAGGAAGTTGAACTGCTATAGGTAATATTTCTTTTGATGTAAGTAGTTGAGAATTGATATATACACCTGATATTAGTGAAACGGGAATGGATGTAACAGTAGTATATGAAGTATGTTATCTAGAAAGTGGGGTATGTGACATAGCTACAGTTACTATTACTGCTTGATGACCATGTGTCGCTCCTAGTACACAGCCTCTTTGAGATGAAGATGGTGATGGAGTGCTAAATTCGGTAGAAATTTCATATAGTGATACTGATGGTGATGGAGTTATAAATTGTGAAGATGTAGATGACGACAATGATTGAATATATACATTTACAGAAGGTGGTGAATCTATCGATACTGATAGTGATGGGGTTCCAGATTATCTTGATCTAGATAGTGATAATGATTGAATACATGATGTAGAGGAGGCTTGACTGAATGATGCTGATAATGATGGAATTATTTGAGTGTGAACTCCTGTAGTAGATCCAGATGGTCATGCTGTAGTTGATGGTGAGTGATCTCCTGTATATGTTACATTTACACCTGTTGATACCGATGGAGATTTGATAGAGAACTACAAAGATCTAGATAGTGATAATGACGGTTTGTATGATGTAGAGGAGGCATGACTTAATGATGGAGATGTTGATTGAATTGTTTGAGTGTGAACTCCTGTAGTTAATGTAAATGGTCAGGCTGTGGCTGACGGAGAGTGATTTCCAGTACATGTGATTAGTATTTCTGATGATATAGATAATGATACTGTAGAAAACTATATTGATATAGATGATGATGATGACTATTGTTTAACTATAGATGAGATTAGTCGTTCAACAAACCCTTATGTGGAGAACAGTTGATGTAGACATTGAAGTGTTTCAAGTTCTTTACGTAAATCTACACCTTCATCTCCAGTGTTTACTACTCAATCAATAGTTCCTGATTCTATAGGTACTCAAGACAGCGCTAAAGAAGTTGATACAGAAAAAGATACTGCGTTAATATTGCGTATAGAAGACATGAAAAAGAAAATCGCTGAACAAAACGCTAAGAATAATATAGTGGTCGACATCTTTGCAAATAATTCAGGTGAGCATGGTAGTGCTCTTCCAGAGCGTTTGGCGGCAACTTGAGCTTATTAAATTTTATGTATTTCAATAACTAAAAGTAACTGCAGCATTGCAGTTGCTTTTTTAATATGTCAGATATTGCTTTTCTATTATTTACCTGTTTGTCATGTAGAAAACAATCTAATACGTTCTTGCATTATTCCATAACTGTACGAATAAGTATGTCATGATGCCAGTTGTATGATAATTTTCGAGTATGGTTGTAGAAATAAATTTTCCATCATAGCAGTGTAAGGCAACCTTATTTCACCAAATAGTCATTCCTCCCTTGAGGAGGTCTTGATTCGGTAGAGATTTGATGTCTAATTCTTGTTGATAGGTTCATTGTGTATAACTAAAATACTCAAATCATGAGGGAAAGATAAGACGCATATGTATCTTATATTTTTTTCTGATATCTAATGATTTTTCAAGAAAATCAGTATCGATAAGGTCATAGAAATGTTGTCCATCACTCATGAGTGCTACATCAACTTTATCTTGTTTGATTTCATTTGTCACTATAGCTATTCATTCTTTTCATTTGTAGAACCTGGTTTTGGGGAAATGTTCTCATTGTAGTTGAATAGAGCGAAGAAGTGAGGCGGCTTTTATCGCTTGCGTTTCCATGCGTTCCAGTTCAGTTTTTTTTGTTGCAATAAGTTGGGGGAGTGCATCAATCTGGTTTGGATACACAAGACGTTTTTTTCAAGAATATGTTTCTAGTAAGAGTCATTTTTTGATCAGTCTTCTGACTATTTCATGTACGGTAATACGTCACATATCTACATCAGATGCCAACTGAGCTATAGTTGCTGCTCATCTTTCCAGTCATGCAAAAAATACCTGTATTTCTGATTTTTGTAGTCCTAATTTTTGAAGGATAGATTCTACTTTTCTTAGTTCATCTGAAATCATATATTTTCTTTTTTTATAAAATAATATTTTTGTAAACTGTAAATTTACATAAGTATATAGATAATATGCAATAAAAACAAGTATTTAAACAAAATAATATATTTTATGTAAATATATAGATTAATTGACATAATTCTCATTTCTATTATATTATAGATACAAATATGTCAAGTAACTTTTACTTTATTATTAGTGATCTATCAAAAATTGAAGTAGACATGTTCTTTATAAAAAATCAAGAAAAATGTATAGGAGTCTAGTGAAACTAATGAATCAGTTTTCCTATATTTGTCTGAGACGATGCAAATAAGTATAATCTATCTACTATTTATATTCTCCATCTATGTATGACTGACTTACAATATCGAAAAAAGAAAATGCAGGACAAACGTAAGCAAACTACTTGGAGAGAATTTGTGAGGGATATCGCTAGTTGGAGACCTATGACATTCTCTAGAATCGATTCTCGTACAAGTAGGTATCCACAAACTGATAGAATTGATAATCTTATTGCTTCTATGGAATATGAACAATTGAGGGATTGATTGACGGAGTATGGGCTGGTAGTAGATAGTGAGAAGTCTTTTTTTGATCAGTTTGCTAATTTGTTCGCTTCAGTTCCAAAAGATATGTGTTTTCAAATGTGATCTTGAGAAAATACTGATTTTGCAGATGTAGTTCGAGGTTCGAGAAATGTATATCTAAGTAACTTTATAGTATATGACTGTGAAAATGTTTGTTATAGTATGGTTGCAAGAGAGAATTGTACAAATATTTTCAACTCATTGATGGTATTTAAAAACTCAGAAAACATCTTTGAGAGCGCATGAGTTATAGAGTGATTTAATATTTTTTATAGTAGATATATCAAAAATTGTTCAGATATTTGGTTTAGTAAGAATTTGTTGTGATGCCATCATTGTATCTGATGTTCAGATCTTGAAAATGCATCATATTGTATTCAAAATAAACAATATACTAAGGAGCAGTATATGAAAGCTCATAAAATTCTTTTGGATCAAAAACATACATTTCACCTAATGTTTGAAAAAGTGAAGTGAGTTGGGAAGAATTTATGAAGTTCAGATGTTGATTGAAATTTTGTAGTAGACTCAGAATCTGTAGAGCAGGGTAGTTTTTCTTATAACCTCAATGATGCTCAAAAAATAATGTTTGCTGGTGGAGAATTTGGTAATGAGCATTTTACTGATGTATTTATTTGATGAGCATGAAATGGGAGTCATATTTATGGAGTGCATGGGACTGCTGAGTCAGAGCATGTATATTGTTCGAGTCTTATAGTTAAAAGTAGTGATATTTTCTATAGTTTTTGACTGGATGTATGTAGTTTTTGCTTTTGATGTATGTGACTCAAAAATAAATCATACTGTATATTTAATACTCAGTATGAAAAAGATGAATGGCATGAAAAAGTAAATACAATTTGTGCTTGAATGGAGAAAGATGGAGTACTAGGAGATTATTTTCCATGATCGATGAATCCATTTTATTTCAATGATACTGCTGCTGCGCTTATAGAAGATTTCACTAAAGAAGAAATAGAGGGGGTATGATATCTTCGAAGAGATGAAGAAATTGCAGTAGATATTCCAGAGCGAATGGAGGTAGTGGAGGTAAAAGACCTTGGAGAGTACGAGGAAATGAAAGATGGAGTCTGGACGATAGATCCATCCATACTGAAAAAAGTAATCCGTGATGAAGAGTGAAATGTGTATAGAGTAATTAAAATGGAATACGATTTTCTTGTGAAGCATGGATTACCATTACCAAGAAAACATTGGTTGAAACGTTTGAAAGGGCATTTTAGTAGATAGTCTTTTATTTAACAATTGTATTTATGAATAATTTACAACATCGACAAATAAAAATACAAAATAAGCGTAAGAAGACTGAATGGAAACAGTTTGTTAAAGAGATATGTAGTCGAAAGCCTAGTAATTTTTATCAATTTGATGGGATGATTTCCAGATTTCCAAATACTTCTAGGGCAAAGGTTGTTTCTAAGGAAGAATTTTACGCCTGAAGGGACAATTTGTTGAAGTATGGTATAGAGTATGATTCATGAAGATCATTTTTTGCTCAATTCTGAACATTATTTAAAAGTATTCCATTGCCTAGTGTGATTAGTGTCTTGGACTCAGAAAATAGTGATTATTGTGATGTTAGTGGATGATCAAAGAATGCTTATCTTAGTTTTACAGTTTTTAATAATTGCGAGAACGTTTGTTACTCGTTAGATGTAAAAGATGCTTGTCATGATGTGTATAATAGTTTGGTGATCTGGGATGGTAATGGTTGAATTTATCAGTCATCAGCAATTTTTTCATCACAATGTATATTTTATTCTAGTTATATTGCTAATAGTTTTAATATTTGGTTTTCTACTAATCTTATAAGCTGTCAAGAGTGCTTGTTCTGTGATGGATTAGAGAATCAGTCATACTGTATTAATAATCAATCTTACCCAAAAGATATGTATTATAAAAAAAGGCAAGAAATCTTAGCAGAGAAAGATAAATTTCCTCAACGATTTATAGAAAAAGAATCTTCAGCTATTAATTATTTGACTGAGAACTGTTCGGGAAATATGATCACTAAATCATCAAATATTGAGAATGGTTATTATGTTTATCGTCATCGTAATTGAAGGAATTTATTTAGTGTATGAAGTGCTAATTGAAACTCAAACTTTTATGATGTTATAGATGCAGGATCACCTCTAGGTGATAATTATTATGCTGTACAGTGAGCTGGGTGAGGTGAGCATATTTATTGTAGTGTAACTATAAACTGAAGTGCTTACTGTTTTTATTCGTGTTATTTGGATAATTGTTCATATTGTTTTTGATGTATAGGTTTGATAAATAAGAATTTCTGCATTTTTAACAAACAATACACTAAAGATGAGTGGTATAAAAAGGTAGATTTAATTTTTACGAATATGGAGAATGAGGGAATGCTTGGAGATTTTTTCCCGGGAGAGTTAAACCCATTTTACCATAATGATACAGCTGCTGCACTTATAGAAGATTTCACTAAAGAAGAAATAGAGGGGGTATGATATCTTCGAAGAGATGAAGAAATCGCAGTAGATATTCCAGAGCGAATGGAGGTCGTGGAGGTAAAGGATCTTGGTGAATATGAGGAAATGAAAGATGGAACGTGGACCATAGATCCATCCATATTGAAAAAAGTAATCCGTGATGAAGAGTGAAATGTGTATAGAGTAATTAAAATGGAATACGATTTTCTTGTGAAGCATGGATTACCATTACCAAGAAAGCATTGGCTAGAACGTATTAGAGGCCATTTTAGGGTAAGGTAAGTTATATCTCTTGATGTATTTTTGTCATATATTTCTAACAAAAAATCGATTTTGTCACGTATTAAGTGATACTAACAGTATGTTTATTAGTTTATTCCCTAGCGTGGTGTATAGTTAAGGTATGATTTATCTTCTTAACTTTTCCTATGAGTGTACAACAACAATTCGCAAATTTGAATATCGTACGTGTAGCATGATTAGCATGTCTGATGGTATGTCTTTTGGCTGCAGTTCCTGTAGTATAATTAACTACTACTAGTATCTTTATGGAAACGTCTCGAATATCGTGAGACGTTTTTTGTTCTTGCACAATAGTGTAGAGATAAGTAAAGTATCCATAAGTTTTTACTTTATTTTTTCTCTTATGAACAAACTCATTACAGAATTTTTAGGTGTATTTTTTCTTGTATTAGTGATTGCTTTGAGTGGTGATCCGCTAACTATTTGAGTAGTTTTGATGGTCATGGTGTATATGTGAGGACATGTATCTGGAGCGCATTATAATCCGGCAGCAACATTAGCTATCTGGATGAGATGAGGAATAACGATGATGGAAGGAGTTAAATATGTTGTCGCTCAGATTTTGTGATGAGTTGTTGCTGTAGTTGTTGCATGAATACTATGAGCTTCGTTTATTCCTGCTATGTGACCTGGTGTAGATACTATGACAGTGTTGCTTTCAGAATTTTTGTTTACGTTCGCCTTAGTCTTAGTGATCTTGAATGTAGCTACTGCTGCTTCAACGAAGTGAAATGATTACTACGGTGCAGCAATTGGTTTGATCGTATATGTATGAGCTATGTCAGTATGAGCTATATCCTGATGAGTATTTAACCCTGCAGTAGGACTTGGACCATGGATATATGGAGTATTCACATGAGATACGTTTGTACATATTTGGATGTATATTGTAGCGCCATTGTTATGATGAGTTGCAGCATCAGGAGTGTTTTGATTGATGGTGGATGAATAAATTATACTAACAATTTCACAAGGTCTATGAATATAATAATTCAAGGTAAATAGTATTAGGATATGCAATTTTAGTATATTATTTTTTTGCATAGTATGTCTTATTTTGATAGAGATTTCCTTAGGTTTTTTGAGGAGTTAGCTGGTGATAATTCAAAACAACGGTTTGATGAGCATAGGCCTAGGTATCATACCATAGTGAAAGATCCTTGGTATGCATTTTTACAAGCGTGTATAACAGAAATTGCAAAAACGAAGGAGGAGTTCAGTATTGAACCTAAACATGCAGTATTCCGTATCAACCGTGATATACGTTTTTCAAAAAACAAACAACCATATAAGACCAATGTATCAGCGATACTATCTTCGAGATGACGTAAAGATATGGATTATCCATGATTATATGTGCAGTTGGGACAGGCCTGACTCCATCTATGATGTGGAACGTATAAACCACCCAAAGAACATCTCAAAGCAATTAGATCGAAGTGTATTGCTCAACAAAAGAAAGTAGAAGCTATATTTTCAGATATAGAGCCATATTTTGGCGACTTGCAATGAGAAAAAAATAAGAGGATACCAAAAGAGTTTCGTGAGTCCCTGACCAGTCAGTCATATATAGCAAACAAACAATTTTATTTTTATAGACAATTTCCTTCTCAGTATATCTTCAAGGAGGACCTCGTAGAGTTTATTCTCGAGTATTGGCATGCTGCAAAGCCCTGGAATGATTTTTTGATTGATTGTCTTGCAGAGTAATATTTGACAAAAAATCATAAGTATTTATTATGTATATAGTTTATTTATATATCATATATCAAATGACTGTACATAATACTCCAAAATTTGAATGAGAAGTCTCACCTGTAGTTGCATATGTTCAAGCTCTGCATAGAAAATCCAGAAAAATTGAACATCAATTTTATGAACTTGAGCAAGATTTGGAAGATATTCAAGAAGAGACGGCTTTGCTAGATGCTCTTGAATAATTTATTTTGAAAACGTTGATGTGAATAGAGTATGTTCGTGCAGATGAGCCAATTGAAAATGTAGAGGATGCGATTTGAGCAACAAAATTTTCTGACGCTTTCAAAAATAGTATTGGTGATTTAGATGCGAAAGATGTTATCAATCCTGCTGATATAGAAGGTTTATCTACAGAACACGTTCAATGGTTAAGAGAGCGCATACCTACAGAAGTTGGTCATAATAAGAAACTATTGACTGACTTTTATACATTACTATCGAGGAGTTTGCAAGAAATTGATTATATTCGCGAAAGGGAAACAGATGATGCTGGCGTATTGACTCAATTGAAAACTAATATTGAAAAGATTGACGAACTTATTTCAAAACTTGAACATATTAATAAACAGTTAGATCAAGTTAAAAGCATGTTAGATTAAAAATTCAATAATTTTTTTGTTAGATTTTTTCCAATCCTTCATAATATGCTTCGTTGCATATTTTTTTTGTATATCATGTCAAAAGAGGATGTGTTTTCATGCATACTTCATGCTATGTAACTGTTCTGCAAGACTTACGCTATTATCTATAATACCAATAATTTCAGGGTAGTGCTGACATAAATACTGCGCTTTCCAACTAAACTGTTCATCAGCATGCAAGGCATCATTTGTTGTTGTAGGTCTCATAATAAGCTTGTGCTCTGGGAAATTATGAGTTTTCAATCGATCTAGAGTTTTGCTACGATGCTGTTCTTGTCTGCTGGTTAGATAGACTATTGTATATGTTTTTTGTAACTCTTTGAGAGCTTCGCGTCATCAAGGTATTGGTTGTAGTATTGATCGATTGCTATCATCTGTGATCAGTTCTTCAATCAGAGATTGAGCTTCTGGTGTTTGTCGGTAGGGAACTCGTTGGACTATTTCATATGTTTCTACCATGCTATCTACACTAAGTCATTCTGGATTTCCAAAGCGATCCTGAAAGACCTGCATCCGTCGATGAGTTGTGTAGCATAAAGTATCATCAATATCTATAGCTAGTATCATATGTTAGAATATATAGTAAAGAATAGTTTAAGTGTAGATAAATAATTAATTACTGCATTTTTAATAGATGACATATACACAATTATGTATTTAATATATTTAAATACTAAAATCTGTTGCGTCTTTGAAATATACTCTTAAAAATATTTTACATAAAAAAGTATGCTGTATGCTTGTATATATAGAATATTTGATATTGGACAATGGAATACTTATTGTCTTTTTTATATTTTTTTTACTTAGCAAATGTCTAGTGCTGAAACAATGATTGTAGAACATATTTCTGATTCTCCAGAACAAGCACAGTCTTCTAGAAAAACAAATGAGGTATTATTCACCTTACTTACCTATACATACAAAGATGTGTTGTGAGGAGAATATACTAATGATACGTCCGATGTTCATAATTGAGATCCAGAGGTGCAGCCTATACTTAGTATTAGCGAGAGAGATATGTTGGATGATTTTTTTCTTTGAGGAAGTAATGAAATCAACGATAAAACTAAAGAACTTGTTCAGCGTATATTAGACAATACGGAGATTTATGAAGCACTTCGTGAGAGATTAGATGTATTAACTAAGTATAATTTCTCTCAGGATATAAAAGACTTTTTATTACTTGTGAAAGCTTGAGAGACATTTGAGTATGCGAGGCGTGAGGAAGAAGATTTTCTTTTGTGAGAGTCACTTGAAGGTTCAATGGACGACATGCTTGAAAAATATATTCATACTAGTATCACCTGAAAATTTTGGTCCATTTGAAATGCAAATTATGATTTTTTGAAGCCATATATTCGTAAGATTTCACAAATGCATGAGTATGGTAAAGATGAAATATTAGCTAGGTTTGATAGGATAAACGAAGAACAACTTGAATCTATTTCTGATTTGTACCCAGAAGTGTGACTCAAAATTACCTCGAGGGTAAAACCATGATCAAACTTTGATGATATTGAAATATTTGTGCTTGAGAATGTTCGTATGATTGAAAATAAGGCAGTTTGAAAACCATATCAAATGCAACATCTTCAAGTTGCTGTAGCTCGTATGTTTCTCAAGGATGAACTTGATAGCAGAGAATTATAGATTGCTATTTTAGATACATAATTTCTAGAAAATAGTTTTGGCTAGTGATATGAGTATGTAGTATCGTTGCAATAACGATATTTTTCTTGCGAAAGTGCATGTTTCCAATATAGATGGGTAGAGAAACATATAAATAATATAATTTTAGATACGATTTGTTAAGTATGGAAAAGGATATATATTCATTTATGAGCGAGAAGTTGCATGATCCTATTCATGAACGAAGAACGTGTCATCTTAGTAGTGAGGATTTTGCTGTCTATGCATGAGATGTGGAGCTTCTTTCGTTACTTTCACCTACTATAGCAGGGAAAAAGTATTCTTTACCATTGCCGACAGTTACTCGACAAGAAAGACAAAAGCAATTGATGGTGCGAAGAAATGAAAGAGCGTTATATAGGCGCGAATCAGATCTTAGCGGAACAAGTATACTTTCTGTGTATAAACCATCGTGTCCATACAAATTATATACAGTAGCAGAACGACGATCTGATGATCGAGATGCAATTGACTATGCTAGAGATATTGACTGGTCGACCTCTATTTTTGAACAAATTCAAGAACTTCGTCTTGAGGTTCCTCATTTGGCACTGATCAATGACAATATGAGTACAAATAGTATGTATTGCAATCAAACTGCGCATTTGAAAAATTGTTATCTAACGTTCAACTCGGACAATCTAGAGCAATGTCATTATTCGTGGTGAGCAAAACATAGTAGTCATAGTATGGATGGAGCAAGAATGATGCACTGTGAGCAATGTTATGAGCTAACGGACTGTAGTTGATGTTTTTCTCTAAGAGTTGCTACGGACTGTGAAGCATGCTCTTATAGTACATTTATGCATCAATGTAAAAATTGTAAGGACTGTTTTTGATGTGTAAATCTAGTGAACAAGCAGTATTGTTTTTTCAATGAACAACTCACCAAAGAAGCATATGAAGAAAAAATATCTTCGGTAGATCTTTGATCTAGAGAGGTATACGAAGAGTGGAAGGATGGTTTTGAAACATTTAAAAATAGATTTCCTCATAGAGCAACCTCACAAAGACGCACAGAGAAAAGTACAGGGCATTTTTTGCAGGATGCAGAGGCTTGTATGTGTTGTTTTGAAACTATGAACGCTCAACGTTGTAGATATGTTGGGGATATAGACAATGGAGCAAAGGATTGTATGGATTACAATACGTGGTGAGATAATTCTCAGCGTATCTACAGTTGTGTTACTGTTGGAGAAAATGCGAATAATATTTTGTTTAGTATAAATTGTCGACCAGACGTTTCTAACTTGCTGTATTGTGATGAGTGTGTGATGTCAAAAGATTGTTTTTGATGTGTTGGGCTGAAAAACAAACAGTATTGTATTTTTAATAAACAGTACACCAAGGAAGAATATATAGAAACACTTTGACGTTTGTTATCGTATATGGATGAGCTAGGTGAGTTGTGAACATTTTTTCCGAAAGAGCATGCACCCTTCGCATACAATGAATCTGTTGCTCAGACGTATTATCCATTAGAAAAGCAAGAAGCTCTAGCTCAAGGATATACACGGCAGGATACCATATTTGATGTAAATATTTCTTCAAGTATTGAGCCGTTAACTATACTACCTGACCACATTTCTGATGTTGATGATAGTATTCTTGAAAAGATTATTCAATGTCCAGTGTCCCAAAGATTTTTTAGAATTGTAGAGTCTGAGCTATCTTTCTATCGCAAACATCAGCTACCAATTCCTATGCATCATCCAGATGTAAGATTTGCCCAGAGAATAGCGCACAGACCTGCGAGAAACCTTTATCTTGCTCAGTGTCAGAAATCTCAAAAGTCTATATTGACAGTACATAGTCCAGATAGTCCTTTTCCTGTTTGGTCAGAGGAGGTTTGGGACAAAGAATTTTTAGGATAATATATAGCATGAATATACTACGATATTATTTGATAGGAATAAATGTTCTTACCTGCATTGTTTGGTGAGTAGATAAACGAATAGCTCGTGCGAATGGAGTACGTCTCGAAGAGTCGAAAGAGCAATGAAAAAATATAAAAGATATACAGACAACAACGCGCGTTAGTGAGAAAACACTATTGGTATTGATGATATGTTGAGGTGTGATTGGTGCGTATGTAGGAATGCATTTTTTTAGACACAAGACATTGAAAGGTTCTTTTTTGTGGAAGTTTTGGAGTATTGTGGTAGTATGGCTAGCAATTGTAGTATATGTATTGTTTTATCGTGTAAACTATTAAAATAATTATTTTAATATAGTCTGTTCTTAGCATGTAGATGAAATAACGATACGTTGCATTCCGCTTATTATGAGTGCTTAGTCGAGAGGTTGACGGCTCACTGGCGAGGTTGCGACCGTCTAGGGGTTTTTTGATTACGTTTTGTGCCTATGGCGAAAAGTAATGTATATTAGTTAAAAAAAATTTATTATTCAATAAAGAATGAACTGCCTGTATATCTGACGTTTTCAACCATTTCATATTTGACATCTAGATGTGATCAATCAGATTTTTGATCATGGATATCAGCATGTTGTGTTATGAGTGGGGTCTAGTAATATAAAAAATAATAAAAATCCTCGGTCATATCCTGAGAGGGTATCGTTCATCAATGCGTGACTTGAAGATAGAGGGCTAGATCTAAAACGTTTTAGTATTGTTTGAATTCCAGATTTTACTGAAGATGAAGATTGGTTGAGTTATATAACGAGTACTATTGATTTTGACTGTGTGATGTCAGGTAATTCTTGGGTAGTGGATATTTTTCGTTCAAATGATATATTGGTATTAGATGAAATAGAAAGAATTCCTATTCATGCGATGGACATTAGAAATATGATGCAAGCAGGAAACACTGAAGAGATACAAAAGTGGGTGACTCCACAGGTGTATAGACAGATTATTCACTAGCGTGATTGCTTTACAAAACTTTCTAGATCAGTATAGAGTATGATATTTATTTTGATTGAAGAGAAATGAAAACAACCTTGTGTATAGATAGATTGAAAATTTCAACACGTATTTGATGTGTAACATGGGAGCAAGAAGCTCCAAGGTATCTTTATATTTCTTTGCGTTTGATGGGAGATTTTTCTGCAGCGATACTGTCTGATAAACTTGAAGATGCAGTAGATTATGTTCGTGTATCTGAAGATGTGCTTGCATATGCAGATGGTGCGAAAAATGAATTATTAGAATCATTACTTAGAGATATAGTAGGTATCTGCCTGGAATATGATCAAGTAGATCATGTGCGGGCAAAGGTTGAAAAAGAATATTTACCGTTTGATTTTAGAGCAGTTGGAGTAGAAATTGAGGCAACGAGATAGTATTGACAATATGTGTTTTTTGTGTATAAAATGTTTTTATACATAGAATTATATGTTAGAAAAATTCCCAATAGTCAAAGATATATATAGGAAAACAAGTCTCAAGAATGATATTGAGCAATTTTGTGATAGGAAATTAAACATAGATCCAAAGAGAATTCTTAATATAGTCATTAAATCCCTGTATGCTTATAGATATGAATGAGCAGCATCTGAAAAAATCTCATTTTATGATATTGCTGAATATTGTAAAACTATACATAACATTATTCAGTTCCATGATTTTTATATTAACAAAAGTAAATTCTGAAACCATAGTGTTAGAGCGTTGCAGGATAAGTTTTGAGAAGAGTACGAATTTTATTTCTTTCATCAGTATGCTCTAAGGATGCATACTGATTTTGCATCATCTACGGAAATTTTTAAGGACATTGTAGATAGAAACATCACCGATATATGAGGTGAGAAGAAATATTTTTGAATAGATTTTTGATCTTGAAGTGGCTTATTGACTATTGCTCAATATATTCAAGCTAGAAGAAATAAATTTCAAGACATCAACAATATTGGCTTGGAATTATTGACTAAACAACAAGAAATCTCACATCGCTTATTGACTGAATTAGATGCTTGATCAATTTTACTTGCCGACACAACTCAAGAAGATATATATCAAGTATTATCATGATACAATCAACCATTAAACTTTATTTCTAATGAAACCATACCTAGACCAGGTATTGCAATGTCGAACGAGTTTGATCCTTTTTACCATAATGTTGTTCATTTAAGAGATAGTTTATCTCCTCAAATCACAAATGAAACTCAAGCTTTTCCTAGTAAACTGTGAATTGAAATTAAATATGCTTTTCATCCTGAAATTCACGAATGAAGTTTGCCTGATCGATATAAACTATCTGAGTTGGAGGAAGTTCAGCAACTGAGAGATATTCTATATCTTCCACACCAAACAGTGTTAGATGAAACTTTTGCGTCTAAAATTTTTATTAATGGTGTATGGAAAAAATTAGAAGATGTGTGAAATGAAATATATGATAAGTGATATATATGAAACACTATTTCATTTCGTTGGTAAACCTCACTTGCAACTTTCATTGAAGTAGCTATTAGTACAGTAGTCATTTATTATTTTTCGTATGTCTATGAGAGATGAACAGATGTACAAGCAAGAAATAGCAAAACGTCTAGATAAAATTCTTCCACCAAGTGATATTCCAGCATTAGGTGAGGTGTATCATGGGAAAGTGAGAGATGTCTATGTGCAAGATGAGCATATTATTATGGTGGCTACGGACAATCTTTCCACGTTTGATCATGTGATGGAAACATTGATTCCCTATAAGGGGATTGTTTTGAATATGTTTGCCAAACGAGCATTCGACCAGGTAAAAGATATTCTTCCATCAGCTATGGTTGACTCTCCAGATCCAAGTGTGGTTGTACAAAAAAAATTAACGAACGTATGAATAGAATGAGTGGTGAGGGGATATATGTGGTGAAGAATTGCTGTTGCGTATGAAACATGAGAAAGAAATTTTTGTGGGATAGAGTTGTGAGATGGATTGTGGAGCTATGAAAAATTACCTACTCCATTGTTCACACCTACTACCAAATATGAAGCAAGTGATAGAAATTTGACACCAGAGGATGTAGAAGCTCTTGTAGGAAAAGAAATGGCAGATCTAGTTCAGCAAAAAGCAATTGCATTGTATGCTAGAGGTGCTGCAGTAGCTAAGGAAAAGTGATTTATCTTGATCGATACTAAGTACGAATTTTGAACAGATGAAAAAGGAGAATTATATCTCATAGATGAAATGCATACGCCAGATAGTTCTAGATACTGTACTGTGCAAGAATGGGAAGCTAAATTTCCATGTATTCAACAAGAAATGAATACAGGAAAACGGGAAAATGTTTCACAACTTCTCTCAGCTAAACCAGAACTAAAACTCAAAGAATATTCAAAACAATATATCAGAGATGTGGTGGCTCAGTGATGAGTGACGTACAAAGATGGAAAAATAGTTGCTGACAAGTTCCCTAAACTCACTGATGAGCAAATTATCGAAATGGTGTATAGGTATGTGAGCACCTATGAGGACCTAACTTGAGAAGTATTTGATTTTAGTGTGTTGGATGAGGATCCGAAGGAGAGGCTTATGAGGAATCTTAAAGAATGAGGCTATATAACATAATAGTAATTGTGAGATAATGTGATAATAAACTCGATACATTCTTTATAAGATTATATATATTTATGAAACAAGCTATCTTATCAGTCTACGATAAAACATGAATAGAAGTATTTGCGAAGTGACTTGTGGATCTATGACGGAAACTATATTCTACGTGAGGTACCATGAGAGTATTGGTTGAGGTTAATATTCCTGTCACGAGTGTGAGTGACCTTACGCAATTTCCTGAAGTGTTAGATGGGAGAGTAAAAACTTTGCATCCACATATTTATGCTGGTATTTTGGCGAAGAGAGATAAACCAGCACATATGACAGAGCTTGCAGAACATAATCTGTGAACCATAGATATGGTTGTATGTAATTTGTATCCATTTGAAGAGACGATCAATCAAGAGTGAGTAACATTGCAAGAAGCTCAAGAACAAATTGATATAGGATGAGTAACGCTTATTAGAGCAGCATCGAAAAATTTTCAAGACGTCATCATGGTGAGTAATCCTGAAACATACGATCTGATTTTATGAGGATTGCAATCTGGAGATATTTCTCAGGAAGTAAGAAAATGATTGGCGGTACAATGATTTCAACATACTGCACATTACGATACAGTGATTAGTTCATATCTTGCAGGTGATACGCATGGGTTTGGTGTATATCTCCAACAAATGCAACCTTTGAGATATGGTGAGAATTCTCATCAGTCAGCAATCGCATACAAAGAGTTTGGTGTAGAGAATTCTCTAGCAGATATGAAGATACTGCATGGGAAGGCCTTATCTTTCAATAATATGGTAGATATTGCAGGAGCGGTGTATTCCGTATCTACCTTGGATGATACAGGATGCGCAGTTATCAAACATAATAATCCTTGTGGATTAGCACAAGCAAAAGATATGTCCAAAGTGCTTGAGTTAGCTTGGGAGTGAGATCCTATCTCTGCATTTGGTTCTATAATTGCATTTAATAACCCAGTAGATAAAGATGCATTGTCGTACCTTAATCTTGAGGATAAAGCAACTCGTAAGTTTGTAGAAGTAATTATTGCTCCAGAATTTTCTGAAGAGGCATTGGCATATGTGACATCTCGCAAGAATCTTCGTGTTATTCAATACGATCCCAAAACATATAAACCAACAAAAGATATAAAACATTTTCATGGATTGTGGCTAGTTCAAGATCCAGATACACAACTGCATGATGGATTATCTATTATGTGAAAACATAGCTGTGATCTGGATGAGTTGACTGGATTGATTGAGTTTGGGTTGAAAGCGGTTCTCTGTATAAAATCTAATACCATAGCTTTGGTGAGAGAGGTGCAATCATGATATCAATTATTATGAATGTGAGCCGGACAGCCAAATCGTATTATAGCCAGACAACTTGCAGTTGAAAAAGCGAGGCAAAATCTTGAAAATGAATATGAAGGTGATGACCTAGAATCATATATCCAAGAGCAGTTATGAAAAGCAGTGATGATATCAGATGCCTTTTTCCCATTCCCAGATAATGTAGAAATGGCAGCTGATGAATGAATAAAAACTATAGTCCAGCCAGGATGATCTATAAAAGATAGCGAAGTCATTGCTGCAGCTGATGAGCTTGGTATTTGTATGATAAAGAGTGGACTGAGACATTTTTATCACTAAAGTAATTTAAATTATATGCTCGAAGGACTGATACGTAGCATTCGACATAGTATCCAAAAATAATAGAAGAGTTGGCGGTGCACTTGTCGGGTTGCAACCGCCTAGGGGTTTTTTTGTTACTTTTTGTGCCTATGGCAAAAAGTAATGATAATTAATTTAATACTGAAATATATAATGACGAATCGAAAAAATATAATCACAGACATAAAAAACTGAAAACCAATCATCGTACTTGATCATCGTGAATGTGAGGGTGATTTTTTTGTAGCAGGTGAGTACGTAACTCCAGAGCTTATAAATTTTTTCCTTACCTATGGGAAATGAGTCTTGTGTGTAAGTATGAGCTGAGAAGTATTTGAACGTTATGGAATAGATCGTCCAACAAATATAGATGCCATAGAACAAACCCATTTTGGGCAGGTGATTGATTTGTCACATACGATAACGACAGGCATTTCTGCATCTGATAGATCTGCTACCATCAAAGCACTTACGAACGATGCTTATTCTTCTACTGATTTTTTGTCCTATGAGGGACATGTAAGAACACTCGAAGCGCATCCATGATGACTGCGCTCAAGAGCAGGTCATACAGAAGCAGCGGTAGCTTTGTGTGAACTTGCTGGCTGTAAACCCGTGGGAGTAATAATCGAAATATTAGATGAAGCGTGAGAGATTGCTGATAAAGTATGTTTGGAGAAATTAGCTGAGGATCACGGATTGCAGTTGGTGACAGTGAATGAGTTGCTGGAGAAGGTTGGATAAGTATACAAGGAAAAAATTTATTTATTAATTATCATTTCATGCATCCACAACAAGAACAATTCGAACAACGAGTATTCGATAGAGGACCAGTTGTAGCAGTTTTTTGATGATCATTGTGAGATGAGGGGAAGGGGAAAGTAGTTTCTTTGTTTCATCATGTCGATTGGGTGGCTACGGCTACAGGGTGATGAAATGCAGGTCATACGGTGTACTTTGAAGGGAAGAAGATTGCACTTCATGAACTTCCGGGATGAGCTATTATTGAACAAGCTCGTGTATATCTAGGACAATGAAGAGTGATAAATATTCCAGATCTATGGACAGAAATGAAACAATTAGCCGAAGCATGATTGAAGTTAGATAAAAAAGTAGTGATAGCGTGAAATGCACATATTATATTTAGTGAATTGCAAAGAGCTTTGGATATTCGTATTGAGGAGCTTAAAGAGAAAAAAGTAGGAACTACCAAAAAATGAATCGGTCCAGCATATGCATTGAAAGCTTTGAGAACAAGCGTTACTGCAAATATGTTATTACATAATCCTTCAAGAGTACAAGATCTCATGGTAGTAAATATTGCCTTGTTTCCTACTATTGATGTAACTGCATTGTTTGATGAAATAGCTCAGGCAAGAAATTTGCTGCAGCAGCTTATTGATGATGGATATATACTGGTAGATGAGACATCGATGATGCTAAATCATGCACGACAAGAAAATCAAAGAATTATGATCGAGTGTTCACAGTCAGCATTGTTAGGTCTTGATGGGTGAATGTATCCTTATTGTACAAGTAGTGATACTTCTGCAAATGGTATCTGAAGTGGATTAAATATCCCACAGATTGACACGACTATCGCAGTTGTAAAGGCAATAAAATCAAAAGTGTGATGAGGCTATTTTCCAACCATTTTCAAAGATGAAGCTATGGCAAAAGTCTATAGAGATGCCTCTGGAGAATATGGAGCAACTACCTGAAGACCTAGAGATGTAGGATGGTTTGATTGTGTAGAGACAAGAAGAGTGCTGGCAACAAATTCAGTAGATGTGTTATGTGTAACAAAAGCTGATGTGCTTCCTCATGTGCCTGAGGTGAAGTTTGGTGTCAATTATACTGTACCATCTACATGAGCTATATATATGAACACTTTTCCCACGCAAGAAGTAAAATACAGTGATCTTGAGGTGACTCGAAGTAGATCATATATGCCTAGTGAAGATATCTTATGACTTCAAGATGCTGATAAGCTCCCAAGTAGCTATCGTTGATATTTTGATGATCTTTTGGATGTGTTAGATTTTCAAGGGAGAGTATTATTGGGGAGTGGTCCAGATAGAGATGATGTAGTGTTCTATAGGTAGATTATTTGTGAAAATTTTCTAGAAATACATTATAGTGTTTCTCTAATTTATTGAAATCACGGAGATATAGATCAGCTGGTAGTACATTTTTATTGTCAGCTTTTCATTCTCTAATTAGATGTCAATGTAATTTTCATAAGCTGTTATGAGCTCTTTTTATTAGTAAATAAATTTCTGTTTGATGTTTGTTTTTTGCTCGAGATAAATCTCTTCTGACTATAAAATATATTGAAAAAAGAGTGTGTAGATTTTTTTTTAATCGTATGTAGTTCTCTTGCGCTTATCTTATGCGTAATTTCTCATGTTGGAAGAATTAGTTGTTTTATTTCTTTTTTTACTCATCAACTTCATCTCAGTTTTATTTGTGAAAATTGTTCATCAGAGAAGTTGTCTATGAAAGATGAGTACATACTCATTATGTCTTCATCTAGTGTTAGATTGAATACCAAACTATCTTTAAGTTTTCAAAAATCTGTTGTATAATTAAGTAGCTCTTCTGGATAGCCTGATCTTACTCAAACTTTTCACATGGATTTTAGGATTTTTGCAATTTTTCTAGGCTTTACAATTTTCTCTCTTTGAGAGCGTTTAGTAATTTGTCCATGTTTATATTTATCCCATAACTCTTTGTATGATGGGTGATGCAGTGCATTAGTCAACAACTCAGATGTATGCAAAAAAATTCTAGAGAATTCGACTTCTTCTAGAATTCATAATATCTCTTTTTGATCTGTAAGTAGTTTTTTCATATTTTGTATATACTAGTTGTATTTACAAAATCAATAATATGTTTTTAATATGTTGTATGTATTCTAGCTATAGAAGTAATATTTCGTATATAGTTATTATTTATATATAATAAAAGATGAGCAATAAAGCACTTATATATATGCTGTTTTTTTCACTATTTTGGTCGATAGATATTTTATTGGGGAAATGGATATATATGCAGGGTATAGATCCATTTCAGTGGATTGTACATGTATATTTCTTTGCTAGTATATTTTGGTTGATATATATGATACGTATGGATGCATTCCAGCCTACGCATCTTATAAAGCAACTGAAGTATCCATTTCTTATAGTAGCAACAACAGCTGCAATATGAACATCGCTATCATACGTAGGCCTGAATTTTACGCAAGCTATCAATTATAGTTTTCTTGTTCAGTCATCTATGCTGTTTACGGTAATATTTGCTCATGTGCGATTTACAGATGAAAAAATTACTCGGATAAAATCATGACTTATGGTAGTATTTTTATTAGGTATCTATTTGGTATCAACAGGATGAACATTATTAATTCCTCAATGATGAGACTTGTTTGTAGTAGCTGGGGCAGTATTTTTTGCGATCAATAATATTACCATAAAGCACTGTATTCGTTGATGATTGCAGGTACCTACAATCATATTATGAAGAAATATTGCAACTGTATTGATATGAATATGTATGTCTTTACTTATCTTGTGAAAAATTGTTTCTTTATGAGATATGCTGCCATATGCTATGATCAGTGCTTTTTTGTTATGTGTGTGGATTTTTTCACTAAACAAGGTCGTAGAGTATAGTTCGCCTTCTTATATGTCCATGATGGCGACAGTAAAT
>Ga0307934_1000746_pt1 | contig 22863 bp, 16 predicted proteins | sample OrgLakmetageno90_FD_201838 | JGI IMG/M metagenome (GOLD analysis project Ga0307934, IMG submission 201838) | Saline water microbial communities from Organic Lake, Antarctica - #90 | ecosystem: Environmental > Aquatic > Non-marine Saline and Alkaline > Saline | place: Antarctica: Organic Lake... | reverse complement strand
TCGCCGCGCGATACATGTCCTGCTGATCTATGCAGGGGCGCTTCTGTTCGGGCTCGTCGCCCATTGGATCGGGTTCCCGCTGCCCTGGATGATCGGGGCGATGGTCTTTGCAGCAGGGGTGCGCCTGGCCGAACGGCCCCTGCCGATCCCCGGGCAGACGCGGCAGATCGGGCAGATCCTTGTGGCCACCTCGGTGGGGCTCTCGTTCACCCCCGCCGCGGTGAGCGCGATGACGTCGCTGCTTCTGCCGATGGTGGGCGCCGCGATCCTGACCATCGCCCTGGGGTTCGTCACCGCCGCCTTCCTGATGCGGCTGACGCGGGTGGATGTCATCACCGCGGCGCTGGCCTCGATCCCGATGGGCCCGGTCGAAAGCGCCACGCTGGCCGCCCGCCACAACGTGCTGCCGGGACCGGTGATCTTCGCGCAAACCCTGCGCATCATGTTGCTGGTCGTGCTGATTCCGCCGGCGATCGTGGCGATCGACGGGTCGGTCAAGGATCCGGTCGCGGCCCTCGGCGCGATGGAGTGGAGCTGGACGGGCGCCGGCCTTCTGGGCGTGTCGGGGGTTGCCGGGGCCTTCGCCGCGCGTGCCGTGGGGTTGGCCAATCCTTTCTTTGTCGGCTCTCTGGGCGGGGCGGCCGTGGCCGCGGCCCTGAGCCTGCCGATCACCGCCTATCCCTACCCGGTGCTGGTGCTGGCACAGGTCTTCCTGGGGGTCTGGCTGGGCGGTGTGTTCGATCGCGAGCTCTTGCGCCGGGCCCGGGGGTTCATTCCCGGCTCCATCCTGGCGTCGGCCCTGATGATCCTTCTCTGCACCGGCATGGGGCTGGGCCTGACCTGGCTGACCGGCCAGTCCTGGCAGGTGATGCTGTTGTCGACGGCCCCGGGCAGCGTCACCGAGATGGCCCTGACGGCGAAGATCCTCGAAGACGGCCTGGCGGTCGTGACGGCCTTTCACGTGGTGCGGATCTTCATCATCCTGCCGTTTGCCGGCACCATCATCGGTCTCACCGCCCGGCTCGCCACGCGTTGGGGCTTGCACGCGCCGTGACCTGACACCCTTTCAGGGGGGACGCGTGTCAGGTTTTATGCGGCTTTCTTCATGTGCATCGCGCCAAAACACACGGCATGGACGTTTCGCCGAAGCGCGGTCCTTGCTTGCGTCATGTGGCGCGCTTGCCACAGAAACAATTTGCGCGGTTACACTTTTGTCAATAGATCCAGCATCACGAGTGTTTTATTAGGTTTTACGAGGGTTTTATGAAACAATTTCCAATGATGTCCCGCGGGGCTGTTGAAGCCTACGATCACCTCTCTCTGCCGGTCTGGGTGTTTTCGGTCGAAACCCTCGGGATTCTGAGCGCGAACCCGGCTGCACGGGACTGGATCGGGTATGACGGGCAGACATTGCAGGACATGACCATCGCCGATCTGCGCCCCGAACCCGACCGGGCCGGGACAATCGATCAGGTGCGCCGGTTCGACGGGACGCAGGCCGATGCGGGAACATGGATCATCATCGCAAGATCGGGTGACCGCTACACCGCCACGTTCACCTGGAGCAAAGTCCTCTTCGAAGGGGCAGAGGCGATCGTGGCGAGCCTGCGCGACGCGACACAGCTTGCCCGGGTCGACGGCCGCGACATCGTCACCGGCGTCGTGCGGGATAGCACCGCCGTCACGCCGACCGAAGACGTTCTGCTGCGCCGGGCACGGCGACGCAGGTTCGCCGGCCGCCTGGCCCGCCTCGGCAGCTGGCGTGTCGACCTCGTCGACATGCACATCTGCTGGGACGAAGAAACGGCCGCCATCCACGACGAGCCCGCAGGAACCTCGCCCACGCCGGAGCAGGCACTCGCCTACTACATCCCCGAGCACCGTGACCGCATTTGCGCGCAATTCGAGGCCTGTATCAAGGAAGGGTGCCCCATCGACGATACCTACCAGATCCGAACCGCCAAGGGACGGCTGGTATGGGTGCATGCGCTCGGCGAACCGATATACGACGAGAGGCGGAATATCGTCGCGATTGAAGGTGCGTTTCAGGACATCACCGCGCGCAAACAGGCCGACCTGGCGCTTCGAGCCAACGAAGAGCGGTTCCGCCTGGTCACCAAGGCGACGGGCAGTGCCATCTGGGACTGGGACCAGGCAACCGACCAGGATTGGTGGAGCGAGGGCTTTCAGGATATCTTCGGGCACCAGCCGGACCTGTCCGGATCGGTGCCGACAGCCTGGCGCAGGCACGTTCATCCCGACGACCTGGCGCGGGTCGATGCGGCGTGCCAGCGATTGCTGTCCGGCCATGACACCACCCTGCGCGAGCAGTATCGCTTTCAGCGCGCCGACGGCAGTTGGGCGTCGGTCGAGGATAACGCCTTCGCCCTTCACGATGAAGACGGCAGGTTGCGCCGGGTCATGGGCTCGATGACCGATATTTCGGAACAGAAGCTGCTAGAAGAGCGGCTGCGCCAGGCCCAGAAACTGGAAACGGTCGGCCAGCTGACCGGCGGCGTCGCGCATGATTTCAACAACTTGCTGACGATCATCCTTGGCAATGCGGAAATCCTTGAAGACAAGCTGAGCGATCTGCCGCACCTGCAGAGACTGGCCAGGATGTCTCTTGACGCCGCCGAGCGCGGGGCCAAACTCAACAACCGTCTGCTTGCCTTTTCACGCAGACAGCCCCTTGAACCCAAGACCCTGGATGTCGCGCAGCTTGTCCAGGCAATGGAAGCCCTGTTGCGGCGCGCGATCCCCGAGAACATCGATATCGAGATCGTGCGCGCCGGCGGCCTGTGGAAGACCGAGGTGGACGCGGCGCAACTCGAAGCGGCGCTTCTCAATCTTGCCCTGAACGCCCGCGATGCCATGCCCGAAGGCGGCAACCTGACCATCGAGATGGCCAATGCCATGCTCGATGACGATTACGTAGCCCTAGAGCCGGATGTCAGGGCCGGGCAATACGTGGTGATTGTCGTCACCGACACGGGCCACGGGATCGCGCCGGACGTGATGAGCCGGGTCTTCGAGCCGTTCTTCACCACGAAGGCGACAGGCAAGGGATCGGGCCTTGGGCTGAGCATGGCCTTCGGGTTTGTGAAGCAATCCGGAGGGCATATCCGGGTGTATTCGGAGGTGGGCGAGGGAACCTCGATCAAGGTGTATTTCCCGCGCTCTCCGGTCGGACAGGACCCCATCGTGACGGTGCGTGCAGAGCGTCGTGTCACCGGTGGGACAGAGACCGTTCTCGTGGTCGAAGATGACGACCCCGTTCGTGAATATGTCAGCGCGCAGCTCCAGGGGCTGGGCTATCATGTGCTGCAGGCCTCGACGGGCCCCGAGGCCATGGACATTCTGACCCGGACACCTGAGATTGACCTGCTGTTCACCGACGTGGTGATGCCCGGCGGCATGGGCGGGCGCGAGCTTGCGGACGCCGCGCGCAAGGCCAGGCCGGACCTGAAAGTCCTGTTCACTTCCGGATATACCGAGAACGCGATCGTCCATGACGGGCGATTGGACCCGGGTGTCGTGCTGCTGAGCAAGCCCTACAGGCGCGAACAGCTGGCGGCGAAGATCCGGGACGTATTGGACGACCGGGATCACTAAAACGGGGTCGCGGGATAAATCTGTCTTTCGACGGTTTTTCACCGTCCCGCCTATTTCGACATTCATTCGATCCCGGCGCAATTCCGGCCAATTTCAGGCCAATTTCAGGCATGGCTTTGGCACCATGACATGCCTGTTCGAAGTCACGGCCGTTTCCGCCCGGTCCGCAGCGCGTGATTCGAGTGGCCCGGGCATGGAAACTTCAGGAGGTTTTCCAGCGCACTCCGGGGCCGGTTTCGGAATTGGAGGAACAATACTTTCGATAAAACGCGCGGTACACGTATAAGAGTATCTTTACCATATATCGGTACACCCTGGGTTGAAAATACACCATGTACCGCATATTCGTTGGAATTGTGGGCTTTTGTCTGATAAATTTGAATTCTTGTTAATGAATTCTCTCGGTCAGGCTGCATGCGATGGCGGACCGGGATCAGGGTGCCTGTCGTGCGTGTACATAATGGTTTCATAGTACCTGTCTGGTGTGTTTGTCTGGGTTTCGAACTGCTGGCTTCTCTGCCCGCCAGTGCATCGACGGTTACGGTATTTGATCCGGGCAATCGTCGCGGTGGTCCGATCGCGCAGATGTTTCTCGAAGATCAGGGTAAAAACGTCAGTCTTGTGCGGACGCAAGACGGGACCTCCTGTGTTGCCAGTCAGGTCTTGCCGATTGCGGACGCGTCGTATCTCGCACCGGACGGTACCTTGGTTTCCTATGACGATGTGATACGTAGCCCGGCCAGTTCGATCCAGGCCATCGCGCGGCCGGACGAAGCGATCACCTTCCGTGTTCAGCTGAAATACTCGCCCGATCCTTTGAGGCCCATCGAAATGCGGATCGGCGGCCGGACGCTCGATCTCGTGGACGCGCTCGAGCCGAGCGGTGACAGCCTGTCGCTGACAGGCGACACGGCGCGGCGGCTGGCGGATGCGCTGCGACGCGGCACCGGCCTGACTACGGGCCCGACCCTGCAGGCCACATCGGATGCGACGGGTCGACAGGTGACCGACCGGATCATGGCGCCGGACATGGACGGGCTGGACGCCTGCCTGGCCACGCTCAAGGACCTGCCGGCCGCCGATGATCCGCCAACCGCCGACGCATCAAATTATGACGTGGCGGATGCGGGCATGCCAAGCTTGGGCCTGCCGGACGCGGATGAGCGCGCGGCTGACGCCCCGAACGAGGATGCACCGGAGCATGCCGGCAAAGTGGCTGCAGAAACCGACACCGCCCAGACTGTCGTGCCCGCGCCGGTGATAGGTCTGCGGCTGGAGTTTACCGCACGGCCAGATCCCGAACTGCGCGTGGATCCGGACGCGCTGACGCAGTGCCGGATGCGCGACATTCCCGACGAGGTCTTCCTGGGGAAACTGAAGACCGTGACCGGCTTTTTCTCGCAGACGCAGGATGTCTACGTCGCCTTCGATGACCGGGGCGCGCTGCAACGGGCCTATATTCCCGGAATATTCGATTCCGACCTGAGCCCGGGAACGAACCGTGCCCGCATCAGCCTGGCCGCCGATTCCAATCTTCCCGACCGGCCCAACGCGGTGCGCGGCTGCCTCGGGGACGCGCCGCTGGAAGCGCCCGTATGCGCCATCAAGACCTCGGAGGAGGGTCACTACACCGTGGCCGAATGCGGTGTTCTCGGCATGTCGCAGACGCGCGAGGAATATCTGGACGAGTTCCCCGGACCGTTCTTCACCGGTGTTGATGAGACGACGCCTGCCACGATGACCACCAGGCGGAATACAGGCGGCGCCCCGGCCTTTTCCAGGCCCTTCGGCAGCCGCAGCTTCTCTGGTAGCGGCGGATTCGTGGGTGGCGGCGGTGGCGGCAGCCGGCCCGGATCCGACGTCTTCTTTCCCGGTGGTGACGGTGCCCCCCCGGGCGGCGAGGACGACAGCGGTGTTCCGGCGGTTCCCCTGCCGGCCGCGCTTTGGATGATCTTGCTTGCATTGACCGGATTGTCCGGTGTCGGCGCCCTGAAACACCGCAAGACGCCGCTCTGACATGGGACGCTTCCCTCGGCTGGTGTCATGCCGCCATCGAGGCGGCACGACAGGCGCGCTCGAATCTTTGCAATTGATTGACGAAAAAACGATAATACATGTGGAAATGTCATAACTGCTCCTTACAGTAAGATCGTCCGCGCCCGAACCCATGCGCCTTGGCCTTCTCCGGGCGTGAAAAGCCACATCATGATGAAAATTCCAGGTTCAATTTGAAAGGTTTCACTTCAGTTATCGCTGTCGTGCTGTTCGCGGTATCCTCGGCGATGCCGGCCATGGCCTGTACGGTTCCCAAGAATGCCGACGCGCTGGTCCAACAGCTCCTGCATCGGATCAACCAGGAACGGCGTCGGTCCGCCCTGCCGCAATTCCGACTGTCGCCCACGCTTGTCAGGGGCGCGCAGATGCATGCGTGTGACAATGCAAACCACAACCGGCTCAGCCATATCGGCACGGATGGCAGTTCGCCGGGCAAGCGTGTCCTGCGCGTGGGCTATGACTTCGATCTGGTCACCGAGAACGTGGCAATCGGATATGCGAAGTCCGAACATGTGCTCGAAGCCTGGCTGCGCTCCTCGACGCACCGCAGGAACATTTTTGAACCCCGCACGAATGACCTGGGGCTGGCGGTCGCGCGGGGGCGCGACGGGCGGCTGCACTGGGTCATGAACGGTGGTCTGCGCTGACGCGACGCCGGCATTGCCAAGTTAACTGATCTGGATTGTAAGCGGGTGACGGGCTGAGGTTCATGCGGTCATCTGACCGGTGAAATCGGTCCGGAACTCGAAGGCTGTTGCGCGGGATTGGCGGTAATTTTGGGCGCTCATGTGATAGCGGCGGGGGCGGAAGCCTTTGAGGCGCGGCAAAGAGGTCGGCATCATCATTCCTGCCTGCTCCCTCGCAGCATTCGCGACATCAACTTGGCAATGCCAGTACAATCCGTCTAAGCTGACCCTCTAGGATTTCGATTTTCTGCGACCGCGTGGGCTGTTCCGCAATGCGCGGTCACTTGTCAACGCCCGGGGTTTGCGGCAGGAACGCGATCATGACCGGCCAGACGCCTTCGCGTGATTACCTGATCGTCTCGCCCGCGCGCGACGAGGCGGCCTATATGCGCCGCACGCTGGACAGTGTCATCGCCCAGACGGTGCGGCCGGCGCGCTGGATCATCGTCGATGACGGCTCGACCGATGCAAGCCCCGAGATCCTGGCCGAGTATGCCGCGCGGCATGACTGGATCACCGTGATCCGGCGCGAGGATCGCGGACGCCGTGTCGTGGGCCCCGGCGTGATCGAGGCGTTCTATGCCGGGCTCGACGCCGTGACGCTTGATGATTTCACCTACCTGTGCAAGCTCGATCTCGATCTCGATCTGCCGCCGCGCTATTTCGAGATCTTGATCGAGCGCATGGAAGCCGATCCGCGCATCGGCACATGCTCGGGCAAGCCCTACGTGTGCCGGGGCGGCCAGCTGGTGTCGGAGCGCCGCGGTGACGAGATGTCGGTCGGCATGACGAAGTTTTACCGCTGCAGCTGTTTCAAGGCGATCGGAGGCTTCGTCCGGGGAGTCATGTGGGACGCCATCGACAGCCACAAGGCGCGCCAGATGGGCTGGAAGGCCGTGAGCTGGGATCACCCGGACCTCAACTTCGAGCATCTGCGGCCCATGGGATCCTCGCATCTTTCGATCTGGGAAGGGCGCCGCCGTCATGGCGCCGGGCAATGGTACATGGGGTCCGATCCGCTCTATTATACCGCGACCTGTCTTTTTCGCATGGCCGAGCCGCCTTACGTGCTGGGCGGGCTGGCAATGGCGCAGGGCTATGTCGGGGCATGGTGGCGCGGCGCGGCACAACACGAGGATGCCGGGTTGCGCGCCTTTATACGCGCCTATCAGCGCGAGGCCCTGCTGCGCGGCAAGGCGCGGACCGTCGCCCGCATCGAGGCCGCCCGCGCCGATGCCTGGACCGCGACGTGAACAGGTCCGCAGCGGTCCGCAGCGCAGGGCGTCCCGCCAGCCCATCTGCCCGGACAATCTGCTGTGCCCCGAGGGTTTCACCCCTTCAATCTTGTGATAAGCTGCCTCAAAAGGCGGACATGGATTGCGTGGCCATCGTCGTTCGGATCGGCGTGTCGGTCCCGAGAAGCAGACATGTCCCGGATACCGGAAACCCGCTGGATCATGCAGCAAGCGAGCGTGGACCGATGCGGCACCCCGCCCTTCTGCCTGACAGGCCCCGTACCGTGACAAGGTCTGCCTGAGCCATGCTGCCCCCGCTTTTCGTCCTCTTCAGCTGGCCTCTCATCGGTCTTGTCCTCTTTAACAAGCTGCGGCTGCCGCTGGCCCTGCTGGTCACCCTCATCGGCGGGTTTCTCCTGCTGCCCGAAAGCGGAGGGCTCAATCTCCCGGTACTGCCGAGCCTCGGCAAGCATTCGATCCCCGCCCTGACAGCCCTTTGCCTGGCGCTGATCTTTGCCCGCCGCGACATGTCCGGGGCGCGCCCGGAGGGTCTGATCCCGCGCCATCCGCTCGCCCTGGCGCTGCTGATCGTCATCCCGGCCGGGGCCGTGATGACCGCTCTGACCAATGGGGATACATTGAGCTACGGCTGGCGCACCATACCGGGCACATCCCTTTATGACGCGGGCTCGATGGCCTCCAATGCCCTGATGATGATGCTGCCATTGCTGCTGGCGCGGCGCTATCTCGCGGATGCGGCCACCCAAAGGCTGGTCCTGCAGGTGCTGTGCATCGCCGCCCTGGGCTATTCCCTGCTGGCGCTGTTCGAGGTCCGGATGTCGCCGCAGCTGAACAACTGGACCTACGGGTTCTTTCCGCATAGCTGGTCGCAGCATATACGGGCCGGCGGGTGGCGCCCTATCGTGTTTCTGAAACACGGTCTTGTCCTGGGGATTTTCCTGGCCATGAGCGTCCTGGCCATCACCTGTCTGGCACGGCTGGATGCGCCGCGCCGCAAACTCTGGACCTGCGGGACGGTCTGGCTTTTCGCAACGCTTGTCCTCTCGAACAATTTCGGGGCGCTTTTCATCGCGGTAGCACTTCTGCCGGTGGTGATCTTCGCCGGCATCCGGAGCCAGCTGCTGGTCGCGGCGATCATCTGCGGAGTGGTCTTGGCCTATCCCATGGCCCGGACCGCTCAGGTTTTACCCTTCAACCAGGTCCTGCAACTCGCCGAGAGCGTGAATCCGGGCCGTGCGGCCTCGTTCCAGTTCCGTCTCGACAATGAAGAACAGCTGCTCGACAAGGCCTCGGAGCGTCCGTTGTTCGGCTGGGGGGGCTGGGGCCGGGGGCGCGTTTACGACGACGCGGGGCGCGACATATCGGTGACGGACGGGGAATGGATCATCACGCTCGGCGAAAATGGCTGGGTGGGATACCTGGCCCGCTTCGGCCTGCTGACCGCTCCGATCTTTCTGTTGCTGCTCCATCGTCGCCGTTACGAGATTGGCATGGAATCCTCGGCGCTGGCCGTTGTTCTGGCGGCCAATCTGGTGGACCTGATCCCCAACAGCTCCAACACGCCGCTGACCTGGCTTCTGGCCGGCGCACTCTGGGGACGGCTGGAATTGCAGGCGGCGGCCCGCCAGCACGAGGCGGCCCCCGTGGCGGGCCCGGCGCGTGCGGGGTATCGCCGGGGCGATCCGCCCGAGGCCGCCGGGGATCCGCCGCCGGTCCCGGCCTCGGAGGGCACCCCGGTCTCGACACCGCCGCAAAGCGCCTATACGCGACAAGTCAGACGTGTTCACCGCAAGGGATCTACCGCCAGATGACCTGCCGGATCGCCATTTCGATCATCAATTACCGCACCGCGTCGATGACGATCGAGTGCATCCGCTCGGTTCTGTCGGATATCGGCGATCTCGACGCGCATGTGGTGGTGGTGGACAATGCATCCGGGGACGGTTCGGCGGACCGGATCGCGGACTGGATCGCCGAACAGCCAGCGGACACGCCGGTCGCGCTGGTCAGATCGGCCAGCAACACGGGCTTCTCGGGCGGGCACAACCAGGGAATGGCGGCCATCGCGGCGGACCATTACCTTCTGCTCAATTCCGATGCGCTGCTGCGGACCGGTTTCCTGCGCACGGTCCTGCGCGCCGCCGAGGCCAATCCGCAGGCCGGGCTGATCGCGCCACGGATCGAAACCGAGGACGGCGAAGTGCAGGTCAACTGCTTCCGGTTTCACTCGCCCTGGAGCGAGCTGATCCGCGGGGCGAATAGCGGCCCTGTCACGCGTCTGCTGCAGCGGCATGTCGTGGCCCTGCAGCCACCCGTCGAGCCGGCCGCGATCGAATGGGCCAGCTTTGCCTGCATCTTTTTGCGCGGGCGCATGACAGCCGAAATCGGTCCGATGGACGAGGGGTATTTCCTCTATTTCGAGGATGCCGAATATTGTTTGCGGGCACGGCGCGCGGGATGGGGCATCGTCCAGGATCCGCGCGCCGTGGCCGTGCATTTCCGCGGCGGCAGCGGGCCGGTCAAGGCGCTGGAAAAGGCCCGTCACCGGCTGCCGCCCTATTTCTACAGCTCGCGCACGCGGTTTTTCCGGCAGGCGCATGGCCCGATGGGCCCGGTGCTGGCCAACCTGATGTGGAGCGCGGGCCGCGGCGTCGCGCAGCTGCGCCGTCTGACCGGGCGCGCCGTTCCTCCCGCGATCGAGGCCGAGGCGCGCGATATCTGGACCGGCACGCTGCAGCCCCTGGGCCCGCGCCGGGCCCCGGAGACGTGACATGGCGCTGCCCGATTTTCTCATCATCGGCGCGATGAAATGCGGCACCTCGACCCTGCAGGCGCAGCTGGCCCACCAGCCCGGCGTGTTCATGACCACACCGAAAGAGCCGAACTATTTCTCCGACGATGCGGTGTTCGCCAAGGGGCAGGCCTGGTACAAGGCGCTTTTTGCAGGTGCCGCCCCGGACGATCTGAAGGGCGAGGCGAGCACGCATTACACCAAGCTGCCGACCTATCCCGAAACCCTCGACCGGATGCGCAGCATCCTGACCGCCCCGCGCCTCGTCTACATGATCCGCGATCCGATGACGCGCGCGGTCTCGCATTACATCCACGGCTGGAGCGAGGGCCACTTCGGAGACGACGCCACCGACGCGTTCCACCAGGCACCCGAGATCGCCGAGTATGGCTGCTACGGCATGCAGATCGCCCCTTTCATCGACGCCTACGGCTCGGACCGGGTGCTGCTGACCAGCCTCGAGCAGCTCAACGCGGATCCCGAGGCGGAATTTCAGCGGGTCGGTCGCTTTCTGGGCCTGCCCAAGGCGGTGGAATGGATCCATGAGCTGCCCGCGCAAAACGTGTCGGCCAGCCGGGTGCGGAGCCTGCCGCTGCAGGGGCTGCTGATCGACAACCCGGTCGCGACCGCCTTGCGCCGGGCCCTGGTGCCCAAATCCATCCGCAGCCGGGTACGCGCGCGGCGCACGCTGACTGAGCGCCCCGAGATCCCGGCCGATCTGCGTGCCCGGCTCGAATCCCGGTTCCTGGAGGATCGCGCGCAGCTTGCCCAGCAGTTTCCCGATCATCCCGCGCTTGATCTCTGCTACCCGTTCGCGCGGCCATGACCACGCAAACGGATGTCGCCGCGGTGGTGATCGGGCGCAACGAGGGGGCGCGGCTGATCGCCTGTCTCGACAGCCTTGCAGGCCGGGTGGCGCGCGTGGTCTATGTCGATAGCGGTTCCACCGATGGCAGCCGGGACGCCGCGGCCGCGCGCGGTGCCGAGGTGGTCGCGCTCGACATGGACCAGCCCTTCACCGCCGCGCGGGCACGCAACGCAGGGGTCGCACGGCTGACGGGGACCGGCACGCCGCCGGCCTACGTGCAGTTCCTCGATGGCGATTGCAGCCTGCAGCCGGGCTGGCTCGACACGGCGCGGGCGTTTCTCGACGAACATCCCGCGGCCGCCGTGGCCTGCGGGCGGCGGCGCGAACGGTACCCCGAGGCGTCGGTCTACAACCGGCTGATCGATGCGGAATGGGACACGCCGGTGGGCCGCGCCCGATCCTGTGGCGGGGATGCGCTGATGCGGATGGCCGCGCTGGACGAGGTGGGCGGCTTCGATCCCGGCCTCATCGCCGGAGAAGAGCCGGAGCTTTGCGTGCGCCTGCGCGCCAAAGGCTGGGAGATCTGGCGCCTCGATGCCGAGATGACCCTGCATGACGCCGCCCTGACCCGGTTTGGCCAATGGTGGCAGCGCACGCGCCGGGGCGGCCATGCCTTTGCCGAAGGGGCGGCGCTGCACGGGGCCCCGCCCGAACGGCACTGCGTGCCGGAACTGCGCCGGCTGATCCTCTGGGGCATGGTGCTGCCGCTCGTGACGCTGATCTGGGCACTGATCACCCCCTGGGCGCTCTTGCTGCTGCTGGCCTGGCCCGCGCAGATGCTGCGCCTGCGGCTGCGCGGCATGCCCTGGGACCGGGCGGTTTTCCTGACGCTGTCGAAACTGCCCGAGGCGCAAGGGGCCCTGACCTATCTGGGATCCCGGATCACGCGGACCCGGGCCGGGTTGATCGAATACAAGTGAGCCCGCAGGACAGGCTGGCGGTCTCATGAATTCAGGGGCGCGCTGGAACGAGCTTGCCGGGCAGAAATACGGAGCCGTACACACCTTGCACGACCGGTGCCACCGGATCGGGCCGGATCGCGATGGACGGTTCGGTGATGTGGCATATCCTTTTCAACCTAGGGAAGAGATGGCACCGTCGGCACCGTCATGATATGCTATCTGGCGTCTGACAGGAGAGCTGTCGTTTTTCCGGCTCCGTCGCGGCTTTGCAAAGGATCAACATATGACTGCTTTTTCTCTTTCCAGGTGCCTGCGCATTCAACGCCGGAACGCGTGTTGATGCCGGTGATCACGCTCCTGCTGATCGCCGCAAAGTGAACGAACGACGCCAGCTATGAAGAAGCAGGTGGTTGCCAGTTCCTACACCACTTCCCGGGACACGACCCCCGGCCAAGGGCGGACCAGAAACTTTCGAACAGCATGTCACTGCGAAGGAGCGTCCCATCGAGATCGACCACGAGGGTCTCACGGGGTTCGACAGTCAAGGCACACCGCTCCTCGTTGAAACATCAGCCGATTTTGCAAAAGCCACGCGTTCCATAGAAGCAAGATACCGGCAAGTGCCGCCCGGCGCGGTGCCCGGGATATGGGGGGCGTGGCCGGCATCCGGCCGCTTCGGGATGTACAGGATGTACGGTATGTACGCAGTTTATGGACGCACCGCGAAGCTCCGCTCCAGCGTCAGGAAGACCCGGTTGGAGGTGGCCTCGCCGATATCGCTTTCTTCGCGGATGCGGTACTCGTAGCCCGTCGAGAGCTGCCAGTCGCGGGTCAGGTCCCGACGGTAGGTGGCGCGCAGATCGGCGCGGCTGGTGTCGTCGACATCCGGGCCGCCGGAGCCGGCCACCTCGGCGAAATTGGCCGACAGCCCGATGCCCGACAGCGAATTGATCTCGTAATCGTAGCCGACCGAGGCGCGCGTGGTGCGCAGCTCGTTCGAGCGGTCGCTGGTGCGGACATCCTGCGACAGCGACGCGGTCAGCGTGCTGCTCCGCATCTGGTGGGTGAAATTGAGGCGGCCCGACGGAACGAGGTTGTCATTCACGTCGAGGGTCGCCCCGACGCTGAACGAGAGCGATCCGCGGGGCAGCTCCAGCGCGCGGTTGATCTGCCAGGTCGAGGTCTGACCGTTCTCGCTTTGATCGACATTGAATGTCGTGCCGATCGTGCCACGTGTCAGCTCGCGCGACAGCGACAGGCTGCCGACCACCCCGGTCTCGTTGTCCGATACCCTTGTACCGCCGAAGGTCTCGTCGGTCTCGATCCGCTGAAGCCCGAGCGAGACGTCGAGCGTGTCGACCTGCGACAATTGTTGGGTAAGGCCGAGGTTGAGGCTGCTGGTCCGGCGATCGGTCTGCTCGGGGTCATCGGCGCTGTAATCGCGGTAGCGCAGCACCACGCGCGCTTCGGTGATCGGGGTGAGAGTGGCGCGGGTGGTCCCTGACAGGGCGAAGACCTCGCTGTCGAAAAGATCCGGATCGGTGGTGTCAGTGAAGCTGCGCTCGTTGTAGCTGCCGGTCAGCACGAATCCCAGCGGATCGTTGAGCCCGGTCTCGAAGCGGAACTGTGCGCCGATGCTCTGGCGGTCGCCGCGATCCTGGGCGAGGTCGGTCTCGTCCAGCTGATCCTCCTCGGGATCCTCGTCCTCGAAGAACGGATCGTCCTCGTCAAGGCGCCGCCCCCGGTCGAAGGGGTCGCGGGCATCCACCGACGAGAGGCTGTAATTGGCCCCGAAGCTGAGCGCGCTGTTCGCGCCCTGCCGCTGGTAGCCCAGCCGGGCGGAGCGGTCGTCGACCGTGTTGCCGCCGCGCGGCGGCTCGACGGCACGCAAGAGCCCCGACGCATCAAAGCTCAGCGTGTCGTTGGGCCGCCGGTTGCGATAGCCGAAAGACAGCCGCGTGTCGAACAGCTCGGCGTTTTCCGCGTCATCATCGGGGCTCAGGTCGTAATTGTCGGTGGCGCTGAGGGTAGAGGAGACCCCGAAGGTCAGGACCGGTCCGCCCTCCTCGGGGCTGCTGCCCTGCTGGGCCAGAAGGGGCACCACCCCCAGGCCGAGCATGGCGAGGGCCCCGGTACCGGCGGCCAGGACATATGCGCGTTTCACCGGGCCCGCCTTATTCGAAGAGGCGCCGCTCCGGGACGACGATCACGTCGCCCGGGGCCAGGACCGTCGTGGCGCTGATGCTGTTTTCGCCACCCATGGTGCGATAATTGAACCGGTAGACCCGTTCCTCGCCGGTCTGCGGATCGATGCGGCGCAGCTGGATGCGTTTCTCGGCGGCAAAGCGCGACAGCCCGCCGGAGGCGGCGAGAAACTGCAGCAGGGTGATGCCGGGCTCGACCTCGCGCAGGCCGGGCTGGTTGGCCTCGCCGATGATGTAGACATCCATCAGGCCGAGATCTTCTTCCCCAAGGGAGGCCACCGAGACCAGAACCGTCGGCTCAACCGCGAAATCGCTGGCCAGTCTCGAGGCGATGGTGCGTGCCACGCTGTCGACGGTGCGCCCGCCGGCCCGTACCGAGCCGGCCAGCGGAAAGCTGATCGAGCCGTCGGGCAGCACCAGGACATTGCGCCCCAGTTCGGGATCCTCAAGCACCTCGACCTGCAACGTGTCGCCGGGCTGGATGCTGTAGCTGCTTTGCGCGGCGGCCGCCCCGGCCAGCCCCGCCATGAAAAAAACCGCCGCCAGAAATCTGATCATCTTGGTCCTCTGCCCCCGCATGGATTTTTGCCTGATTTTTGCTGCGATGTTAGGCCATCCGGCCGGGTGGTAAAACATCCGAATGCAACAAATCGCGCCGCTGCGGCGGATTTGCAGCAGGTGGGCGGGTCGGGGCACGGAAGACGGGGGCACGGACGCGCTGCACCGGATCCCGGCCCGGGATCTCGGAACGGGGGCTGAGGCGCCGGCGGCGCCTCAGTTTCCGGCATCCTCTTTTTCGGGGGTCTCGTCGGCCCCGGCCTCGAGCCGTGCGATCGCGTCCTCGACCTCGGGCATGAAATCAGGTGCGCCCGCGTCGCCGACCAGCTCGACCACGCGGCGGTAACGCTCCAGCGCGTCGGCATCGCGGCCCTGCTCGTCATAGGCGCGCGCCAGATGGTATTGCACCGACGGCTCGGCCGCCAGCCCTTCGGCGGCCGATTCCAGCGCCGTGACAGCTGTCTCAAGCTCGCCACGGCGCAAGGCGATCCAGCCATAGGTGTCCTGGAAGGCCGGCACGTCGCGGCCGCGCAGGCGCCGCGCGATCTGGTGCGCCCGGTCGAGATCTTCGGCATTCTCGCGCGTGGTCGCCAGCAGGCTGGCCAGGTTGTTGGCGATGATCAGGTTGTCGGAATTATCGGCATAAAGCCGGTCGTAGATCTCGATCGCGCCCTCGATATCGCCCTCGCGTTCCAGAAGGCCGGCCAGCACCCAGTTGAGCCGTATCGAGCCGGGCGCCGCCTCGATCCCGTCGCGCAGCGCCTGGCGGGCCGCGTCGACGTCGTTCTGGGCGGCATGGATGTTGTAAAGCGCCAGCCAGAACCGCTGATCGCCGGGGGCCTCTTCGGTCAGCTTACGCAGCGCCGTCTTGGCGGCCTCGACCTGGCCCGTCACCGCCTCGACCGAGGCCATCAGGAAACGCGCATCGAGGTTGTCGGGATTTGCGTCGAGCGTTTCGCGCGCATATTGCCGCGCGCCCTCCGTATTGCCTTGGGCCAGGCGGTTGCGCACGATCGTCGCTGCCGCCCCGAGGCCGCGGTCGCCCTCGCCGGCCAGCGTGTCGAGAAAGCTCATGAGCTCGTCGTCGCGGTCCTGGGCGGCAAGCTGGCGCGCGTTGAGCTCGTTGGCGACACGGTCTGCCCGGTCGCTGTCCTGATCCCGCAGGGTGTCGATCACCTGGCCCAGGCGGGGCCAGTCCTGTTGGGTCACGTAGATCTCGCCCAGGGCTTCCAGCAGGCCAACATTGCCCGAGGCCAGGCGCAGCGCGTCGATCAGCGCGGATTCGGCGCTGCGCAGGTTGCCTTCTGCGATCAGGTGGCGGGCATAGCGCAGGGTTTCCTCGGGCGCGTTGCCCGAGGCCTCGACGGCCCGGCTCAGCATGTCGGCCATCAGGTCGCGATTGCCGGCGCGCTCCTGGGCGCGGGCCATCAGGGTCAGCGCCTCGGCATCGTCGGGCGCCTCGCCGAGCGCCGAGCGCAGGGTGACGATCGCCTGGTCGATGCGGTCGTCATCGATCAGCCAGCCGGCGCGGAGCTTGAGCGCCTCGGGGTGCTGGCTGTCCTCTTCGAGCACCTGTTCGACCAGTGCGCGCGCGCCCACGTTGTTGCCCGTCGTGTCCAGCATCCGCGCCAGCATCGTCATGATGCTGCGCCGCTCGTCGGACGGCTCCATCGCGTCGATCAGCCCTTCCATCTCGGCGATGGCCGCCTCGCGGTCACCCAAATCGAAGCGCAGACCGGCGCGCAGGGCCCTCAGGCGCGCGGCCTCGGGGGGATCCTCGTCGAGGAGACGCCCGAGCTCGTCCAGCGCGGTTTCGAGGTCGCGCAGATCGGTGAGGAACCGGATATAGGTGGTGATGGCGGCGATATCGGCGTCACCGGCATCGGCGGGCTGCGCGGCGGCCTCCTCGGCGCCGTCCCTGAGAAACGCCTGCGCGGCCTCGTCCTCGCCCTGCGACAGGTACCAGCGGACCAGGATGTCGGGCACGTTGGGATCGTCGGGGAAGCGCTCGATCATGTCCTCGAGCTGCGCGCGGATCTCGCGCTGCTCGCCCAGCTGGTTGAGCACGCCGAGGCGGATCGTGTAAAGCTGCCGGTTGTCGGGTTCGCGGGCCAGCGCCGCGTCGATCGCCGACAGCGCCGCGCTCCAGTCCTGGTTGCGGATGAGATCGTCGATCACGACCTGGCGCGCGATCATCAGGTCGGGGTTCTCCTCGACCAGTGCCTGCGCCTTGGTCACCGCCTCGCGCCGGGCCGTCTCGTCCTCGTCCTCGTTCCCCGAGAGCGCGTCGCGGTAGGAGACGGTCGCGTTGACGGCCTGCACCAGCGGATCCTCGGGCGCGAGCTCGGCCGCGGCGGCCCCGTGGCGGCGCGCCGCATCCCAGTCGTTGAATTCCAGCGCCAGCTCGGCCAGGCCGCGCTGCCCCGCCAGGCTGTCGGGATATTTCTCGACCAGCCGGCGATACTGGCCGTACGCTTCGCGCAGGTTGCCGCGCTCGTGCACGGCCTCGGCATAGTGCCGCCGCGCCTCGCGATGCGCGCCGTCGAGCTTGAAGACGTTGCGGAACTCGATCAGGGCGCGGTCCACGTCGCCCGCTTCGAGCAGTTCGAGCCCGGACTGGTAGCGCGCCTCGGCGCGTTCCGCGGCGGTGTCGCAAAAGGATAGCAGCCCTGCGGTGGCAAGCGCCAGAAAGGTTATTTTCATCGTGTCACTCGTCCTGCATGTTCTCGCGCGGGCCGCGGACCTGCGCCGATCGTAAACTCGTACTCCAGCCTACCATGATATGACACGGACCGGGACGGGAAAACATCCCAAATTCTTTACGCGGACGGTATTTCAGGCCGGCTCGATTTCAGGCAGGCTCGAGGCCTGCGCGGGTCAGTGCCCGGTCCCGCGCAGGACCACCGTCACCGTCCGGAACAGGATGGCGAGATCGAGACGCAGCGACAGCGCCGCGAGGTAGCGGGAATCGAACCCCGCGCGCGCGGCGAAGCTCGAATCGTTGCGATCCGAGATCTGCCAGAGGCCGGTGATGCCGGGGCGCAGGGCGAAATAGGCGGTGCCCGGATAGAGCTTTTGCTGGTCGACCATCATCGGCCGCGGCCCGACCAGCGACATGTCGCCCTTCAGCACGTTCCACAGTTGCGGCAACTCGTCGAGCGAGCACTTGCGCAGCACCCTGCCGATCCGCGTGATGCGCGGGTCGGATTTGAGCTTCTGGCTTTCGTCCCATTCGCGGCGCACATCGGGATCGGCGTCGAGATAGTGCTGAAGCAGGGCGTCGGCCCCCGGCACCATGGTGCGGATCTTGACCATGCGAAACACGCGGCCGCCGCGCCCGATGCGCTTCTGGCAGTAGATCGGGCTGTGCCCGTCCAGCGCGACAAGCCCCATCAGCATCAGGGTGACCGGCAGTGTGACCGGCAGGGTGATCAGGATCAGCACGATGTCGAGCCAGCGCTTCACCCCGTCCATGTAGAGCGCGGGCCGGCGGCGCTCCTGTCCGCGATCCGGTGCATCGCGATCCGACGGGGCTTTTGAATATCCGGCCTGTGAATAATCCTGGAATGCCAATTCTCTATCCTCAGCTTTGGTATCAAAAGTGTGTCTGTACAATCCGCAGGCGTCCGGAATTCAGGTTAGACAAAATTCGGACAAACCCCCGTCAAGATCGCACATAACACACACCTACCCTCCCAATGCAACAAACAATTAGAAGTTGCTTAAAAACAAGATTTAATTTGCAATTTTGTACAACGTGAACGGGTGCCGGACCGGGATGCTTCATTTTTGGGTGTTTTTTCGCCCTGTGCCCGCCCCGTATCCGCACCGCGCGCCAGGCCCCGAAAAGAACCGATTGCCGCCGGCAGGGCGACAAACCCGGGGAAAGGCGGAATCTGTGCCGATATGGATCCGCGCGATCCGCGCGATTCGCGCGCCCGGCCGGAGGCGCGGGAGGGCAATACCGGCTCTGTCGCCCTGGTCCGCGCAGGGTCCGGACCTGCCGGCCTGCGGGATTTCTGCTGTTGCATAATCACCCTTTAACGGGCACATGGCAGAAGGGACCGGGTCGCACGCCCCGTCGTGCCCGGCATATGCATATGCCCGTTGTGTTTTTTCGGATGTCGGAGTGCAGGCCCGAGTGCAGTTTTCACCTGAAAGACGCCCATGAGACCGGAGACCCTCTACGCAGATCATTTCGGCCTGTCCGAGCGTCCGTTCACGCTGCTGCCCGATCCTGCGTTCCTCTACTGGTCGAAGGCGCATCGCAACGCCTACACGATCCTCGATTACGGCATCTTCTCGCGCGCGCCGATCACCGTGATCACCGGCGAGATCGGGTCGGGCAAGACGACGCTGGTCCAGCACCTGTTGCAGAACACCGACGACACGATCACCGTCGGGCTGATTTCGAACGCGCAAGGCGGGCGTGGCGAGCTTTTGCAATGGGTGCTCAACGCGCTGTCGGTCGAGGTCTCGAACGACGCGAGCTACGTCCAGAAGTTCCAGATCCTGCAGGATTTCCTGATCGCCGAATACGCCGCCGAGCGGCGCGTCGTGCTGATTTTCGACGAGGCGCAGAATCTGTCGGTAGAGGGTCTGGAAGAGCTGCGCATGCTCACCAATATAAATGCTAACAAGGACGAACTGATCCAGCTGATCCTCGTGGGCCAGCCGGAACTGCGCGACGTGATCCGCAGCCCGCAGATGAAACAGTTGGCGCAGCGGGTGACGGCGAGCTTTCACATCCCGGCGATGGATGCCGAGACCGTGGCGCATTACATCCGCCACCGGCTGCATGCCGTGGGCGGGCAGGGCGACGAGTTCACCGATGCGGCCTGCGCCATGGTGCACCTGCAGACCGAGGGTGTGCCGCGACTGGTCAACCAGCTTTGTGATATTGCCATGGTCTATGCCTGGAGTAACGATCAGACCTGTGTGACCGAAGAGACCCTGCAAAGCGTTCTGGATGACGGGCTGTTCTTCGCCGCCATAAGAACCGCCGAGAAAAGTGACGCATCATGACCATGAACGACCTGAAATACTACCTCTCGCTGTTCCTGCGGCGCCTGCATTACTTCCTGCTGGTCTCGGTGGTGGTCTCGGCCGTCGCGGTGATCGTCGCCATCTCGCTGCCCCCGGCCTACGAGGCCCAGACCCGGCTGCTCATGGAGGGTCCGCAGATCCCGCAGGAGCTGGCCTCCTCGACGGTGAATGTCAGCACGAGCGAACAGCTCGAGATCATCCAGCAGCGGCTGATGACCCGGGCCAACCTGCTCGACGTGGCGCGCAGCCAGCGGGTTTTCGAGGATATCGGGCAGATGAGCGCCGACGAGATCGTGGACGGGATGCGGGCGCGCACCAATATCCGGACGGGCGGGGGGCGCAACTCGCCAGCGACCATGACCCTGAGCTTCGAGGCGCGCCGCGCCGCCGTCACGTCCGGGGTGCTCAACGAGTACCTGACCATGATCCAGCAGGAGAGCGCCGCGTTCCGCAGCAACCGCGCCGGCACGACGCTGTCGTATTTCCAGGACGAGGTGACGCGGCTCGGCGAGGACCTGGATGCCCAGAGCGCCCGCATCCTCGAATTCAAGACCGAGAATTCCGGCGCGCTGCCCGAGGATGCCGATTTTCGCCGCAACCGGATGACCAGCCTGCAGGAAGAGGTCAACCGGATCGACCGCGAGATCACCTCGCTGCGCAACCAGTCCGACCGGCTCAAGCAGATCTTCGAGGCCACCGGACAGCTGGGGGATGGAGAGAACCTGACCGAGGACCAGAAGCGCCTGAGGGACCTGCGCCGCGAGCTCGACGAGGCGCTGTCGCTCTATTCGGAGAGCAACCCGCGGGTGACGATGCTGCAGGCCCGGATCGACCGGCTCGAGGAACGCGTGGAGACGCGCGCCGCGCAAGCGCAGGACGCGCCCGGGGAAGAGACCGCGGCGCCGACGCGTGAATCGGCCACGCTCGACCTGCAACTGGACGAGATCGAGACCCGCATCGCGGCACTGGAGCAACAGCGCGACCAGACGCAGGCGCGGGTGGAGGAGCTTCGGGCCGCGCTCGAGAAGACGCCGGCCAACAGCATCGCCCTCGACGAGCTGCAACGCAGCTATCGCAATATCGAGCAACAGTACAACAATGCCGTGGACCGCCTGGCCCGCGCCAGCACCGGCGAGCGGATCGAGTCGGGGTCGCGCGGCGCGCGCATCTCGGTGATCGAGCCGCCCTCGACCCCCAACCGGCCGACCAAGCCGAACCGGATGAAGATCGCCGGGGGCGGCACAATGCTGGGGATCGCGGGGGGCCTCGGGCTGGTCGTGCTGCTCGAGATGCTCAACCGCACGGCCCGGCGTCCCGAGGATATCATAAACCGGATCGGGGTGCGCCCGCTGGCCACCATCCCCTACGTGTATAGCCGCGGCGAGGTGGCCGGCCGACGCCTGATCAAGGGGGTCGTCTACATGACGATCCTCGTCGGGGTGCCGGTGGCGATCTACGCGGTGCACATGTACTACCTGCCGCTCGACCTGCTGGCCGACAAGGTCATGGACAGGATGGGGGTGCGTTTGTGACCGGCCCGCGCCGCCCGGCCGTCCGGGGGATCGCAGCCCCCACGCAAGGCCCTCTCGCCTTGGCGTGCCGTAATTTCATACGAAACTGCCTTTTCGGGAGCGCGTGACATGGAACGTATTCAGGAAGCCCTGGCCAAGGCGCGCGCCGAGCGCCAGCGCGGCAGCGCCACGCGCACCGATCACGCGGCGCCCGCGGCCCCCGACGGCCGCGTCGACGAGGACTGGCAGGCGCTGGCCCCGATCCGGCGCGATGTCGAGCTGCTCAAGCGCAACCGCGTGGTCGCGGTCGAAAGCGGGCGCGAGGCGGCGCCCTACGACCTTCTGCGCACCAAGATCATGCACCAGGCCCAGGCCAATGGCTGGCGCCGGATCGCGATCGTCTCGCCCGATCCCGCGGCCGGCAAGAGCACCACGCTGGCCAACCTCGCCTTCAGCTTCGAGCGCCAGCGCGACATGCGGGTGATGTGCATCGATCTCGACCTGCGCCGGCCGAACCTGCACAAGGTGCTGGGCCAGACGGTCGAGCATTCCATGGCCGACGTGCTCGAGGGCCGGGTCCGCTTTGCCGATCACGGGATGCGCCTTGGCGAGCGTGTGGCCCTGGGCCTCAACGCCCGCCCCACCTCGCGCCCGTCGGAGTTGCTGCTGAGCCGTGCCGCCCGCGACGGGCTGGACATGATCGAGCGCGATTACGCGCCCGACCTGGTGTTCTTCGACATCTCGCCGCTCCATGTCAGCGACGACAACATCGCCTTCCTGCAGAATGTCGATTGCGCGCTGATCATCGCCGCCGCGGAATCGACCGCGACGAGCCATATCGACCATGCCGAGCGGCAGATCGCGGAGCTGACCAACGTGATGGGGATCGTGCTCAACAAGTGCCGCTATGCCAGCGAGGCCGAGGGGTACAACTACCAGTATTACTGATCGGCCATGATGCCCGGCATCGGCACTGCACCGGGATGTTCGGCCCCGCGTGAAAAGGCCGCCCGAGGGCGGCCTTTTGCATGTCCGGGTCTTTGCCCGATATCCGGGGCCCGATGCCCGGGGCGTCAGGCCGTCTTGCGGCGGCGATACTGCAGCACGCCCATGCCGCCAAGCGCGCTCAGCAGCATCCAGGCCCCGGCCGGCAGCGGCACCGGGGTGACATCGAAGTCGAACCCCGCGCCTGCGGTGGAATCATCCCAGTTGAACACCAGGGACTGATCCACGGTCGGCACGCCGAATGTCGTTTCGAGCTCTGTGAGGGGGGCCTCGATATTCGTTGACGCCAGCGTTGCCGTGGTGTCCGTGTTCTGCCACTCCATCGTCAGATTGGTGAACGTAGAGTCAAGTATACCTTCGGTAATA
>Ga0307934_1000741_pt1 | contig 22941 bp, 24 predicted proteins | sample OrgLakmetageno90_FD_201838 | JGI IMG/M metagenome (GOLD analysis project Ga0307934, IMG submission 201838) | Saline water microbial communities from Organic Lake, Antarctica - #90 | ecosystem: Environmental > Aquatic > Non-marine Saline and Alkaline > Saline | place: Antarctica: Organic Lake... | reverse complement strand
ATGGCGATGAAGTAGCGAAGTTGACGGATATCCATAGGCAATCCCATTCTGGTAGAGGGGCCAGCTAAAGGGATTGCCTATAAACCTGTCAAGCTGAGCCGCGTCAGAGACTCAGCTGAAGTCGACGATCTGGCGGATCGCGGTGCCGTCGTTCAGCCGGTCCATCGCAATATTTATCTCATCGAGGCGGACACGGTGGCTCAGCATTTTTTCGACCGGCAGCTTGCCCTGTTCGTAGAGGGCGAACATGCGCGGCAGGTCGCGCTGCGGCACGCAAGAGCCGATGTAGCTGCCTTTGAGGGTGCGTTCCTCCGCCACCAGTTTCAGCGCGGGCAGCGCCATGCGCTGATCGGGGTGGGGCAGGCCCGCCGTCACCGTCAGGCCGCCGCGCCGGGTGATCTCATACGCCGTCTCCAGCGCCTTGACCGAGCCCGCGAGTTCGACCGCGCAATCGACGCCGCCATTGGTCAGATCGCGCACAGCCTGAATTGTGTTCTCGTCCGCCTTGATGCAGTCGGTTGCGCCCATCGTGCGTGCGGCCTCCAGTTTCGTTTCGAAGGGGTCGATGGCGATGACGCGCCCTGCGCCTGCCGCCGCTGCCCCCAGCACCGCCGAAAGGCCGACGCCGCCAAGGCCGATCACCGCCACCGTCTGGCCCGGCAGGATGCGCGCCGTGTTGAAAATCGCACCCGCCCCGGTCAGCATTGCGCAGGAAAACAATGCGGATACGTGCGGGGGCAGGTCATGCTCGACCTTGACGAGCGAGCGGCGGTCCATCACCGCATGGGTGGCGAATGCAGATACGCCGACATGGTGGTTGATCGTCTCGCCGTCCATGGACAGGCGCCGTGCGCCGGTCATCAGTTCGCCCACGCCGTGATGCTTGGCCGCGCGCTCGCACAGGGCCGGGCGCCCCTCGGCGCAGGGTGTGCAGATGCGACAGCCGGGGGCAAAGATGCACACGACATGATCGCCCGGCGCCAGATCATCGACGCCCGCGCCGACCTCTTCGACATATCCCGAGGCTTCGTGACCCAGTGCCATTGGCAAGGGGCGCGTGCGTGTGCCGTTGATGACCGACAAGTCGGAGTGGCACACGCCCGCCGCGCCCATGCGGATCAGCACCTCGCCGCGTCCCGGAGGGGCCAGGTCGACCTCGCGCACCTCCAGCGGGGCCTGCCCGGCGAAATTTTCGGTGATTCCATCGCGCATCAGCACGGCGGCGGTGATTTTCATGTGACCTCTCCCAATGTCGCGCCCGACGTTCTCGAGGTGCCGGGCGATATGTCTGTGGCCTTAGTCTTGCCTCGCCGCAGGCAATTACAAAAGGGATGATATCTTCATGGGATGGCTGGGTATCGGCCCGCAGATCGACGGTCTGGACCATGCCGTTGTCGATCACATGTACTAAAACGGCCATACCGACGATGAGTTTGCGGATGCTGCCGGTTTGACCAAGTCGGGTCTGGAGAAGCTGCCGGGCCTTGTCGGGCGCGGCGTCCTGTTGGACATGGCCAAGCATTTCGACGTCGATATGGTCGAAGAGGGCACACCTTACACCGAGTAAGACATCAAGGCCGCTGCCGGGGCGCAGGGCGTCACAATCGGCGAGGGCGATGTCGTCTCGTTCAATTCCAACTGGATGAACCTGCTGGATGGCGATGCGCCCGATCCCGCGCGTTTCGGCGCGGCCGAGCCGGGCGTGGGCGTCAGCGGTGCGGAGTATCTCGCCTCGCTGGGCGTGATGGCCGTTGGCGCGGACACCTGGGGCATGGAAGTCGTGCCTGCTGAGCAAGAGGGTCAAGCCTTCCGCGGGCACCAGATCCTGCAACCCGAGCACGGTATCTACATTCTGGAGAACATGGATACGCGTGAATTGGCGCAGGACGGCGTCCATGAATTCCTGTTCGTTCTGGGGCAGGCCCGCATCAAGGGCGCGGTCCAGATGATCATCAATCCGATCGCGATCCGCTGATCGCCTATTGGCCTGCTGTGGTATCCTGCAGCGGCCGACACTTCTAAAAAGGGGAGAAGAACCAATGAAAAAACTACTTATGGCCACCGCGGCCTGCGTCGCCATGCCGCTGGCGGCATTCGCGCAGGACAAACCAGACGCGCTGCAGGTCGGAATTACGGGCTTTTTTACGGGCCCGGCCTCCGTGTTTGGCGTTCCCGCCAAGGACGCGGCGGAAATCCTGGCCGAAGACATCAACGCCGCGGGCGGCATTCAGGGGGTTCCGCTCCAGCTGACCTTCATCGACGAGGGCGCGGGCACCGAGGTACTGACGACCGAATATCGCCGCCTTGTCGAAAATGGTGCCCATGCAATGCTGTCTGCCATCTCGTCGGGTAACTGCAAGACGATCGCCCCGTTGGCAGAAGACCTCGAGGTCATCAACATCATGTGGGACTGTGGCACGCAGACCATCTTTGAAGAGGGCGAATACAACTACGTTTTCCGCAGCCAGGCCCATGCCGGCACCGAGATGCTGGCAACGGTCGCCTACCTGCTCAAGACCAAGCCCGACTTTCAGACCATCGCCGTCGTCAACCAGGACTACGCCTGGGGCCGGGACAGCTGGGACATCTTTAGCGCCGCGCTCAAGGCGCTGCGCCCCGATGTCGAGGTTGTCGGCGAGTTCTTCCCCAAGTTCGGCTCACCCGACTTCTCGACCGAGATTTCGCGCCTTCAAGCCATGCAACCCGACATCATCCTGTCGACCTCTTGGGGCGGCGATCTGGACACCTTCGTGCAGCAGGCCTCGCAGCGTGGCCTGACCAATATCTCGACCTTCGTTCTGCCGCTGGCCGAAAGCTCGCTCGAGCGTCTGGGCAGCAGCCTGCCGTCGGGCCACATCGTGGGCGCACGCGGCGATCACTACTGGAACCACCCCGAGCGGCGCGATGACGACGATTTCAAGGCGTTCATGGCCAAGTTCGAGGAAAAGACCGGCTCCAAGGCGATCTACCCGGTGTTCCACATGAGCCAGGCCCTTGCCGCGCTGGAGGCCGCCTATGACAAGGCCGCCGAGGCCAACGGCGGCGACTGGCCAAGCGAGGAACAGGTGATTGCAGCCTTTGAAGGCCTGGAATTCCAGGGTCTGGGCCGTCCGGTCACGCTGCGCGAGGATCACCAAGGCATCGAGGCACAGCTGCTGGGAACGTCCGTTCAAGGGGACGAGCTTCCCTTTGCCACGCTCGAAAACATCATGATTTTCGACGGTGCCGAACTGACGACACCGGTGGGCGAGACGTCGGTCGAATGGGTCGGCTCGCTGCAGCCGGGCTGGGTCGACACCCTGACCGTCGACTCCTACGAAAAGTGAGACCACACCGCATGGATCGGGGCCTCCGCCAGCCGGGGGCCCCGTTCTCACACACGCCGGCCCGTGCATGCCGCCCGCGATCGTCGGGATGTGGCGTGACGCGGTGTCGCCGCCGCCCTGAACCTTCCGCCACGAAACAGTGTGGACCCACATGAACCTGACCTTGTTCCTGCTCGCCTTGTTCGACGGCATCGCCTACGCGGCGCTCGTCTTCATCGTCGCCGTCGGCCTGACGCTGATCTTCGGGGTGATGCGCATCCTCAACGTCGCGCATGGCTCGCTTTATGCCATGGGGGCCTATCTGACGGCGTCGCTGACGACCTTTTTCGTGGCGGCCGGATTGCCGCCGATATTCGCGTTTCCCTGCATGCTGGTCTCAGCCGTCCTGATCGGCGTGGTGATCGGCGGCCCGCTGGAATGGCTGTTGCTGCGGCGGATCTATCACAAGCCCGAAGTGCTGCAGCTTCTGGTCACGTTCGCGATCTTCATGATCCTCGAGGACGTGCAGCGACTCGTTTGGGGCACGCAGCCCATCTTTCAATCCGCGGCGCTGCAACTTCTGGGCAATGTGCGTGTCTTCGCGGTCAATTACACGGTCTATCAGTTGATCCTGTTGCCGATCGTCGCGATCGCGCTGCTGGTAGGACTGCGCTTTTTTCTGCGCCGGACGGTGGCTGGCAAGCTGATCGTGGCCACGACCGAGGACCGCGAGGCGGCGCAGGCTATCGGCATAGACGCCGACAAGGTCTTTCTGCTGACATTCATCGTTGGCGCGGGCCTTGCGGGGCTTGGCGGTGCGCTGGCCTCGCCGACGACGTCGATCCTGCCGGGCATCGGCGCGGACATGATCGTGTTGTCATTCGCCGTGGTCGCCACCGCCGGTCTGGGCCAGATCGAGGGTGCGGCGCTGACGGCGCTGCTGATCGGTCTCGGGCGGTCCTTTGCCGTCTATGTCTGGCCTGAGACGCAGGTTCTGGTTCCGTATTTGATCATGGTCGCTGTTCTGCTGGTGCGCCCCGAGGGGCTGTTTGGCAGCCCGGCCGCGCGCAAGATCTGAGGGGAGCGTCATGTTCATTCGTATCACGATCCCCACCCTTCTGCTGATCCTTCTGGCGCTGGTGCCGTTCGGTGCGCCGGGGCTGCAGGTGCTGCTGACGCTGGCACTGGCCAAGGGCATCGCTGTGATGGGGGTCACCGTCCTTTTGCGCAGCGGTCAGGTGTCGTTTGGTCACGCGCTTTACTTCGCGATTGCGGCCTACGGCGGCGCCTTCACCCTGATGCTGATGCCGGGGGCCGACTTGATCATTGTGCTCGTCTTCGGCATCGTCACCGCCGTCCTGTCGGGGATCATCGTGGGCCTCTTCGTGGCGCGTTACCGGTTCATCTTTTTCGCGATGCTGAACCTCGCCTTCTCGATGATCTTCTGGTCCATCCTGGAAAAGTTCTATCACTATACCGGCGGGGCCGACGGCATGCGCCTGCCGCGCCCAACCGTGATGTGGATCGAGCTGGAGCGCGGGGCATACGAGTTGGTCATGTTCTATCTCGCGCTGGCGCTGGCGCTTGGCCTCGGCTGGTTCTCGATGCGCTGGCTGGACTCGCCCACGGGGCAGCTCTTTCGCACGATCAAGACGAACGAGACGCGCCTGCAATACCTGGGAATGTCGCCGCAGCGCGTGATGCTGACCGGCTATGTCCTGTCGGCCCTCCTGTGCGGGGTCGGCGGGATAATAATGGGACTGGTTCAGGGTGTCGTGACGCCGGAATACGCGTTTTGGGTCCGCTCGGGCGAGATGGTGTTCATCGCCGTCCTCGGCGGCGCCGGATCGGTGCCGGGGGCGCTGGTGGGCGCGGCAATCTACGAGATCGTGCGCACCTACGCATCGGCCTTCGCGGGGGATATCTGGCAGTTGGTGCTGGGCACCTTCCTGCTCATTATCATCCTTTTCGCACCCGGTGGCATCGCCGGGATCTACAGTGGCGTGATGGACCGCATCGCCGGCAAGAAGGAGGACAGCGAATGACCCATCTGCTTGAAACCAAGGGCCTGGAGATCCGTTTCGGCGGGGTTGTCGCCGCCGACGACATCACGCTGCAGATCGATGCGGGCAAGAACCTTGCCATCATCGGTCCGAATGGCGCGGGAAAGACGACGTTTCTCAATATCTGCACCGGGTGGCTGAAACCGGCCAGTGGCAAGGTGTATTTCGAGGGCCGTGACGTCACGCCCCTGTCACCACGCGCGATCACGCGACTGGGAGTGGCGCGTGCATTCCAGATCCCGCAGCTTTTCACCGAGCACACGGCGCTGGAAAACCTGCTGATCGCCACCGCCGCGCGCGACCGGCTGCAAAATCCGATCCGTGCGCTCAAGGACACGCGCCAGCGGGCCGAGATGATGCACCTGCTCGACATGATCAACTGCACTGATGCTGCCCACCAGCAGGTGGACGAACTGTCCGAGGGGCAGCGCAAGCTGATCGACATCGCGGTGGCGCTGGCGCTGAGGCCCAAGCTGCTTCTCATGGACGAGCCGACATCGGGCGTCGCGAGTTCGGAGAAGTTCGACGTGATGGAGATCCTCGTGAAGGCGCTGGCCGAGGCCGAGGTCACGGCCGTCTTCGTGGAGCATGACATGGGCATCGTCGAGAGATACGCCGACGAGGTCGCGGTCTGGAACATGGGCAAGATCGAATTGCGCGGAACGCCGCAAGAGGTGCTGGAGCATCCCGACGTGATCCGCGACGTCATCGGAGAAGTGGCCTGATGCTGAGCTTTCACACTGCCAATGCGTCGATCGGCAACATCCCCATTCTGCGCGATCTAAATTTTACCATTCCCGCCTCCGGCACGGTTGCCCTGATCGGCCGAAACGGCGCGGGCAAGACGACGCTGCTGCGCTCGGTGATGGGCTTTACCAATGTCAGCGGCGAGATTCGCTTTGATGGGCAGGACATCACGGGCATGACCCCGGCCCGTCGTCCCGCTCTGGGGATCGGGTATGCCCCCGAGGACCGGCGCCTGTTTTCGGCCTTCACCGTCGAGGAGAACATCCTGCTGCCCGCACAGGTGGCCCGGCTCGACGCCGCGACGACGCAGACGCGTCTCGACCGCGTCTATCATATCCTGCCCGAACTGCGCGAAATGGGGGGCCGCCCCGCCGGGCACGTGTCTGGGGGGCAGGGCAAGATGGTGGCTCTGGGCCGCGCGCTCATGCTGGGGACCAAGCTGCTCATGCTGGACGAACCGTTTCAGGGTCTCGCCCCGGCATTGGCCAAACGGTACGCCGACGCGCTGCGCGATCTGCGCGACACGGACCGGAACGTCACCCTCGTCATAACGGAATCGAACCCCGCGCTGTTGCGCGGCTTTGCCAGCCAGACCTTCGTGATCGAGCGTGGAGCCGTCACGGAAGGATCGCTGGACGACAAAAAGGAGCAGGCATGATGCCCGACGAGACAATGATCCTTCCGAAACCGCTGAACCTGATCGGGGGCGCATGGGTGCCCGCCGCGTCGGGCGACGAGATAGATGTCCGCTCGCCGCTGGATGGCGAGGTTTTCACCACGATCGCGGCGTCGCAGTCGGCCGACGTCGATGCCGCCGTCAAGGCCGCGCGCGCGGCGTTCGACACCGGCGCTTGGGGCGCGTTCACCGCCGCCGAGCGTGGCCGCCTGATGCAGAAGATGAGCCTCGCGATTCTCGACGAGGCAGAGCCGCTGGCCCGGCTGGAGAGCCGCGACAATGGCAAGCCGCTCAAGCAGGCCCGTGCCGACATTGCCGCCTGCGCGCGATATTTCGAGTTTTTCGGCGGCGCGGCCGACAAGGTGCATGGCGAGATCATCCCCTTCATGGCGGGCTACAACGTTCAGGTCGCGCGCGAACCCTACGGCGTCATCGCCTGTATCATCCCGTGGAATTATCCGTCGCAGATGTTCGGTCGGGCGCTCGCGCCCGCCCTCGCGATGGGCAACGCGACGGTGCTGAAACCCGCAGAGGATGCGTGCCTGACATGCCTGCGGCTTGCCGCGATTGCCTGCGAGGTTGGCTTCCCGGAGGGCGCGATCAATGTTGTGACGGGAATTGGCGACGTGACCGGCAAGGCGCTGAGCCAGCATCCCGGCGTCGATTTCATCGCCTTCACCGGCTCGCCTGAAGTGGGGCAGATGATCCAGATCGCGGCGGCCAGAAATTATATCGCCTGCACGCTGGAACTGGGCGGCAAGTCCCCGCAGATCGTGTTTGACGATGCCGATATCGAGGCGGCCCTGCCGTTTCTCGTGGGCGGCATCATCACCAATGGTGGCCAGACATGTTCGGCCGGCAGCCGCATCCTGATCCAGCAGGGTGTCTACGACCGGGTGATCGCGGGCCTAAAGGAACGGTTCGAAGCGATCGAGGCGTCGGGTCACATCGAAGAGGCCGTGCTGGGGCCGCTTATTTCCGCCAAGCAGAAAAAGCGGGTCGAGGCCTATATCGACTGTGCCGATGCGCCGCTGATCGCGCGCGGCACCATCGCCAGGGGTGCGCCCGAGGGCGGCTTTTACGTGGCCCCCGCGCTTTTCGGTCCGGTTGATCCCCACTCGAAGATCGCACAGGAAGAGGTGTTCGGCCCCGTCCTGTGCGCAATGCCGTTCGAGGACGAGGCGGACGCGATCCGCATTGCCAACGACACCGAATACGGCCTCATGGCCGCGGTATGGACGCGTGACGGTGCGCGTCAGCAGCGCGTCGCCAGAAAGCTGCGCGGGGGACAGGTCTATATCAACGGTTTCGGAGCCGGTGGCGGAATCGAATTGCCCTTTGGCGGCGTGCGCAAGTCCGGCCATGGCCGCGAAAAGGGCTTTGCCGCGCTGCTCGAATTTTCGCAGATCAAGACGATCATCAACAAGCACGACTGAGGAGAAACGCATGAGACTGAAGGGCAAGACGGCACTGGTGACGGGAGCGGCCTCGGGCTTTGGCAAGGGGATCGCAGAACGGTTCGTCGCAGAAGGTGCCAGGGTGGCCATCCTGGATATGAACGAAGACGGTGCGAAATCCGTGGCCGACAGCCTGGGCGAAGCGGCCATCGCGATCCATTGCGACGTGTCGGACGGCGCGCAGGTGGCCGATGCGGTCACCAGAACGACCGAGGCGTTCGGAGGGCTCGACATCGTAGTGAACAACGCGGGCTGGACCAACGCCAACAGTTCCCTGATGGAGACCGACGAGGCGACATTCCGCAAGATCTACGATGTCAACGTGCTGTCGATCTTTCACATGACCAAGGCATGCGTGCCGATGTGGCGCGAACAGGGCGGCGGCGTGATGATCAATATCGGTTCGGTGGCGGGTATCCGCCCGCGGCCGGGCCTGACATGGTATAATTCGTCCAAGGGCGCGGTAAACGTGATGACGAAATCGCTGGCAGTGGAATTGGCACCGGACGGGATCCGCGTCAACTGCGTGGCTCCGGTGATGGGCGCGACCGGCTTGCTGGAGAAGTTCATGGGCATGCCCGACACGCCCGAGAACCGCAAGAAATTCATCGCGACAGTTCCGATGGGCCGCCTGAGCGAGGCGCGTGATGTCGCCAACGCGACCCTCTACCTAGCCTCCGAAGATGCCGATTTCATCACCGGTGTGGTGCTGGAGGTGGACGGCGGTCGCACGATCTGACGCGTGCCGCACGCAGTCTGGATCAGGCCCGTGCCCATTGGCGCGGGCCCGTTTCGTGGATCGAGTTGCCCGCCGTGTCCACCGCGACCGTCACCGGCATGTCCTCGACCTTGAATTCGCGGATCGCCTCCATGCCGAGATCCTCGTAGGCCACGACGCGCGCAGCCTTGATCGCCTGTGATACCAGATAGGCCGCGCCGCCGACGGCAATCAGGTAGACCGCGCCATGGCGACGGATGGCATTGATCGCTTCGGCCCCGCGCTCGGCCTTGCCGATCATCACCTTGAGACCGGTGGCGGCCAGCACCTCCTTGGTGAATTTGTCCATTCTTGTGGATGTGGTCGGGCCGGCAGGGCCGATCACCTCGCCGGGGATGGCATCGACAGGCCCGACGTAATAAAGTGCGCGTCCCCTCAGGTCGACGGGCAAGGTGCCGCCTTCGCGCAATGTCTCGACCATGCGCCTGTGCGCGGCATCGCGCCCTGTATAAAGCGTGCCGGACAGCAGCAGCGTCTCACCCGGGCGCAGGCTGGCCAGCACCTCATCGGTCAGATCATCCAGGGACAGGCGTCGCCCGATGGGCCCCTGTCCCCCGATGTCCGGCCAGAGCGACAAATCGGGCGCGGTAAATGTCGCAGGGCCGTCTCCCGTAAGCGTGAAGTCGACATGACGCGTCGCGGCGCAGTTGGGGATCAGCGCGACGGGCATCGAGGCGGCATGCGTGGGATGGGCCGCGATCTTGACGTCCAGCGCGGTGGTGATGCCGCCAAGACCCTGCGCCCCGATTCCGAGCGCGTTGACGCGGTCGAGGATGTCCAGCCGCATTTCCTCGATACTGTTCCGCGGTCCGCGAGCGCGCAGATCGGTGATGTCGATCGCCACGTTCAGCGAGGCCTTAGCCATGGCCATCGCCTTGTCCACGCTGCCGCCCACGCCGATGCCCAGAATGCCCGGCGGACACCAGCCCGCGCCCATCCGGGACACGCGCTCGACCACCCAATCGGCCAGGCTGTCCGATGGGTTCAGCACGGCGAATCGGGTCTTGTTCTCGGAACCGCCGCCCTTGGACGATACTGTCACATGCACATCCCGACCGGCGACCAGCTGTGTCTGGATCATTGCAGGGGTGTTGTCTCCACTGTTGCTGCGGGCACCCAGCGGATCGACCACGACCGACGCGCGCAGGGGATTCGTCTCAAGCCGCCAGGCCCGGCGCACGGCGTCGTCGATCATGTCCTGCAGGGGCCGCGTCCAGTCCGTTCGTGCCTCGACGCCTACCTCGACAAAAACATTGGCGACACCGGTATCCTGACAGATCGGCCGATGACCGAGCGCGCACATGCGCGAATTGATCAGGATCTGGGCAATGGCGGCCTTGGCAGACGGGCTTTTCTCCCGCGCATGGGCCTGTGCCATCGCGATGATGAAATCGGGTGGGTGATAGTAGGAAATGTATTGCAGCGCGTCAGCAATACTGTCGATCAGGTGAGCCTCAAGGATGCGCCCGCTCATACTGCAGTCCCGATGCTGGTGATTATCTGCGTGCTTGGTCCGGGGGGCGTGCCCGGGGCGGTCGGCACGCGCAAGGGGGGCGGGTTCGTCTGGTCTGGCAGGGCGGGCATCGAAGACTCCGGCGATTTGGCTTAGCCATAGTGTACCGCGCGCGCCACGATGCGGCTAGCCATCCCGCGTGCGAGGCATAGCCCATGCCTATGATACCCTTTGTGCGGTCCTATTTCGTCCTGCACGCGTGATGAGGCATAGTCATTCTCGGAAACAGACAGGCGGGGGAGATGGCATGACGAATGATCTTGCAGGATTGACGGTCGTATCAGTCGAACAGGCTGTGGCGGCCCCCTATCTCTCGTGTCGCCTGGCCGAGGCGGGTGCCCGTGTCATCAAGGTGGAACGGTCCGAAGGCGATTTCGCTCGCGAATACGACCACCTCGTGCGCGGCGAAAGTGCGTATTTCGTCTGGCTCAACCGTGGCAAGGAGTCGGTGGTGTTGGACCTGCGTGAAGCGCGCGACAAGGCGATTATGGAGGCGATGCTGGCCAAGGCCGACATCTTCATCCAGAATCTCGCCCCAGGCGCCATCGACCGGCTGGGATTCACGCTGGGCCGTCTGCGCAAACAGAATCCACGGCTGATCACTGTCTCGATCTCGGGCTATGGTGAAGAAGGGCCATACCGCGACCGAAAGGCCTATGACATGCTGGTGCAGGCCGAAAGTGGCTTGTCCTCGATCACCGGCACGCCGGAAGGCTCGGCGAGAGTGGGAGTTTCGGTCTGCGACATCGCCTGCGGGATGAACGCTCACGAGGCGGTTCTTCAGGCGCTCTTCGTGCGCGAAAAGACGGGACGGGGTCGCCATATCTCGGTCAGTCTGTTTCACGCGCTGACCGACTGGATGAACGTGCCCTATCTCCAATATGCCTATGGCGGCAAGGTGCCGGTGCGCAGCGGTCTCAACCATCCGACCATCGCGCCCTATGGCGCCTATGCCGGGTTGGACGGCAAGAAGGTGCTGTTCTCGATCCAGAATGAACGTGAATGGGTCAAATTCTGCGAGCGACTTCTGGGCGACGCGGCCATCGCCCGCGATCCGCGGTTTGACAGCAACTCGAACCGGGTCGCGAACCGCGAGGCGTTGGATCAAGTGATCGAGGAGGCCTTTCAGCGCCACGACCGCGACACCCTCGCAGAGATGCTGGAGGAGGCGCGGATCGCCAACGGTCGGGTCAGCGACATGGATGATCTTGCCCGGCATCCCCAGAACCGCTTTGTCGAAGTCGATACGCCCTCCGGGCCCGTGCGCCTGCTGGGCCGGGGCGAAGTCGTGGATGGCGCGGCGCCCGAACGTTCTGCTCCGGTGCCCGCGTTGGACGCTGATGGCGACCGGGTGCGCCGGGAATTCGGGAGACGAGGTAAGGTGGGATGACCGAGCGCAACCCCACCATGGCGCAGATCATGGGCGCGCTGGCCGGTGCCAGGCGCGTGGTCGATATCGGCTGTGGCGAGGGCGCGCTGTCGGCTGCACTTGTCAAGCGGGGCTTCGACGTCGTCCGGATCGACCCGCAGGACGACCTGATCGCGGTTGCACGCAAGCGGGTGCCCGATGCGGAAGTCTTCGCAGCTCGGGCCGAATCCATTCCGTTGCCAAAGGCCGATGCAGATGCCGCGGTGATCCTGAACGCCCTGCACCACGTTCCGTCAGACGCGATGGACGCGGCGCTGATAGGGGGCTTGCAAATCTTGCGCGCCGGCGGCGTCCTGGTGGTCGTCGAACCCTTGGCAGAAGGCAGTTTTTTCAAAGTCATGCAGCCCGTGGACGACGAGACGGCGGTGCGCGCCCAGGCGCTGGACGCCCTCGCGCGACTGATCGCCGAAGCGCCCGAGCGCCTTGAGCGACACGAGCGATACGAGGTCCCGATACGATTTGAAGGCCCCGAGGCATTTCTTGAATATCTCTTCAAGGCCGAACCGGCGCGCGGCGACCAGATCCGCGCACAGCGAGAAACTGTCATGCGGGCCATTGCCGATCACGCGACGCCGGATGAGGATGGCTTCACTTTGATCTCGCGCATGGCGACCTGGGTGTTCCGCGCCGCCTAAACCGAACCTACGAAAGGTCAATGATGTCCGAGATCGAGCTTCATGAGGAGATACGCGATGCCGTCGGCAAATTCTGCCAAGATTTCCCTAATGAATATTGGCGAAAGCTGGACAAGGCGCGCGCCTATCCCACCGAATTCGTCAAGGCGCTGACAGAGGCGGGCTATCTCGCCGCGCTGATCGCCGAGGAATATGGCGGATCTGACCGATACGCGTGACCACCAGTATCTCGCCCGGGTGGATAAAATCGAGGATCGTTTTGAGCTCAGGTCGCCCATCCAGGCTGGCGCCGCTCTTCTGCTCGGTCCTGACCATGCCACACCCGGCCGCCTTCAACGCGGCAATCTGCGCATCGAGGTGCGCGCATATCCGATTTTGGCCTGATAAGTGTTCATTTTGGGTGTACCCTCGACATGAGGTGTTTAGTATCTCGAAATAGACCCAAAGTGAACACAAAAGTGGTATGTTTCAATGTTCACGCGCGATGGCGTTTTGAGTATACCCAAAACGGCGCTTTATCCTCCCATAACCCACCGAGATGTCCTTCGCGTTTTCTGTATCTGCAGTTTCAAGAATTGCTCGGCGATGACATCGGAATGGATCGCGTTGTGATCCCAACCAACGTATCCGGCCTCTTTCGCCCACTCGTGTTCTGGGTGATCTGCGTCATGATGCGCCTCCTTGAACACCTCGTACATTGGTGGGCCGCCAATATCTTCAGGGGGCGTCGCCCACTGACCGCCGACAAAACGTGGCAAAGATTCATTCGGCTCAACCGAACGCTTTGAAACCAGCTCGACGCGATGGACCCAGTCATCTCCAAAATCGTAGATGTAAGTCACAGGAGGGACCTTGGCGTTCAAGAAGAAGTCGAGCTTCTTCGTGGTGACTTCCATGACCGGCGGGCCGAACATCGGCTCCATCCAAAACTCTCTGTCCTTCCTGTCATATTTGCGATTACCGACTCGGAAATCCCAAAGGTGCATGTCGTTCCACAGGAAGGCGGCCTGAATAGCATCGTGCAGATGGGGTAGGGTCTTGTCCGACCGGATCTCGATTTCACGCCACGGTGCGGGGTCGACATGTTCAAGGGTGATTTTCAAACGCAGGACCTGCGGTTCTTTTTTCGCCATGAGTGCCTCTATGCGGCCATGGGTTCGAAATCGATCCGCTGTTCCAGATCGACCTCGAACCGGACATAGGGGTTGATGTGGAGGTAGATGAGCGGGGAAGGGCCGCGATAGTCCTCGGAGGACACACGCGCGACCACATCGGGTTTGCGCAAAACGGATTGCACCATCTGCGTGTTCACGTAGACTCGCGTCACAGCAGGCCCGGCGCAATCCAAGTCGAAAGCCAGAGCGGATTTAACACTATGGGTCATTCTGTTAAACGCCAGGACAGTACATGCGCGGCATCATCATTCCGATAGGCGGACTCCGGCCATTCGCCGCAGTTGCGCCTTACTCATGCCAAGCCAGAGGAAGCAGACATCCATCCGACCTATGCAGGGGATCTTTCGCTGCACCGCCGCAAGTCGGCTCAGAGTAGAGAGAGGAAGGACCGCATGCTCAGGCACTCGCAAGTGGAGCAATCTGACAGACCGGGGCCCGCAGTTGCATCATCAGCCTGAGCGCGTCCGGTCAGGTCCGTGGCCCCGACAGTTCCACCACTTGCGCCTCGACTTGCGCATTGGCCTCTGCCTGGACCTTCTCGTATATATCCATCAGCAGGGTTCTGAGCCACAAATTACCAGGATCGCTGCTTAACCGCGACGACCATACGAAGCGCACTGGAAAGCGCTCAGGCGTCACCGCAGGGCGCAGCGCACGCAGCCCGTGCAGCTCCATCTGGCTCGCCATCAACACGGCGGGCAAAGTTGTCAGCAGGTTGGTCCCGGCAAGGACGGCCCCGACAGCCGAAAACTCACCGATCTTCGCGCCGATGCGCCGTGCGGGTGCCGGATCGTCCTTGCGCGCATCGACGGGGCTCAGCGCGGTGGTGGCGATCTTGACCTGCAGATGCGGCCATCGCGCCCAGGCCTCTGCCCCCCAATCCATCAACGCCGGATGATCCGCGCGGGCGAAGCTGTACCATGTGAACGGTTCCATCTCTTGCTCTTCGAGGCCCTCGGGCAACCGCAGATCCCCGCCCACATGCGCGACATCGATCAGGCCGTCGGCCACTGCATCATAGACCTGTGTGTTGACGTTCACCCATTCGAGCGTCACCCCGGGCGCCTCCGTCCAGGCCCGGGCCAGGATCGCCGCGACCAGCGACGGCGTCGACGGCATCATGACCCGAAATACCCGGTCACTGGTCGCTGGATCGAACGGATTGCGAGGCGCGAGCATCCGGCGCAGGCTGCGCAGCACGGGGCGCACGTCCTCGATCAACTCGAGCGCGTATGGGCTTGGCTGCATGCGCCCGCCGACCCGCACCAGAAGTGGATCATTCAGCTGTGTTCTGAGGCGCCCGAGCGCATGGCTCACCGCTGACGGCGTGATCGCCAGCCGGTCAGCCGCGGCAGTCAGCGTGCTCTCCTCCATCAGCGCCTCGAATGTGACAAGCAGGTTCAGGTCGACCCGACAGAGATGAATTTCGTTCATTGGCCCTGAATCCGTTTCGTTTCCCGAAAAGCCCTTTTCATGAGACAAGGATGACACTCCGGAGCGCAACATCAAACATTCAATCACAAGGATTAATGCGATGACCCTCAAGATAATCGGCTCCGGCTTTGGCCGCACCGGCACGATGACAATGAAACAGGCCCTCGGAACGCTCGGCTTCGGCCCGACCCATCACATGACCGAAGTGATGGCCCATCCCGAACAACTCGTTCACTGGAAGTCGATCTTCGCCGGTCAGGACGTCGACTGGGCCGAGGTCTATGACGGCTACGGGTCGCAGGTCGACTGGCCCGGCGCGTTGGTCTGGCAGGAAGCCTCCATCGCCTTTCCCGAAGCGAAGGTGATCCACACCGAACGCCCGGAAGACGACTGGTGGGCCAGCTTCAACGGCACCATCGGCAAGTTCTTCTCCTTGATGGACACGTTACAGCTGCCGCCCGAATTCGCCGAGATCTTCGGAACAATGAAGGCGGGCCTCCTGCCGCGAGCCTTCGGCGATTTCACCGACCGCGACAGCGCCATCGCAGGCTACCGCGCAAACAACGCCCGCGTCCGAGAGATCATCCCTGCCGACCGGCTTCTCGTCTTCGACGTCGCCGACGGCTGGGAGCCGCTCTGCCGCTTTCTCGATGTGCCCGTCCCGGACACACCTTTCCCGCGCACCCACGCCCGCGACGAGTTCTGGGCGCATTTCGGCGGCGAACCGGCGCTCGCATGACCGTGATCCGGTGAAACAGAAAAGGACCAAGTCCGTGTCCACAATACAATGTCACCACCTGGCGAGCAGCGCCTATACCGCTCTGGCTGTGCTTTCAGCGTCAGCCGCTTGGACCCAGGAAGCCTGGATGGTCGTGACCCACGAGGTCGAAGATTTTAGTCGATGGCAGGCGGTCTTCGACCAAGCCCTGCCAACCCGTCGTGCGGTGGGTGAGATAGCGTCCTACATTATGCATAATCCCAACGATCAAAATGTGGTCACTGTCTGGTTCGAATGGGACACGATGGAACGGGCGCAGGCCTGGGCGGCCGATCAGGCATTGGCAAACGGCATGACGGCAGCAGGCGTGATTTCAACTCCGGTCTTCTCTTTCCACGACATCGAGTCGATGACTGACAAGATAAAAGTCGCCTTAAAACGTCGCTGAGAGCCTCTCCAAGCACACGAGCTGTTCGAAGCACGCTTTTTTCTCCAAGCCGGGTAAGCGGTCGCTTTCGGCCGACGATGCGGCCTTTGTTCCAAGCTTGGCGAAGCGCGTGAATGGCCGGTAAGTTTGCTGTTTGCATGACTGATCCTCCGACCCGCCATACCCTCCCACATCGACAACCCGACGTTGACGGTTTACCATATCATAAATTGCTGCGGCGCATCTGAGGTCGGCAAGGAGCCCAGAGTGAACGCTGGTGGAAGCTGAAACGGTCCTCAAGGTGCGATGGCGTCTGCCAAGAGCGCCGTCATCCCTCCTGTGATCGGACCATGCCCAAATCGAGTTATGAGCGCGTCCGCAATGGCCGCACGGACTTGCAGAAGGGGCGGCACCCGGCGCGCTTCGATTTCAAGACGGAGTGGTGAACCATGCGTCTGACCAAATGCGAAGTCGTCAGCTGCATCAGCGTGGCTCTGCAACGCTACGTCCTCGATCCGAATACCGTCGAAACCAGCCGCCGCCAAATCGGCTTCGATTTGGGCTGCTTCGGCGTATCCGAACGGCGTTCTTGCAAGGAAAAGAGGCGGGTCCTCGGGATAAAGGTCAATCAACGTTTCCACGGCGACATGCGAGAAATCGTTCTTGTCGAGAGGACCCCAGCTATTGAAAATGAAGTGCCCCCCCGGTCGAAGAACCCGGAGGATCTCCGAATAGCCCTTTATGCGATCGGGAAAGAACATCACGCCAAACTGGCAAAGGACGATGTCGAAGCTGTCGTCCTCGAAAGGCAGCGACATCGCGTTCGCCGCCCGCCATTCCAGCCTATGGCCCTCATGACGCTGTCGGGCGCGTTCGAGCATAGCAGGGTTGAGGTCGGTGACGACATAGCGGGCGTGTTCACTCAGGCGCGGTGCGAGCGCCCGCGTGACCGCTCCGCTTCCCGCCGCGACCTCCAGGACCGCAGTCGGATCAGTTTGCGCCACCCGGTCGGCCAGGTCATCTGCATAGCGTTCGAACAGGATCGGAACGAGGTGACTGTCGTATATTTCAGGGATGGAGCCGGAGAAGTCAGTATCGATGTCGGTCATGGTGGGCCTCCGATAAAGCGCTCGCCTCCATCATATCACATACGAACCGAGGAGTTGGCTCTGATCCGTTCTTGCCGTGCCGAACGACCCAGATCGTGCCGATGCTGCGAGGCATCCGAGGTCCGCAGTGAGCCCTTATTGACCGACGTCAGCCGCGGCGACCGGATGAAGGTCATGCGGCTGTCCACGGATGAGTTCATTCGCCGGTTCCTGATCCATGTCCTCCCCGCCGGCTTTCACCGCATCCACCACGCGGGTTTCCTGGCCAACGGCATCCGCCGCGACAAGATCGCGAAGATCAGGTGCCTGATCGATCGGGCACCGGAGCCTGATCTGATGGCCGGCGAAAAGGGGCGTAAGGATCGCCGCGCTGACGGGCCGTTGAACCTGCTGGTGGACAGCACCGGCATCAAGTTCTTTGGCGATGGCGCATGGCAGGCGCGCAAGCATGGCCCGCAAGGCCGTCGCCAATGGCGGCAGCGGTGCATCTGGCGATGGATCCGGCGACGTTCGACATTCGCGCCGTCGAATTCACCCCCAGCCGCGATGGCGACAGTCCCGTACTCCTGGACCTCCTCGGCCATAGCCTTCATCTCGCTGATCAGGCTGGCGTCCATGCCGCCATACTTGGCGCGCCACTTGTAGACCGTGGCGCTGCTCATGCCGTGTTCGCGGCACAGCTCGGAAACGGGCGCGCCGTTCTCCATCTGCCGCAGAATACCCATGATCTGGGCCTCGGTGAAACGTGTCTTCTTCATCGAAATCTCCTCAGTCATCCTGCCGAGAAAATTCTACTTCCGCATCCTCCTAAGATCGGAGGGATTACCGCGTCACCACCGGCCGCGCGCCGCCTGTTACACCAAACGTTGGGACACTGCCCAAGACGCTTGATCGGATGGGTGGATCGGGCAATAGTTCCATCGGGGCGTACGCAAATTCGGTTGCGATGGTTCTTCTGGATCGGGGGCGGCATGCAGGTAGAACTATCGAAAGCGAGACTGCGGCTTGCGGTTGTCGCGGTCGCCTTGAGCGGCGCTCAGACCGCTTCGTCGCAAGATTTGAACGCGGATCTTCTCGAGAACCCGCCGACCCTGATCGCGCCGCAGGATGCGCAAGCGCAATTCAGCGGTCACATGGTCGCGCCCACAGGCGCAGGTCTTGCCGACGAGGTGTTTCTGGAACTGACGCTGGCCTACAGGGACAGCACGATCTTCAACCCGGCGACGCGCCGGAATGACAAGGTGCGGTTGCGGGGCTATAGCGGGCCTGCGATGGATCCCGCGGCCCCCTACGTGGCCCCGACCATCGAAAGCCGCCCCGGCGACACCGTCCGGCTTGTCCTCGACAACAAGCTGCCCAGCGATCCCTTGTGCAACAACTGGGACCGCGACGTGAATATCCCGCATTGCTTCAACACCACCAACATGCACAGCCACGGTCTATGGGTGAACCCGGCCGGGAATGGCGACAACGTCCTTCTGTCGATCGCGCCGGGTGTGCGGTTCGAGTACGAGTACAACATCCCGCCCGACCATCCCGCGGGGACGTTCTGGTACCACCCGCACCGCCACGGCTCAACTGCGTTGCAGGTGGGCAGCGGAATGGCGGGGGCGTGGATCATCCGCGGCGCCAGGCAACCGACGCGCGACAAAACGGGCGATATCGACGTTCTTTTTACACCGACGGCAGATCAGGCGTTTGAAGAACGCATCATGGTGTTCCAGCAGATCCCCTATGCCTGCCCCGCCGAGCACAAGAAAAACATGTGGGACTGCAAGCCCGGAGAGACGGGCACGATCGAATCCTACGATCAGTTCGGTCCCAGCACCTGGCCCGCCTCGGGCCGCTATACCAGCGTCAACGGGCGCGTCGCGCCGGTCTTCGCGCGGATGCGGACCGGTGACATCCAGAGATGGCGGATGATCCATGCAGGTGTCCGGGACACGATCAGGCTTCAGGTGGTCAAACGCGCTTCCGGCGTGCCGTCCTTGGGCGAGGCCGGCGAGCTTGGGCCGGACACATATTCCGGTCAGTACTGTACCCGAGAGATGATGCCGTTTCATGTGATCGCCGCGGACGGGCTGACCACTGCCCGGGCGATGCCGACGCGCGACGTCGTCCTACAACCCGGCTATCGCTGGGACGGCCTGTTCGCGTTCGACGAACCGGGGACCTATTGCATCATCGACGCGGCGATGCCCGGTCCCGGCACGGTGAACCACCAGTCACGCTCGCGTCAGCTTCTGGGGTTCGTCGAGGTCACAGGCGACCCGCGCGAAGGATCCGACGCAGACGCCTACCTGGGGGCGCAACTGGCGGCGGCGGCCGAGGCGAACATCACCGATCCGCAGATCAGCGCGCGCGTCGCCGCCGAAGTTGCGGATCTTTCGCTTGCCAGTTTCGTGCCCCATCGCGACCTCAGCAAGCTGCCGAAAGAGGGGATCGGCGATCAGGAATTGACCTTCTTCATTGACACCTCGACAGAGCCGACGCTGTTCATGATCGACGGCAAGCCCTACGATCCGAACCGCATCGACCGCACGCTGGAACTCGACGCGATCGACGACTGGACGCTGACCTCGGATTTCGTGAGCCATCCGTTCCATATCCACGTGAATCCGTTCCAAGTCCTCGAAATTCTCGATCCGTTCAGCAATGATGTCAGCGCGCCCGGCGCCGTGGACGATTGCTGCAACGGAACGGACGTGAACGGGAACCGCATCGTCGATCCGCAATTCCGCGGTATGTCTGGGATGTGGAAGGACACGCTGATGACCAAGAATGTCAGCGCCTCGGACGTGGACAAGACGCTTCTGAAAGCGCCGGACGACCCGGTGCCAACGCGCTACACGATGAAGGTGCGGACCCATTATCAGCGGTACCTCGGAGAATTTGTGCTGCACTGTCACATCCTTGATCATGAAGACCAGGGCATGATGCAGAACGTCGTCATCGCCCTGCCGGACGGTCGTGGCGGCACGGCTGCGCCGCATCACTGAAACCGAAGAGCCGGCCGATCCCTAGGGCGACCTGTCTACGGCTGTGCGGCACACTCAATCAGTGATTGAGTTTGTGGCAGCCCGTAGGGTATCCTCATGATCACGGGTTCGTACCAGTAGGGTCAGTTTTTGGCCGAATGAATTACCTTTTCCGCATACTTTCAAAGGATCTTTGTCATGAAACCTGCCACAAGACTTCTCTTGACAACCGCATTGCTGTCCGCGTCCGCCTCGTCGGCCCTTGCCGCGAGCGAGCCCGCGACATGTTCCTGGCAGACGGAGGGTTGGCTGACCATGACCGACGCCGACTTTGCCGCAGCCTGCGTCGAAAAGGCGTTCGGCGACAGTCTCGAAGCCCGGCAAGAGTTGGCCTGGATGTTTTTCGCCCGTGTCAACCAGTTGATAGAGGATCCGGCGGATCCCGACGCTGATGACTCCAAGAAACCCGGAATGTCGGGGTCTGGCCAGGTGCCGGTCTGGATGGCATGGCCGACGGACCCGGACACGTTCCAGACCGCGCAGCGCTTCGATTTCGACGGCCCGCCGCGCGACGCGATGAAACCCAGCGACGAGAAAAAGGACATCCTCGCCGGCCGTGTCGCGACCGAGGATCCCGACGGGGCCAACGAAGAGGTGACGCGCAACAAGACCGGCTACGACTACCTGATCGACAGCGGCCTTACGACCAAGCGCGACGTCGACGCCTTCTTCGTCGAGAAGGGTAACCAGTTCGTGGACATGCCCGTAGGCTCGATAGAGCTCAAGGCCTCGTGGCTTCAGGTCACCGAAGGCAGCCCGGCGCCAGAAGGCGCGCTGACCTTCCAATTCGAGACCGACAAATACTGGTGGCGTGGATTGCACATCATGGTGAAGATGCAGTCGCTGTCCGAGGCGGGCGAGTTCTTCTATTCCGAAAAGCCGAGCTGGTTCTGGACGACGTTCGAATTCAACGACAACCCGGGTGTGGAGCATGTCCGCACGACCCTTATCACCCAGCGAGCGGATCCCGAGACGATCTCGTCCGAAGGCATCCTTGCCGCCGCCGGTCTGGGCGATTTTGGTTTCGAAAACTTTGCGCCCAACGGCACGCAGATCCGTTTCACCGTGGACGGGGATGGCGAGACGCCCGTCATTCTCGGCCATACCGACATGGAGGATTTCGCGGGTGCGCCCAACACGGCGCAACCGCGCTACTGGACCAGCTTCGAGGCAAGCTGCCATGCCTGCCACGCGACGGCCTCCTACAACCCCAAGACGAAGACGTTCTTTCCGTTTTCGGTGCCCACCGGCGCGCTTGATCCCGGCTACAACAAGCCCGACAGCAAACAGATCGTGCAATATCTCGGCCAAGGCTTCCGACCGCTCGATTTCATGTGGCCAATCGCCTTCCAGGCGCGTTGATGCCGCCATGCGCCTGTCGATCAGGACCGGCGCATGGCCATCACCGGCAGATCGCGTCTGTTACGGAACGAGGACGGCAGCCCCTTGCAGCCTTCCCGTCCGCAGATCATCCAAGGCGGCGCTCGAACGCTCCAGCGGATAGGGAGTAGTTTCTGTTTTCACCCCGGCCTTCAGTGCCAGCGGGAAGAACGCCTCGGCATCCGCGCGGGGGAGATTGGCCACCGATCGGATGGATCTTTCTTCCCACAGATCCGCGTAGGGAAAGCCTGGGATGATCCACGCGACAACAGGAGACAACCATGGCACGAGCCCATGGAGTGCAGGCACAGATGGCGCTTGCGTTCGACACCGGCTACCGAACACCCAAAACTTTGCAAATGGTGCTTTCTGCGCTTTAATACCGGTCGATCAATGCGATGGCACACCCGCAGCGAATGGCCGGAAGGTCCCGCACAACTGCCAGTCGGGCGGCATTTGGCGTGCTGCACTGCCGCAAGGCAGCAAGGAGCCCTTAGCGGAAATTGTGCCAAGGTACCGGCCGCCGAACAGAGATTCGACGCGAGCATTTTCAAGTCAACGCACGGCCTAGCGCGTAAAACTCGTCGCCTCGCAAGGTTGAGCGATTCCTGCGTGAAACTCTTTTCTCAGTGTAAGACCGCACCGCTCAATCATTTTACAAGAGGCAAAGTTGCTCGTACGCGCAAATTCCTGAACCCGCTCAGCCCCGTAGTCCTCAACGATACTCTTTAGGACCAGTGCGTTGACAAATACTCCCAATCCTCGCCCACGCATTTCCTCGCTCACCGCCACTAGGCCAGCCCAGGCGGTCTTCCAATGCTCGCTGTATCGATTGTAGGGGAAGTAGGAAAAGGCTGTCGCCACAATCGAACCATCTTCCGGCTTCGACAGAGCTGCAAACGCTGCAGGCCCCAGACTTCCCGACAGCACTTGGGCCGGATGCGCATTCCGACACATCCGATCAGGTGTTCCGACGACATATGATCAGCCATTCCGGAGTATCCGATCACCCCGAGATGACGCCGTCGGGCGCGGTTTGGTAATGGCTCCTTGGCTT
>Ga0307934_1000738_pt1 | contig 23014 bp, 21 predicted proteins | sample OrgLakmetageno90_FD_201838 | JGI IMG/M metagenome (GOLD analysis project Ga0307934, IMG submission 201838) | Saline water microbial communities from Organic Lake, Antarctica - #90 | ecosystem: Environmental > Aquatic > Non-marine Saline and Alkaline > Saline | place: Antarctica: Organic Lake... | reverse complement strand
TTATCTGACCCAAAGTGAGCAGCAAACTCTAAGAGGTCTCGACCTTTAAATAAATCTTTCATGGTGTTGTAATTCAAGATACTAAGTTAATAATAATTATGCATGTAAGTACCGACCTCTATAAATTAATTATAGAAAGAGACACTACAGATCCGACTCGATTCCATTTTATAGACAGTTGCCCAAACTTTTGGAATGGATCGTTTAATGTTCGCATGAATCAAAATAGTGTAACACAACTGAATACATTCGTAGGTATTAATCCAAATTGTATATTTCAAGGTGCGTTTTACCCTAATTCAGATAGTTTGTATACATATAGGATTGTTCCGGGATGCGGGGCAGGTTGCAACTGCGGGTTAAGATACAAATGCAAAAAAGTAATTCCAGTTAGCTTAGCAGAAAACAAATTGGAGAAGTTGCAATTGTTGCCCAACCCTGTGCGGGAAAGCTTAAAAGTAAAATACTTTAACGGCCTTTTAAATTACAGCATTTACAACAGTTTGGGAGCGTTAGCTAAAAGCGGTCAACTTACCGAGAGTAATGCTCAAATAGAAGTTATTGCCTTGCCCAAAGGAATTTATTTTATTCAATTTGAGCAAGAAGGGTTACAGTACACGGAAAAATTTGTGAAGGAGTAAAAATGGGACACATGAAAAAAATACTACTTTTTGTTGTTTTGGCTGGCTTTTTTGGTAGCATAAATGCCCAACAAACCTTTCCTTTACAAATGGAAGGAGAGTATTTGTGTGAGACTAGGTATGGCTGCGCAGCTCCTTTTAAATTAATTATAGAAAGAGACACTACAGATCCTACTCGATTTCATTTTATTGACAGTTGCCCAAACTTTTGGAGTGGATTGATTAATGTTCGAATGTATCAAAGTATTGTAACACAACTGAATACATTTGTAGGCAATACTCCGAATTGTATATTTCAAGGTACGTTTTACCCTAGTTCAGATAGTTTGTATACATATAGGTTGGCAATGGGATGTGGGTCAGGTTGCAACTGTTTGTTAAAGTACAAATGCAAAAAGGTAATACCTGTAGGGTTGGCTGAAAACAAATTAAAGAAGCTGCAATTGTTACCCAACCCTGTGCGGGAAAACTTGCAAGTAAAATACTTAAACGGCCTTTTAAATTACAGCATTTACAACAGTTTGGGAGCGTTAGCCAAAAGCGGTCAACTTACCGAGAGTAATGCTCAAATAGAAGTTATTGCCTTGCCCAAAGGAATATATTTTATTCAATTTGAGCAAGAAGGGTTACAGTACACGGAAAAATTTGTGAAGGAGTAAAAATGGGACACATGAAAAAAATACTGTTTCTTTTTGTTGTTTTAGCTAGCTTTTCGGTTAGCCTAAGTGCCCAACTCAATTTATTGCCAAAGTTCAATGCGCGTTGGGATTATCAGTTTACTTATTTAAATGGAAGCAGACCTCCTGGTCAAGGTAATCCCCCTAGCTACATAACAACATATAGTACTTACCAAAACCAAGGGGATAGCCTGTTTAACGGTAAAGTGAATTATAGTTTAGGAGGCAATCTATATTTTATTGAAGATTCGAATAGAGTATTTCTCGGCAGTTTATCAAACAAGAAACTTTTTATGGACTTTAATTTGAATGTAAATGATTCATTCAAATTGTATGTAAATACCTCTATTTGTCAAACAGGAGTGGTAGATTTTACGGTAACACAGAAAGACAGCGTTTTAATGGGAGGTAGAATGCGCAAACAAATGGTATTGCGCTCGAATACTAGTTGCAGACCTTCTAAAGCTTTGAGGTGGATTGAAGGTTTGGGAGACTTTAATCATGGAGGAATTAGACCAGATTATACGGCAGATTGTATCTCCACGAACGACACACGATTAAATTGTTTCTACGATAACGGAGTTTCAGTGTATAGTTTGAGTTGCAGTGTAACCGGTACTTCTGAGTTAGAAACGAATTCATTTCAGTTATTTCCTAATCCAACTCGTAATGAATTGAAAGTTAAAGGAGAATTTAAAAAATTGGACTATCGTATTTTCTCAATTCAGGGTAAGTTAGTGCTCACAGGTACGTTGTATCAAAACCAACAGATTTCATTAGAACAATTGAAAAGTGGACTGTATACCATTCAACTTGATTTAGGGAATGAGTTTTACACGCAAAAACTGGTAAAGGAATAGAAGTCTTACAAACTAAAAATCGCTGTCAGCTTCAGTGCTGCATTGTCGATAAACTCGTCATTTGCATATGCCCCGTAACGATAATAAACTCCTACACCAAAGCCCAAGTACATGCCCTCGTAAACGTATTTCATACGATAAAGACTATTGAATTGAATTCCGGATTCTAAAAAGCCTTTTTCAGGAACGCTAAAATCAAAATTGGTATGTGAGGCCCTGTTTTGAAGACTTCCTAACCCAAAGGAACTAACTAAAAGCAGCTCCGGTTTAAACTTCGGTTGGTTAAAGAGTAAGCTACCAAAGTTGTGTCTGAAAAAGAGGCTCATCTGTCGGTCGGCAAAAAATTCGTTGGGCGCCATGGTTTCAAAACTATTGCTCGATGCTACTCTAACGTCTTCGTTGTAAATTCCTTTTAAGCTGTAAAGTGCGGTGAGAGGGATTGAATTACTAACGTACCCAAAGTCAGCCTGCAATGAAGTTATTCCCGCATTTCTTATCGTGAATTTTTTAGCGAAAGTCAGGTCTATTTTGTCGTATTCAAAATCTCCTCTCATTTCAGCCAACCCTTTGGTGTACTTAAAATTAATTACTGGGTTTTTTGTTTCTAAAGGAATGGTAACCCCTAACATTTCACCAAACTTTTCGTTGAATGAAAATCTAAAATTAACACCAACTTCTGTGGTGGAAAAAGTGGAGATCGGTTCTCCCTTGGTTCCTATATATTGGTAGTTGGAATTAATCTCTCTTTTTTGTTGATTACCGAAAAAAGTGAAATGAAAATCACGTAATGCTCTTAATGAAACACTTCCTTCCCACTTTTCTTGTGTATCGAACTGGTCATTAATAAAGTTTTGAAATTCTCCTCCTGAAAACAACATGGCATTCGCTTTAAAAAAATTGGCTCTTCCAACAGCAATCAAATCATTCGAATAGGCAAACTTTGTTTCAAATTGGCGCTTGTTTTTTGGAATCCAACGAATGTGTGAGCCATATTTCCACGCTTTGTCTTTAAATCCATACCCACCAAAAGCAGCTATCCTAACTGGTCCGAATAAACCTTCACCTGTTTCAACCCCAGCTCCTAAACGTACATTTTCATATTGGTTGAATTTTAAAAATTTATCGATCATCAAGTTGAACTTGCCAACAGGAATGTAGCCATTTACAAGTCCTTTTGTCAAGAATACCATGCGGTCTAAATTTTCTTCTTCTCCAATGCTATCGATAAACTGATAGGTGAGTAATTCTTTTTCAGACAATGGAACTTCACGAAGCTCTTTCCATACCACTTCTCCTTTTGGAACAATTTCATCGTCCATTTTCAGTGCCAAATTCCCGATTTCTTTTTCTTCGATTTTTGGCTGCAAGCTAATGTCTCTCAAGTACGTTTTACCCTTGCCCATCACACTAAAATCATCTTGACCTGAAGAGGCAAAAACAATGTCGATGTGCAATTGGGTTGGAAACCATTGAGTATTCTCAATTAATTCGTATCGCTGTTGAACTTTTACCGGAAATCCTGTTGAATCGTGTTGTTTAGAAACAAAATTTTCAACGGCAAAACCGTTCGTATTGATTGTCATTACACCCTGTAATGCTTTAAAATTTTTATTTCGCTGCGGCCGGAAAGAAATGATATAACTCGTGTCCGTTTTATGAAAAATAGTGTCTTCCAGAACAAATAAATACTTACTCGTACTTCCTTTACTTATAGGGCTCAGGTAATTAATTCCGTAAATCATGATGTAATCCTGATACAGCGAAAAGGATTGTAACTGGGTAGCAAGTAAACTAAAAAAGGGAGTTTTCAATCCTGATATTCTCGATTCGGTGACAACCTCGTAGGTTTTTGTTGGCGGATAATGGTTGCGTTGAGATACGGACTCCATAATAAAACCCACTTTACTATCTGGAAAGCTATCCACGTTATCTTTTTGAATGCTTCGAATGGTAATAGAGTCTAATTTACTTCTAGAATTGGTGTCCATTGGAGTAGTGAAAACCATTTTGTTATAAGACTCATAAAAGAAAGGAGACGACAGTTCTGGGTTGTTTTTCTTTCGGTTTTCTATGGCTTTATTTACAATGCGATGAGCTGGGTTTTCTCCGGGTAAAATTTCAACTTCATCAATGTTGTAACTACCCTTATTTAAGGAAACGATATAGTTTTGAGCTTTTAGCTGCTCAAAGCTAACAGTTTTACTTTCATAACCAATGGAGCTAAAGCGCAGTTGTTTTGCGTTAAAACTTGCACTGAATTTATAGAACCCATCAATGTCCGTTGCAATTCCGGTTTTACTTTCCTGAAATAAAATGGTAGCAAAGGCAATTCCTTCTTTGGTATCGCTGTCAACTACTTTTCCTTCAATAAAACCTTGACCAGAAACAACAATGTTGCCTATTAGTAGAAATAGAATTAAAAAAGACTTCATAAGCTTCAATCTGCCTTTTCAAGTTGGATTTCAGGAACTGCTTCAGCCTTTTTCTCTTCCCAGTTCGAAATGGAAATACCTCTAGATGTAAAAGAAATGCCCTGTCTATTTTGAGTGGAAATCATTACGGCCTCAAATAATGGCGTAACACGTTTGCTTTTTGCTGCCCAAATGATGATAAAGTTTGCCCCAGTTCCGCCGCTTATATCTTCCTCCTCAATGACGTATTCCATCGATTGCATTGGTTTTAATTCGATGGGTTGTTCTGTAAAATTCTGATCTAGTTCCCCTGCGGAATTATAATAATCTACTTCTGAAATATAGAGGGAATGTTTGAAACTGGTATTTCGCAAGCTTAAGGTGGCCGTTAAATTAATTTGAACATCTGTAGTTTGAGAGTAAATGTCAGAGTAAATAGGAACATAAGTGGTGTCAAAATGAATTAAATCCGTTGGCAAATTTTGTATTGTGTGGACTTGAGCGGATTGCTTATTTTCTTCTGGTAAAATTGTAGAATCGTTGTTATTACAAGAAAGTAAGAAGGAGTAAATAAGCAACACGACTAATATTCTGGATAAATTATACATATCTACGGGTTAAAATATTTCATTTCTTTTGAGAACCATGTTCAGTATGTTACACTTACGAATGTGTTCAATAAAGTTCAAATGTAAGCACTCGCGACTAATTTTTGGAGTATTGTGCGGTACTCACGCGTTTTGTGATTTGTTTTACACCCACCCGAAAGTTGGGAAGGGGATTAAAAATACGTTCCAACCAAGCGTTTAGTATTTCTATAAAATAGAGTTGAGGAATTTGATTTTATTATTCCCCAATCGGCTCAACAATATCGATTACTTTTGTCAGGTGAAAATTTACGTAAACGACAGTATTCAAATGCTTAAAAAAGCTTCATTTAGGAGGCTTAGTAATGCGCTGAAGGTTTACGGAAGTTATTATCAATCCAAATGGAGTGGCAAACCCAACCAGAAAGGCCTTCCTATGGCAATTGCCATTGAACCAACCACCGCCTGTAACTTGGGTTGCCCAGAATGCCCAAGCGGGCTGAAGCAGTTTACCAGGCCAACCGGAAACTTGAAAGAAGACCTTTACAAAAAGGTCATTGATCAGGTGTGGAAAGAAACCTTCTACCTTACTTTTTACTTTCAAGGAGAGCCGTATATAAATCCAAAATTTTTGGACATGGTGAAGTATGCATCTGAACGTAAAATGTATACCACCACGTCAACAAATGCTCACTTTTTAACTCCAGAAAATGCAGTTAAAACAATTGAATCAGGCTTAAGCCGATTGATTATTTCGATTGATGGAACGACACAAGAAACCTATGAAAATTATCGAATAGGAGGAACTTTGGAGAAAGTGTTGGAAGGCACAAAAAATATTGTGGCAGCAAAAAAGAGATTGAACTCGACAACACCGCATGTAATTTTCCAATTTTTGGTGGTAAAACCCAACGAACACCAAATTGATGAAGTATACGAATTGGCCAAACAATATGGAGTAGATGAGGTAAAGCTAAAAACGGCTCAGGTGTACGATTATGAAAATGGGAATGATTTGATTCCCGAAAATGACCAATACTCTCGGTATAAAAAGTTAGCAAGTGGAAAATATGAAATCAAAAACTCGCTTGAAAACAACTGTTGGAAGTTGTGGCACTCGTGCGTGATTACTTGGGATGGGAAAGTGATTCCTTGTTGTTTTGACAAAGATGCCAATCACCGCCTTGGAGAACTAGCGAATGACGATTTTAAGAAAATTTGGTTTAGCGATAGTTACAATGGCTTTAGAAAGCAGCTATTTAAAGGAAGAGAAAACATTGATATTTGCAAAAACTGCTCAGAAGGAACGAAGGTTTGGGCATAGATTGAACCTTTCTTTACGATAAGACCCAAGTGCAATATCCGATACTGCAGCCGATTGCTGCACTTAATAAGAACAGGACTCTAGAACCCCTTTCAACCGTTTTGGTTAAGATGTAAAAGCAAATGGCTCCGGTCGTAAGAAATAAGACAATATTAAAATACTGAGAATTTAGACCTAGAAAAAGCGGGATTTTATATTCATCCGAATTAGAAATACCACTTGAAAAAATTAGACTTGCAGCAATGAGAACTTCTCGGCTAATAAAATAAGCCAACAATATTTTGAAAATAGAGCTAGCGGAAAAGAAAGAGTAGGAAATTTTTTCGAACGACTTTCTGGAAATGAGTATCATTCCAATCGCACTTATCAAAAGGGTCGAAACAGGACCTGCTAGAGTAACAAGAAAAGAGGCAAATTCTTCGCCCTTCGCGAACTTGTAATCAAAGTTGGTGACCGATGCTTTGTGCAGTTCTACCCCATTATAATAATGTTTAGCAACGGCATAATGACCCAATTCGTGGAGGACTGTGCCTGCGGGAACAATTAAAATGAAAGCGAAGACAAGAGTAGAAACGAATTTAAGTTTGTTCATCTGAGGGTTATAAAAGTAAAGAACTCCTTGTTCATTGGTGATTTATAATCAATGGTTACTTTTTCACGGACTTTTACACTGTGCGTTGAGGTTGATCTTGGCTTTATTTCGTTAGGCTCAATACAGGCGATACATTTCTCGTTCCTCGAACCACTAAGCCTGACAAACTAAGAGTTTAAATCTCTCTCCGAAACACTTAAGTCGTATTGAAACTTACTTTGTCACACTGAGTGCCACGCACTTTTGCGTGGTGTATAGTTTATGCTGAGCGACGTCGAAGTGAAGTGCAGACAAAGTTAAATGGCTATTTTTATTGATAATGCAACCCTACTCATTCTACGTTTATATCTTGAAATGTGCTGACAAGTCTTATTATATAGGAGTAACCAACAATGTGGAACGAAGACTAAAAGAGCACAATACTAAACTAAACCAAGACTGTTATACAGCAAGTAGACTGCCTATTGAACTAGTTTTTGTGCAAGAGTTCAAGTATGTTGATAAAGCAATTGCTTTTGAAAAGCAAGTAAAGGGTTGGAGCAGGAAAAAGAAAGAAGCAATGATTTGTGGAGATTGGGATAAACTGGTAGGTTTGGCCAAGAAAAAGTTTGTCTAGACTTCGATACATTTCTCGTTCCTCGAAATACTCAGCCTGACAAACTAAGGGTTGAAATCGTTACTCGAAACACTTCGCCTGACAAACTAAAGAGTGACACTATTCCTCGAAACTGAACTAACAAACTTGGTAAGCATAGCTTTTCCTCGAAACACTAAAATCTTATTAAAACCTACTTTGTCACACTGAGTGCCACGCTTTTTTGCATGGAGTATAGTTTGTGCTGAGCGACGTCTAAGTGAAGCGCAAACAAAGTTAGCTCAAATACTTCCCAACAATGGGCATTCTTCTTCCCATCCCAAATGCTTTTGAAGAGACCCGAAGAATTGGTGGAGTCTGATGGCGTTTGTACTCATTCATGTTCACCAGTTTTAAAATGCGCCTAACAAGTGTTTCATCAAAGCCTTTTTCAATCAAGTTAGCAGGACTTTGTCGACTTTCAATGTATTCGAAAAGGATGGTGTCTAAAATGTCATAATCTGGCAAAGAGTCTGAGTCAAACTGATCTGGTCTTAATTCGGCTGAGGGAGGCTTGGTGATAATATTATCGGGAATAATTTCCACGTCTCGGTTGATAAAGCGACACAAGTCAAATACTTCAGTTTTATACACATCCCCGATGACAGAAAGACCTCCGGCCATATCACCGTAGAGCGTTCCATAGCCGACTGCCAATTCACTTTTGTTAGAAGTGTTCAATAGAATAGACCCAAATTTGTTGGTTTGAGCCATGAGCAATGTGCCTCTTATACGAGATTGAATATTTTCTTCTGCAATACCAAACTCGGTGCCTTTGAATAAATCAGCTAGCTCTTTATCGAATGACTTATAAATGTTTTCAATCTCAATGGTGTGGTGGTCGCAGCCTAAGTTATTACAAAGGGCGATAGAATCAGAAATACTGTGGTCTGAAGAAAACTGCGATGGCATTAGAATCGGGAACACATTCTCTTTTCCTAACGCTTTTACTGCTAATGCCAAGGTTAAAGCTGAATCAATTCCACCACTTAAACCAAGTGTCGCAGTTTTGAAGTTTAATTTTTTGAAGTAGTCTTTAATCCCTAAAACAAGTGCAGCCTCCATCTTTTCATATTTAGACAGAATAGTATATTTTTCTTTTTCTTGTAAATCCTTCGTGTCAAAGATGGAAAAGTATTCTTCGAAGAAAGGAAGTTGAGAAATGAGTTCGCCCTTTTGATTATAAACGCAGGAGCCACCATCAAAAATTAACTCGGTTTGGGCACCGACATGGTTCACATAAAAAATAGGTAAATCGAATTTTTTCGTATTCCACTCCAATACCTCGTCCCTGTTCTTCATTTGGTTGGAGGCAAAGGGAGATGCAGCGATGTTAATCATAAAGTCAGGCGACTCTAATTTTAACTTTTCCATTGGAGAGCTACGGTAGAGTTCTTTCCCGTCGATATTCCAAATGTCTTCACAAATGGTCAAGGCAATTTTTTCTCCTAAATAATCTATGCAATGCACATCAGCAGCGGGCTCAAAATAACGATACTCATCAAACACATCATAGGTTGGTAGAAGCTGTTTGAAATGCTTGGAAGTTACCTTTCCTTCACTTAGAAAAAAGGCAGTGTTGAATAACTTTTTACCACTCTTTAGGGTATTCCTAGAAGGACCTCCAACAATGGTTGCAATACCAACGCACTCTGCTGCAATTCTGTCTATAGAATTAAGACAAAGGGTAATAAAATTTTCAAACTCCAAAAAATCTCTAGGTGGATAACCACAAACTGCTAGCTCAGAAAAAACCACTAAATCAACATTTTCAGCCTTAGCTTTTTTTAAGTTGCTAATGATTTTTGCTTCGTTGGCTTCAAAATTTCCAATATGGTAATTGAGTTGAGCTAGCGCTATTTTCATGAGAGGGAGTGCTTAAAAAAGAATGCCAACGTTGAGAACAATCATATTGTTTATAGATTTGGCACTTTCAGATCTTTTTCCAGCTTCCGGGTTTGGAGGGTCCTCAGCATTTCCGTTGCCGTCTGCTGTGTATACATCTTTACTAAAAATGTTGGTGAACCCATTGTTAAATGTTATACCTCCAATTAATGAAGTGTTTCCTGAAAGGTTATACTCTACTCCAGCACCAATAATTAAGGACGCCCGAAATAGGTTAATTTCATCGTTATAATCGACCTCTTCGTTCGAAAGTGTCGCGCCGTTCGTAGTAACTGTTGTGTAAGTAAATTCTTCATCTGCACTTGCACGATAATTTACACCCAATCCACCGCCAACTTTAACAAAGTACTTCATGTATCCTATTTCATTGGTTCTTAACTTCAAGGTAAGTGGAATTTCAGCATAATTCAAGCGAACATCGGAAGTTGTTTGTCCATACCCCGTAACTTCTGTCCCTGAGTTGTCTACAAACGTTTGAACGTCTGGCTTCACCAAAGAAAAACCGGTGTTAACAATTTGAATGCCTGTAGAGAAAATGTAGTTGTCAGAAATGTTAAAATCTCCAATAATGCCAAAGTTAAAACCGACTTTAGCACCATCAGCTTCAATATTATCACCATTCGGTTTTAACCATCCAATATTTGGAGAAAAGTGCAATCCTAGTTGAAAATCCTTTTGTGCGAAACTTCCAATCACAAGTGCAAAAAGCACGGTAAGTAACGTAGTCTTTTTCATAATTTTGTTTGTATTGTTTAATACAAAACTAAGTTGTTTTTTCCTATGAAGTTAAAATCTATTCTTTCAATTTCTTTGCTTGTTGCATTCGCGTTGTCTTCTTGCGATTCAAAAAGGTGGGAAGTAACAACTGAAAAAATTACAATAGATCAGGATTACAGTAGGTTTGACACGGATTTGTTGGAAGTGAGGGAAGGTGGTGTTAGCCAAAACGAATGGAACTTTTTGGACGAAAAGTACCCCAACTTTTTTTCGCTTTATGTGGAAGGAATCATGGGTTTTGGCAGAATAAATGACCCGCTAATCGTAAACACGTTTAATCAATATTTGGCCAATAAAGACATTGCTGAGGTGTTAAATGAAGTACAAAGGGTTTACCCGAAAGAATCACTACTAAATGAATTTACGCAACTAGAAGACGCGTTTAAACGTTACCATTACTACTTCCCCGAAAGAATGATACCCGATGTGGTTACCATGACGGCGGCATTTAATTACGCCACAGCGGCAAACGATCAGGTATTGGCCATTGGCTTAGACATGTATTTAGGAGGAGACTATGAGGTGTATCCTCAAATTAGCATTCCAAAATACAAGTTTAAAAACTTTGAAAGACCTTTTATGGTGCCAGATGCCATGAAGGCTTGGTTGCTAACAGAATTTGAGACTGCAGGGGGACAAGATTTGATAGAGCAAATGGTCTATTATGGAAAAGTCATTTATTTGGTAGATGCTTTTTTACCGGACCATGAAAAACATTTATTTTTCAACTACACACCAGAAGATTTAGTTTGGTGTGAAGACAATGAAGGGCCTATTTGGTTTCATTTTATAGATATGGAACTTCTTTTTGCAACAGAGAACCATCAAATACGCAAATACATGGGGGACGCGCCATTTGTTGCTGGGTTTCCCGAAGGCTCTCCTGGTAGAGTAGGGCAATGGGTAGGTTACCAGTTGGTAAAATCTTTTATGGAGAATAACAAAGATATAGGGCTGAAAGAGTTAATGGAAATCCAAGACGCCAATCAAATTTTAAGAAAATCGAATTATAAACCACAGCGATAATGTCTAGAGAGTCAGAAATAAATTTCAAAATAAAGTTAGATGAGAACCAAGTTCCTGAATCCATAGAGTGGACGGCAGAAGGTTCGGAAAAAGATAAACTCAACCACAGTAAGGCGATTAATATTGCTTTGTGGGATGAAGAAGAGAATAACACCCTGCGTATTGATTTATGGACCAAATCGATGATGGTTGATGAGATGAAAAAGTTTGCTGCGCAAAACATTATAACAATGGCCGATTCTTTTGAACGATCTACTGGCGAAAAAGCAATTGCCGAAGAAATTCGAGAGTTTGGAAAGAAGATCGCGGTTAAAATGGGTGTTCTAAAATAATTCGCACTTGTGTAGGTTGTGGCTAAATTCTAATTTAGCACCATTCAAAAAATTATGGCAAAACAAGAAAGTCAGAAATCAGCAATTAAGGTTAGAACCTCCTATGTTTCTACCATTATCAGTATTTCATTGGTTTTGTTTATGTTGGGCATGCTTGGAATTATTTTATTGAATGCCAAACAAATATCCGATCACGTTAAGGAGAACATTGGTTTCTCTTTGTATCTAAAAGATAATCTTTCAGAAAAGGACATTTCTCGACTGAAACAAGTTTTAGAGGCAAAGGAGTATACCAATAGAATCGAGTACATCGATAAAGAGCAAGCTGCTGAAATCATGAAGAAAGAGCTAGGGGAAGACTTTATCGAGTTTTTAGATTTTAACCCCCTTTCCGGTAGTATTGATTTGTACTTGAACGCAAAGTTTGCGGAAGAAGGAAGTGCAGAACTCATTGAAAAAGAGTTAAAGCGTTTACCTGCAGTGCGAATGGTAGATTATCAGATGGATTTAATTGCAGCGGTAAATAAAAACGTTCGAAAAATAGGATTGATCTTACTTGGGTTTAGTGTACTTCTGTTAATTGTAGTAATTGCTTTGATTAACAACACCATTCGTCTAGCAATTTATTCTAAACGATTCTTAATTAAAACCATGCAATTAGTAGGTGCCACAGGAGGTTTCATTAGAAGGCCTTTTGTTGCAAGGGGTGTTTTAAATGGGTTTTTAAGTGGAGTAATTGCCATTTTACTGTTATCTGGGGTTCTATACAGCGTGAAAACAAATTTGCCCGAATTTTTTGAATTACAAAACTTTAACGTTTACGGAATTTTATTCGGTGTGGTAGTTTTACTAGGAATCTTAATTTCGTGGGTATCCACTTCTCTTGCAGTACGTAAATTTTTAAGAATGCAAAGCGGAGATTTATATTAGAAAATATGAGTGAATCAACAAAAAATGAATTGGCCTTTGGTAAAGAGAACTACAAACTGTTTATAGCAGCAGTTGTGGTAGTTATAATTGGTTATTTATTAATGGTGGGCGGTGGCTCTGATGATCCAACTGTTTTTAACAAAGACGAATTATTTTCTCCAATTCGAATTACAGTGGCGCCAATTATTGTCCTTGTAGGATTCGGAATAGGGATGTACGCCATTATGAAAAAAGCGAAGGACTAACTCAAGGATTCTTTCATGCCAAATTTCATTGAAGGAGAAGTTCTTCTGCTCGATAAGCCACTAACTTGGACGTCGTTTGATGCGGTGAACAAATTAAAATATGCATTACAACGCTCCACAGGGCTAAAAAAAATTAAGGTGGGCCATGCAGGAACTCTAGATCCACTCGCTTCCGGTTTGTTAATAGTTTGCACCGGAAAAAAGACAAAAACCATCGAGTCCATTCAAGGCTTAAAGAAAGAATATACCGGAATTATTCAACTTGGTGCCACAACTGCTTCTTACGATTTAGAGACTGAACCTGAAAACTTTCAAGAAACAAATCATTTATTGGCGGCGCAGTTGCGAAAAATAGCTAAAGAAATGGAAGGAGAGGTAGACCAACTTCCGCCGATATTTTCCGCAAAAAAGATAGACGGGAAAAGAGCCTATAATTTAGCACGGGCAGGCAAGACTCCCGAAATGAAAACCAAGCAAATTGTTATTCATCAATTTGAAATTGAATCCATTGAAGGTTCACAAGTGCAGTTTCGAATTACCTGTTCCAAGGGAACCTACATTCGCTCTATAGCACATGATTTTGGACAAACTCTTGGAGTTGGCGGTTATCTAAAAGCACTGCGCCGGACTAAAATAGGAGAGTTTGATGTAGCTAACGCAATGACCATGGATGAAGCTACTTTTCACGTTGAACAACATTCGTTAAATTAACCCATTTTTAGTAACTTCGCACCTCATTTTTTCGGAACTATTCTAATCCATCAAATACAATGAAATTATCAAAGTTCAAATTCGAGTTACCTGAAGACTTAATTGCTCAACGACCTACTCCAAATCGAGATGAATCTCGAATGATGGTGGTGAACAGAAAAGAAGGTACCATCGAGCACAGAGAGTTCAAAGACATCATGGACTATTTGAATGAAGGAGATGTAATGGTAATGAATGATACCAAGGTTTTTCCGGCGAGAATGTACGGGAATAAAGAAAAAACTGGAGCTAAAATTGAAGTATTCTTACTAAGAGAATTGAACGGAGAAAATTTGCTGTGGGACGTGTTGGTAGATCCTGCAAGAAAAATAAGAATTGGGAATAAGCTTTATTTTGGAGACGATGATTTAGTTGCTGAGGTAATAGACAATACCACTTCGCGTGGAAGAACTTTACGTTTCTTATTTGACGGTACCCACCAAGAGTTTAAGGCAATAATAGAAAGACTGGGAGAAACTCCAATTCCAAAATACATTGACCGCCCAGTGGAGCCAGAAGATGAAGATCGATATCAAACCGTTTACGCGAAGAATGAAGGTGCTGTTGCAGCGCCAACAGCAGGATTGCACTTTAGCAAGCACTTGATGAAGAAATGTGAAATTTTAGGAGTTGAATTTGCTCCTGTTACTTTGCACGTTGGTTTAGGTACATTTAGAAGTGTTGAGGTTGAAGATTTAACCAAACATAAAATGGACTCGGAAGAAATTGAGATTTTGGAATCTACTTGTAATCAAGTGAACAGTGCCAAGAAAAATAAAAAGAAGATTTTAGCAGTCGGTACAACTAGCATGCGTTGCTTAGAAACATCAGTTTCTACCAATGGTGAGTTAAAACCATACCAAGGTTGGACAAACAAATTTATCTTCCCAAAATATAAATTTAGCATTGCAGACATGATGGTGACTAACTTTCATAGTCCTGAGTCTACTTTGTTAATGATGACCGCCGCATTTGGAGGTTATGATTTGATTATGAAGGCTTACGAAATTGCGATAAAAGAGAAATATAGATTCTCTAGTTATGGAGATGCGATGTTAATCATCTAAACTTGAAATATTACGTAATCATAGTTGCCGGAGGTAAAGGCTTGCGAATGGGAACCACTATTCCAAAGCAATTTTTACCACTAAAAGGCAAAGCGATTATTTTACATACTCTTGAGAAATTCAAAGAAGCTTTGCCCTTGGCAGAGCTTCTTTTGGTTTTGCCAAAACCAGAATTATCTCGTTGGCAAGAAGTTGCAAAAGGAACTGCCTTTGAAAACATTGCAATTGCAAATGGCGGAGAGACACGCTTTGAATCTGTCAAGGCTGGACTTAAGTTGATTCAATCGGATGGAGTTGTTGGAGTGCACGATGCAGTTCGGCCATTTGTTTCCGTGGAGACCATAATAGCTACATTTAAAAAAGCTCAAGAAACAGCAGCAGCCATTCCCGTGGTGGAGTTAAAAGATAGCATTCGAAGGTTAGAGTCAAATAATTCTGCAGCAGTAGATCGTTCCATGTATCGAATTGTTCAAACTCCGCAATGTTTTCAAACCAACTTGCTGTTAAAGGCATACAGTCAGCCTTTTCAATCTAAATTTACTGACGACGCTTCTGTTGTTGAAGAAATGGGGCATTCAATTGCTTTGGTAGAAGGGAACAATGAAAACATTAAAATTACCACGCTAGAAGATCTAAAATTTGGAGAGGCTCTGCTTTAAGGTTTTTACGTTTTTATAATCACCAACTTACTTTAAGCCTCATTATTTAAATAACCATTCACGAACTCCATTCATCTGAATTATCAAATGAGGTGTAAAGGGAATATTCAACAATAAGTTGCGCCTTAGGACTTGCCAATTAAAGTTATATTTGTTTCTGTAAACTGTAACACTCATGGCAGAAAGAATTGAAGTATTGAAAACATTCAAAATATTCATTAACGGAAAGTTTCCCAGAACCGAATCAGGTAGATTTTACGTTCCTACCAACCCAAATGGAGAGCGTCTGGGGAATATTTGCTTGTCCTCTAGAAAAGACGTTAGAAATGCGGTTGTTGCCGCTCGTAATGCACAAGCATCTTGGGCTGGAAAATCTGCCTATAATAACAGTCAAATTTTATACAGGATTGCAGAGAATTTGGAAAGCCGGAAAGCTGAGTTTGTTAATTTGGTGGCGAAGGAAGAAGCAATTTCACAAGCCGAAGCAAAGACAACGGTAGAGTCTTGTATTGACCGCTTCGTCTATTTTGCAGGCTGGAGCGACAAGTTTCAGCAGCTTTTTAGTAGTGTGAATCCTGTGGCAAGCAGTCATTTTAATTTCTCCATGGCAGAACCAACCGGCGTAATTACTTCCATTTGTGGTGAAGGAGTTTTGTTTAAAGGTCTAATTTCTGCCGTAGCAGCGACTATTTGCGGTGGAAACACAATCGTAATATTAGCCAATGAAAACGCTCCCTTAACAGCCATCAGTTTTGCAGAAGTGTTACAACATTCAGATGTACCAGCCGGTGTGGTAAATATCTTAACTGGTAAAGGATCTGAGTTGGAAAGCCACATGGCTTCTCACATGGATGTGAATGCGTTGTTGTTATTAGGGTATTCAGACAAAGCTGCAACACCATTGGAAACATTGGCCACGGAGAATTTAAAAAGGGTTCGTTGCTGGTCTGCCGAAAAGGTAAATTCTGAAGAGATAGAAAACCCTTATTCGATACAAGATTTTCTGGAGACCAAAACCACTTGGCATCCAGTAGAGCAAATTGGGGGCGCAACAGCTGGCTATTAATGCTAACCACCTCGGTAATATTACTCTTAGCAACAATTGTATTTTTGTTGTCATCTCTTTATCTGGAGTGGTTTAAGCCGACTGTTTCTTTTTTTATAGCCATTCTAATTTTTATTTTTGGAGGAATTTTAACGCCAACTGAAGCTTTAAATGGTTTTGCAAACGAGCAGTTAGCAGTGATTGTTTTATTGCTAATCATTAGCGATATATTTAAGAAGTCTTCTGTGGTGAATGTACTTTTCCACCGACTTTTTGGTAGAACGGAAAACGCAGGCAAGTTCAAGTTAGGCATGATGGGAGTAGTAGCTTCTTTCTCTGCCTTTTTTAACAATACTCCCTTGGTAGCCATGATGATGCCTTATACTAACAATTGGGCAAAAAAGAACAACGTAGCACCATCAAAATTATTAATTCCTCTTTCTTATGCTGCAATTCTAGGAGGATGTGTTACCTTGGTAGGAACTAGCACAAACTTAATTGTGAACGGTTTGGCTGTTGATGCCGGTTTCGATTCACTTTCTATTTTTGATTTTACTGCTGTTGGATTACCTATGCTAGTAATTGGTATAGTCTATTTGGTTCTTTTTGGGAATAAACTGTTACCCGATACTCGTTTAACAGAAGAAATTGATAAAAAGGGAAGTCGGGAATTCTTTGTTGAAACACAGATTAAATCCAACTCGAAGTTAATTGGACAAACGGTAGACATAGCAGGTTTTAGAGCGCTTAAAGGATTATACCTAGTAGAGGTAGTAAGAGATGAGTCAAGTTTTAGCCCTGTAGCACCGGATTTTGTTTTAAGAGAAAATGATGCGTTACTATTTGCAGGAGAGACGAAGGCACTGGAAGAAATAAAAGAAGGAAGTTTAGGTTTAACGCTTCCTAAAATTGTAGAACGCTTGTTAGGGGAGAAATCTAGCACGAATGAAGTAGTTGTCTCGTTCAACTCTTTTCTAATTGGAAAGCGAGTGAAGGATACCGATTTTAGAGCACGCTTTGATGCCGCCATTGTTGCGATTCACCGAAATGGCGAACGGATGACCGGAAAAATTGGTGACATGGAGTTGAAGGCAGGTGACGTTCTGCTGGTTTTTAGCGGTAGTAGCTTTGTTTCGAGAGCAAAGAATAATAGGGCATTTTACATCTTGAGCCATACCGAAGAGCCAGAAAACATTAACGTTAAAAAAGTATCTGTTGTATTTTTCGGGTTAGTTGCATCAGTGCTTGTTTCAGCGCTTACCGCAGTTCCTTTGCTACTTTGTTTGGCTTGCGTATTGCTGTTGGGTATTTTGCTGAAAATAATGCCATTGAATGAGATTCGGAAAGGGCTGGATTTTGATTTAATTATTTTAATTGCATTCGGTTTGGCCTTTGGAAAGGCAATGAGCAATTCAGGGGCGTCTATTTATTTGGCTGATGGATTTTTACATTTGCAGAACTATCTAAGTCCAACTTTATTTTTGATGCTCATTTTCATCATCACGAACATTCTGGCGGCATACATCACGAACAAGGCGGCGGTTGCAATCTTATTCCCTATTTCTGTTTCTATTGCAATGCAATTGGGCTTAAACCCTATTCCATTTATTTTAATTGTTTCGTTTGGAGCGGCGGCCAATTTCATTACTCCAATTGGTTACCAAACTAATTTGATGGTGTACGGCTCTGGAGGATATAACTTCAAAGATTTTATGAAAGTAGGATGGCCATTGACGTTGATTTATATGGTAGTGAGTGCTCTTATTTTAGGAGTGATTTATTTTTAGAGGTTATAGACTCGTTTTTCAGAAATGAAAAATGAAAACTCGATAAGCACAAAAAAAGGGCTTCAACAATCGTTGAAGCCCTTGCTATTTTATTTAATAGAACTGACTAGAGAGTTTGTTTCACTTCCACTTCTTCGTAAGCTTCAATAATGTCTCCTTCTTTTATGTCGTTAAACTTATCAATGTTCAATCCACATTCATAACCTCTAGCAACTTCCTTCACATCGTCTTTGAACCTTTTTAAAGATCCTAAAAATCCTGAGAACACAACAATGCCATCTCGAATTACTCGAACTCTATTGTTTCGATTAACTTTTCCATCCATGACCATACAACCCGCAATGGTACCAACTTTAGATATCTTGAAGGTCTCTCTAATCTCGATAGTTGCAGTTACCTGCTCTTCAATCTTAGCTTTCAACATTCCTTCCATCGCAGATTTTAACTCTTCAATGGCATCGTAAATGATAGAATACAATCTAATGTCAATTTCCTCTACTTCTGCAATCTTTCTAGCACTAACTGAAGGTCTAACTTGGAAGCCAATTACAATGGCGTCAGATGCAGCTGCAAGCATAATATCTGACTCTGTAATTGCACCAACAGACTTGTGTATGATGTTTACTTGAATTTGCTCCGTAGAAAGTTTCAGTAGGGAATCGGAAAGTGCTTCAATAGAACCATCCACATCACCTTTCACAATCACATTCAATTCTTGGAAATCACCAATGGCAATACGTCTTCCAATCTCGTCAAGCGTAATGTGTTTCTTCACTCTTGTACCTTGCTCTCTCTGCAATTGAAGACGCTTTGTTGCAATAACTCTTGCTTCTCTTTCGTCGCTCATTATGTTGAAGGTATCACCTGCGCTAGGTGCTCCGCTCAATCCAAGAACAGATACAGGAATAGATGGTCCTGCAACCTTTACTTCTTGTCCACGTTCGTTAAACATGGCTTTCACCTTACCAGAATGTGGTCCTGCTAGGATAACATCTCCTACTTTCATAGTTCCACTTTGAACCAATAGCGTAGAAACATACCCTCTACCTTTGTCTAATTCAGACTCAATCACAGCTCCTTTGGCATTTTTGTTAGGGTTTGCTTGTAACTCTAATATCTCGGCTTCTAATAAAACTTTTTCAAGTAAATCTTCAACACCTTGTCCTGTTTTTGCAGAAACTTCTTGTGATTGAAATTTTCCACCCCATTCTTCCACTAAAATATCCATTTGAGAAAGTTCATTTCTCAAATTATCTGTGTTAGCTGCATCTCGATCTATTTTGTTGAATGCAAAAATGATTGGTACTCCTGCTGCTTGCGCATGGTTAATTGCCTCTTTCGTTTGAGGCATCACATTATCATCTGCCGCTATCACTACAATAACCACATCTGTTACTTGCGCACCTCTTGCTCTCATTGCTGTAAAGGCCTCGTGACCTGGAGTATCTAAGAAGGTAATTCTTTTGCCGTTTTTAAGGCCTACGTTGTAAGCGCCAATGTGCTGTGTAATTCCACCTGCTTCACCTGCAATAACATTTGCTTCTCGAATGTAATCCAATAACGATGTTTTACCATGGTCAACGTGACCCATGACGGTAACGATAGGATACCGCTCTACTAAGTCTTCTGGATTATCTTCTACTTCTTCAACGTCTTCTTGAGAATCGGCTTTAATGAATTCTAATTCGAATCCAAATTCTTCAGCAACTATTGATAACGTTTCAGCATCTAGCCTTTGGTTAATCGAAACGAATAAACCAAGTGACATACAAGCAGAAATTACTTCGTTTACATTCACATCCATCATAGATGCTAATTCATTCGCCGTAACAAATTCTGTTACTTTAAGAATGCTTTTTTGTAATTCTGCTTCTTCTGCTTCTTGCTGCGCTACATCTGCAGCTGCATCTCTTTTTTGTCTTCTGTATTTGGAGCCTTTTGACTTACCACCGCCACCGGTTAAACGTGCAAGAGTTTCTTTAATTTGCTCTTGAATTTGTTTATCGGTTAATTCTACGTCCGGGGCTTTTTTCTGAGGACCGCCACCTTTTCGGTTGCTACCACCGCCACCGCCACCTCGAACTGGTCTTCCAACTCCACCGCCGCCAGTAGGTGCAATACGCTTCCTCTTTCGCTTTGGTTTTTGTGTCTCTTTATTTTGGGATGAGGACGCAACAGGCTTTTTCTCTTTTGGAAGTTCAATTTTCCCAAGGACTTTAATTCCTTCAAGTTTACCTACATCTGTCTTTATTTCTTGAGGCTTTGCTGCCTCTTTATCAGCCAAGCGTTTTTTCTCCGCTTCCTCTGCAGAAAGTTTTGCCGCAGCTTCGTCTTCTACTTTCTTTTTTGCTGCTGCTTCTTTCGTAGCTTGCTGTTCCGCTTCTTTCTTTGCTTTATCTTGCTTCGCTTTAGCTTCTTTTTCAGCCTTAGCTTCTTTCTCTTGCTCCTTTTTTGACTTTTTATCAGGACGAGTTTTAAGGTTCATCGACGATAAATCGATTTTACCAAGAACTTTTACTTTTCCATCGTCATCTGTATTGTCAGCAGGAAAAATCTTTACTTCGTTAGATTCTTTCTCAACCTCTTTCTCTTCTTTTACAGGTGGTGATTCGACAACCTCTTCAGCTGGAATATTCTTAATGAGAATACTCTCATCGTCATTATCTGCTTCAGGAGTTCCTTCTACGTCAGCTTTGTTGCTCTCAATAGAAACACTTTCTCTGTCATTGGATGGCATGCTAACATTTTTAGACTCTTCCTTCGCACCCTTATCGGAAGCAAATTCTTGACTAACTATGTCATACACATCTCCATCCAACTTTGTATTGGGCTTAGCGTCTATGGTTACTCCTTTCGTTTCAAGGAAATCAACAATAGTGCTAATACCAACGTTGAGCTCTCTGGCAACTTTACTCAGTCTTTGTACAGCCATATAATTTTTACTCTAGTTTACTTTTATTTGAGTTTATTCAAACTCCGACTTAAATATATTTCGAACTTCCTTAATGGTTTCTTCCTCTAAGTCTGTTCTTTTCAATAACTCTTCTTCTGATAATTCTAAAACATTTTTTGCGGTGTCGCAACCAATTGCTTTTAATTCATCGATAATCCAAGCTTCAATTTCATCCGCAAATTCATCCAATAGTACATCGTCATCCGGCTCATTCTCCACATTGTCGCGATATACATCAATTTCGTAACCGGTTAATTTACCCGCTAGTTTAATGTTATGACCACCTCGGCCAATAGCTAATGAAACTTGGTCAGGTGAAAGATAAACTTCCGCTTTCCCGTTTTCATCGTCTAATTTAATAGAAGAAACTTTGGCAGGGCTAAGCGCTCTTGTAATGTATAATTGGTTGTTTGATGTAAAGTTAATCACATCAATATTTTCGTTCTTTAATTCACGAACAATTCCGTGAATTCTAGAGCCTTTCATACCAACACATGCTCCAACTGGGTCTATTCTGTCGTCGTACGATTCAACAGCAACTTTCGCTCTTTCTCCCGGCTCTCTAACAATGTTTTTAATGGTAATTAAACCATCAAAAATTTCAGGAACTTCCATTTCGAAAAGGCGCTCTAAAAATACCGGAGATGTTCGGGAAAGTGTAATCAAAGGCTTGTTATTTCGCATTTCAACTTGCTTCACAACTGCTCTTATATTATCTCCTTTTTTGAAATAGTCGTTAGGAATTTGCTCTGTTTTTGGTAGAATCAATTCGTTGCTTTCATCGTCTAAAATGAGCAATTCTCTTTTCCAAACTTGGTAAACTTCTCCAGTAATTATATCTCCGACTCTATCTTCGTATTTTTTGAAAATATTGTCTTTTTCTAATTCTAATACCTTAGATATTAAGTTTTGACGCAGTGCTAAAACTGCTCTTCTTCCAAAGTCATTTAATTTAACTTCTTCTGATGCTTCTTCTCCAACCTCAAAATCAGGTTCAATCTTAATTGCTTCTGAAAGTGCAATCTGACTGTTTTCGTCTTCCACTTCTCCATCTTCAACAATTTCTCTATTTCTCCAAACTTCCAAATCTCCTTTGTCAATGTTTAGGATGATATCAAAATTCTCATCTGAACCATACTTTTTGATGATCATGTTTCTGAAAACACTTTCCAGAATGTTCATCATGGTTGGTCGGTCAATGTCTTTGAATTCTTTAAATTCAGAAAACGATTCGCTTAAATTTATCTTATCCATAGTTCTTATTTGAAAGATATTACCACTTTAGTTTCTTTTACTTGCTCCATGGGAACTGTTTTATTTTCTATTACTATTTGCTTCTTCTTTTTACCTTCAATTTTCTCTTTCCGAGTTGTCTCCAGTACTACGGCAGATTCATCTGCCGAAATCAATATTCCCTTAAATTTATCGCCTTCTGTAGTTTTCATTTCTACTTCTCTACCAACATAGCGCTGGTATTGGCGTAAAATCTTAAACGGTTGATCCATTCCTGCGGAGCTAACAGTGAGTTCAAAATCAACTTCCTCTCTATCGTAGTTGCCTTCTATGTGTCGGCTAATTTGAACGCAGTCATTTATTTTTACTCCTTTGTCTCCATCAATTTCAACCCGAATTTGGTTAGATGAACTGACCGAAATATCCACAATGTAATACTCGGTACCTTCTATCTTTTCCTCTACTAATCTTACAATTTCAGACTTTGTAATCATCTCCAACAATTGTTTTATAAAAAGAGGGGACGAATGTCCCCTCTCTATCAATTCCAACTAAATTCTGTGCAAAAGTAACGATTTT
>Ga0307934_1000737_pt1 | contig 23046 bp, 20 predicted proteins | sample OrgLakmetageno90_FD_201838 | JGI IMG/M metagenome (GOLD analysis project Ga0307934, IMG submission 201838) | Saline water microbial communities from Organic Lake, Antarctica - #90 | ecosystem: Environmental > Aquatic > Non-marine Saline and Alkaline > Saline | place: Antarctica: Organic Lake... | reverse complement strand
AGGTCGGTTTGTTCGGCTGCCTGGGGTAGGAGGGTTTGCTCGGTTTCACGAGCGAGCTTCGCCCATTCAAGCATCTCCGCGCGTGCGGCCTCGGCCTTTAGGCGAATGCCTTGATCCAGCGCGGTGACTTCCAGACGACGACGTTTCGCCTTTGCCTCAGCGGCCTCAATGTTGCCTTCGTTTTTGTCCCAGAATGGGAGGGGGATGGAGAAGCGAATGCCGACGATGCCCTCGTCGTCCGCGTTATCGAAGCGTTCCCCAGCGGCGTAGAAACCGGTGCGAACATCGCCGTAGCGCTTGGTGCGTTCGATTTCCGTTTCCTGCTCCGCAGCGATCACGGCGAGGCGGGCGATTTCCATGGCGGGGCGTGTCATTTCATCTGCGCCGTCGGGAAGCTTCAGTGATGGGAGTGATCCGCTAACGTGTAAGGCTTTTCCCAGACCGATTCCGAGGAGAGGTTTCAACTCGCCGATGGCGCGTTGCTCGGTGGCGGCGAGCTGTCTGCTCTGGGTGACGAAGCGGGATGCTTCGAGGCGTGCTTGTCCGGCGTCCAGGCTGGAGGCTTCACCTTTTTTGGCACTTTCGGAAATGAAATCCGCGAGCTCTTTGGAAAGCGTTGATTGCTCAGCTAGGAGTTTTTGGCGTTCACGTATGGCGAGGACATGGACTAAGGCTTCTCCGGCCTCTCCGACCAGGCGGTTGGTGAACTCACGGACTTCTGCTTTCGCAGCCAGCACTTGGGTGGTGCCGAGGTTTTTTTCCAACTTCAGTCGATTCGTGACGGGAAGTTTCTGGCTGAGTCCAAGTTCCACCCGCCCAGAGTCCAGACCGGTATTGTTTTCTAACTCGGAAATCAGCTCGGGGTTTTCAAGGCGGCCGGATTGGTGGAGCTTGCCGACGGCTTCGTCGATGATGAAGCGTGCGGCTTTTAGGTCGGGATTGTCGGTGCGGACGCGGTCCGCGATGTTTCTGAGTGTGATGATTGTTCCAGGCTCCGCTTGGAGGCGTGCCGGGGCGCAGGCGATGATCCCTGCGAGAAATATTTTATAATACCATTTCATAAATTTAGAGAGGCGAGCGCGATGGGGCTCAGTTTTGATTCGTTTCCACAGCACAACAGGTGCCTGTATTTCCAAATGCGTCGGTCAGAAAAATTGACACGACGGTGCGACAAAGAGTTCGCGTTAGATCAATGGTGGCTTGTCCTCGGACAAGACCGGGGAATCGGGAGCCAGAGATTTCTCAAAGAGGATCTCGATTAAAAGGCCGTGGGGATCTCCAATGGAGACTACGCCGTTCGCGGAGCGGTCTGCGTTGGTCGCATGACAGCATTTGTGGCTGTGAGGCGTGTCATCGTGATTCTCATCATCATGATGCGGCTGCGATGGCTGGCTTTCTCCATGGCAATCATGGCTGTGAGAATGCGCGCATTCGTCATGGTCGGAGTGAACGCTCTGGTGCGTCATGCCGGTCGCCATCCCTGCGAAAATGCAGAGTGCTAGGAGTATTCGGAGATTTGACAACACAAGGCGTAACTAACGCCGGAGTGTCAGTGGGTAAAGGAGTTTCTTTTGGGTGAAGCGAAAATACTGAAAACTGAAATACTGAAATTTATTTGAAAAGCGAGTCGATGCCCATGGCGGACTTGCGGAGGAACTTTGGCATGTCCTTCGGGTTCTTTGGTTTGAAGAGGCGGTAGGCGTAGCCGAGCAGGTGGAGGGTGAAGAGGTGATCGATGAGGCGGTAGCCGCGTTTCCTCCGTAGCAATAATGAGGCGGCCCATGAGAGGGTGCGGCGTTTCACTTTAAATGGCTCGAAGGAGATTTTGATGCGGTAACGGTCACGTGAGGCTGATGGATAGGATTTCTTATACTGCCTTTTCGCGGAGCGGATTTTTTCCTCAAGTGATTGATCAAAGGGTAGGAAATAGTAGCGACGTGCGAGCAGGAGAAGGGAGAAGGAATCCCGCATGTGTTCGATGTCCTCGACGGGTAATTTCGCTTCGCTCGCGAGTGCGATCATTTTTGGAAACAGCGACGCGGCAGCCTCACCGGAGCGGAGTGCTTGTTCGGGATCGTGAACGAAGTGACGCAGTGTTTTCGAAACCGCGTGATTGATGAACAGGCAGTCCCAATAGACGTTCAGAAGTGGTGGGATACGTACGCGGCGGAAGAACAATTTCTGGCGCGCGAATTCCTCGATATAGAGGAGTTGGTGAATGATAGTGTCGGCATGGCGTAATAGCTCGAGGGCAGCCGGGGCATGCTCCGCGCCAAGCATTTCCTCGATCGATTGTTCGACGCTTTTGTGGTCGCGGAATACGTGAATCGCGGCAGCAACGTTGAGCCGTATCCAGATGTCTGAATTGCGATTGTCTTTGAGAAAAGCGAGGCGACGAAAGCGATGCCAACCGCCGGTCTGGCACCAGACGGAGATGCCAACCACATTTTCCGCGCCCTCGAGTTCACGCGCGAATTGTTCACAGTCGCGGCCGATGTAGGAGGGATACTCGCCCGCTCCCTCGTATTCTCGGCGTGCTTGGAGCTCGATGAGCTTCGCTTGCTTGACGCGGAAAAAGGCTTTGTTGAGCGGGATGTGTCGGAAGAAATCACTTTCTCCGTGTTTCATTGAAACGATGAAGTTGGGTGAGTCGATGCCATCGAGAGTTTCCGCTAAAGTACCGCGGTGCCAGATGAGATCGCCGATGCGATGTGCGCCCACTGTCCAGGTGCGGAGGATGAGTTTTTTGTCTCGTGAATCGAATTCTGGAAGTAGGCGTTTTAAAAGTCGATTGGTCTCGCGCGGGTTGCGTAGATGCAATTTGGTTCGGATCGGGTCTTTGACGTCGTTACCATCGCTTTCACCTATTCTGAGGATGAGGCCGGAGAGTTGCGGGAAATCATCGAGAACGTTTCTCACTAGAGAAAGGTAGTAGGATTCTAGCTCCTCCGGCTTGTTTGCGTAGGCGTTCTCAATCGCTGGGGTCAGCGGAATGATATCGCTGGTGAGAAAAATTTTCAGCCCGAACTCTTCAGTCAGGAGGCTGAACAGCGAGGCGAATTGTTTGCGGTAAAAGGCGATGTCGGAAGCGATTTCCGGTTCGTGCAATGGGTGTGGTGCGAGGTGCGCTAGATCGTCGAGCGTTACGGCGTTGTAGCCGAGCTTTCGGACTTCTGCTGCGAAGTCACGCATGTCGTTGTGAATTTCCCGCCACTGAGCTTCCGCCTCCGGGCCCGAGGTATGGAGGTGATCGAACACGATCTTCGACCAATTGATCCGGCTTTTTTTATAGCCACGGAAAAACGGGCCGATCGCGTCAATGAGAAATAGCTCCATAGGATTTAAGCGATGGAATAAGTGAGGGTGCCACTTCGCGAGAGCCAGTGTGTGACGGGATTGTGACAAATGGCCTGGGAGAGAGGCTGAGGTTAAAGGTGCAAGGTCTTGGCTTACCTTTTGATTTTTGCGTTGGCGTGATGGCAGTTGAGAGTCCACGTTGTCCGCGCCGCTATGGGAAATATTACTTTGCTCAGTATGAACGTCGTCTACGGACTGGCGGTGATCTTGTTTATATCCGCGGTGATTCTCTTGAAGCTGCCTTTTAAAATAGCTGATAGTTCACCGCCAAGACTTCCCTTTGGAAAGGTTGCTGTCTGGCCATATCAGTGGTCGGATTTGTTCGGAGTTCTTGGGATTGGGGGTTTTTTCTACATTGCAGCCATTGGTATGGCTATGATCGCTGAAGAATCTGTCGCAAGGCCAATGACGGTTCCGGATTTGATTGCCGGAATTGCCGTCCAATTCTTTCTCGCAACGGTGGCAGTCGTGATCATGGTCCGGCGTATCCGGCCTGTGGCATGGTTGGGCTTAGCTTGGAAGCAATGGCCGTTTGTGTTTCTTCTGGCTCCGGCTGTGGTGGTGTCGATGTGGACGGTTTTCGCAATACTTTACGAGCTGGGTTACATGGAGCTGCTGCAGCGCATGGGTGTCGAGCAGGTGCAGGAAACTGTCGCGCTTTTTCAAGAAAGTGATGACATCGCGGTGATCGTTTTGATGGCTTTCACCGCTTCTGTTGTTGCACCGATTTGTGAGGAGATCGTCTTTCGAGGTTACCTCTATCCGGTGATGAAAAAGTTCTCCGGTCTGTGGATCGCCGCTCTCTGTAATGCGCTGATTTTTTCCGCAGCACATGGTAATATGTCAGCCCTGTTACCGCTGTTCATCTTCGGTCTCGCGCTGGTTGCACTTTACGAATACACCGGATCGATATGGGCGCCGATTGCTACGCACTTCCTGTTTAATAGTGCGACGGTCTGTATTCAATTGATGGTTCGATTCGGATATATTCCTGAGGCTGCACTCCAATGACTCGACTTTCGGAAATTCGTGAGGATGAATTGATCGCCAAATTGGTCGATCTGGTGCCGACTGGCGACGCGGCTGCCGGGCCGGGCGATGATTGCGCGGTATTGGATGAAGGAGGGGACGTGCTCAAGCTTCTTAAAACCGATGCTTTGGTGGAGGGCGTGCATTATCTCAAACAGGCCGACCCGAGAAAAGTTGGCTGGAAGGCTGTGGCGCGCGTGGTCTCTGACTTCGCGGCGATGGGAGGTGTGCCCGAACGGTTTCTAGTGACACTTGCGTTGCCTGGCTCGATGGAACTGGAGTGGATTGAAGAATTCTATCGCGGGATGGGGGATTGTTTTGAAAAATTCGGCGCGGTTCTCGTTGGCGGTGAAACGTGCCGCGTGCCCGAGGGCTCTGCCGCTGTGATTTCGATCGCCGCCACGGGACGGGTGGAGCGTAAATATTTGGTGACGCGATCAGGTGCACGTGTCGGTGAGTCGATCTGGGTGACTGGCGAGCTTGGTGGTTCGCTTTCCGGTAAGCATCTGACATTTCTACCGCGCATCGATGCAGCTCGGTGGTTGGTCGAGCGGTTTAAACCTACCGCGATGATGGATCTTTCCGATGGGGTTGCAAGTGACCTGCCGAGGTTGGCAAAAGCGTCCGGATGCGGGTTTGAGATCGAAAGAAAACGCCTGCCATTGACACCAGGTTGCTCAGTGGAAGAGGCATTGAACGACGGCGAGGATTTTGAGTTACTGTTCTCCCTGTCGAACGATACCGACGTTTCTGCTTTACCAGATGCATGGAAGCGCGATTTCCCAGAGCTAAAGCTCACACGCATCGGCCGCCTGGTGAAAGCCGGCGAGGGTGAAAGTCTGAGCGGCGGTTGGGATCATTTTGGCTGAGGGGCTTGTAAGTCCTGAATCGTTGGGAAAGAGGATAACTGTCTGAAGTATTCGGAGCACCCAAATCATTCCGAGAGGTTTTCTTTATATCACGATATTGGACTGGTCAGCGGAAAGGGCGGCGGCTTAGTCTCCGAGCCCTAACTTTAAATCATTATGAAAGCACCAATCACAGTTTCCATCACCGGCGCAGCAGGACAGATCGGCTATGCCATCCTTTTCCGCATCGCATCGGGATTCGTCTTCGGCGAGGACCAGCCTGTTAATCTGCGCCTGATCGAGATCGAGCCCGGACTTCCGGCGCTGAAAGGTGTGGTCATGGAGCTTGAGGATTGTGCGTTTCCGCTACTCAACGAAGTCGTTGCCACCACCGATCTTGATGAGGGCTTCAAAGGTGCCAACTGGGCTTTGCTTATCGGTTCCGTGCCGCGGAAAGCGGGAATGGAACGTGCCGATCTACTCGGTATCAACGGCAAGATCTTCACTGGGCAAGGGCAAGCGATCGCTCGTTCCGCGGCAAAGGATATCCGTGTGCTCGTGGTCGGAAACCCATGCAATACCAACGCTCTGATCGCGATGAACAACGCAGAGGGCATTTCGAGTGATCGCTTTTTCGCCATGACACGGCTTGACGAGAATCGTGCGAAGAGTCAGCTAGCGGAGAAAGCCGGTGTGCATTGCTCCGATGTCACCAATCTTTGCATCTGGGGCAATCACTCCGCGACGCAATATCCAGATTTTGCCAATGCTAAGATCAAAGGTCAGCCGCTTACCGAAGTCATCACCGACCAGGCATGGCTCGAAGGTGAATTCATCAAAACTGTCCAACAACGCGGCGCGGCCATCATCGCAGCTCGCGGTGCATCTTCCGCTGCCTCCGCTGCAAACGCTGCGATGGACACTGTGAAAAGTCTCATTACACCAACTCCGGAAGGTGACTGGTATTCCGTAGCGATCTGTTCCGACGGTTCCTATGGAATCGAAAAAGGCCTGATGGCTTCCATGCCAATCCGCACCAAAGCCGATGGCTCATGGGAGGTTGTTCAAGGCGTCCCAGTCAACACCTTTTCCCAAGGCAAGATTGATGCAACGATCGGGGAGCTGACCGAAGAGAAAGAGGCCGTCAAGGACCTCATTCCAGGCTGATCCGATAAATTTTAATACGAGATATCTGGTCTCGTGGCCATCAGAGCGTTTGAGAGAATTAACGATTTTCTCAAGATGCTGGGTATCTGCTGTTTTGGCACATTTCAGTTTTTGGAATCTTTTGTGGGGAAAGTTTGATTCCGTCATGTTAGCTGGAGCGTTGGTTATTTTCCTGCTGGCGGTTTTAGAACGACATTGCAAGATAATGACATATGAGTGTTGCCGAGGTCGATTACGAGAAGCTAGGTCAGTTTTATTTGGGTAAGGAATACGATCTCGGGAAAAAGGAGATTGGTGAGGAGCTCCTCATGTATGACTCGAAGGACCTGGTGACGCACGGGGTGGTGCTGGGGATGACTGGCTCGGGTAAAACGGGATTGTGTATTGCGCTACTGGAAGAGGCGGCGATGGATAATATTCCGGCGATCGTCATTGACCCCAAGGGGGATATTGCGAATCTGATGTTGGCATTTCCTGATTTGGATGCCGCGAGTTTCAAGCCTTGGGTTAATCCTGATGACGCGGCGAAGAAGGGTGTGACGGTCGATGAGTTTTCGGAAAAAACCGCGGCAATGTGGAAGAAGGGCTTGGGTGAATGGGGTCAAAAGCCGGAGCGAATAGCGGGCTTTCGGGAGAAGGTGGATATCAATATTTTCACGCCTGGGAGTAATTCGGGAATTCCAGTTTCGATCCTAAGCTCATTGGGTGTGCCGCCTGCAGAGGTAATGGATGACAGTGAGCTCTACGGGGATAGGGTGAGTGGAACGGTGGAGAGCTTGCTTTCTTTGGTGGGTGTGAATGCTGAGGGGACGCAGAGTCCGGAGGCGGTATTGCTGGCGGCAATTTTCCAAGAAGAATGGAAAGCGGGACGGGATCTGAGTTTGGAGGGCCTGATCATGCAGATTCAGCGACCGAACTTCGGCAAGATCGGGGTGGTTGATTTGGAAACCTTTTATCCCGAAAAATCGCGACAGGCACTGGCGATGAAGTTCAATAGCCTATTGGCCTCTCCGGGGTTCGCAACATGGTTAGAGGGCGCGCCATTGGATGTCGCGAAGATGTTGCATCGGGGTGATGGGAAACCAAGAATTTCAATTTTTTCGATCGCCCATCTCAATGACGCGGAGCGCATGTTTTTCGTGAGTTTATTGCTAAACCAGATGCTCGGGTGGATGCGGACTCAGCGGGGAACAACCTCGCTACGGGCGCTGCTTTACATGGATGAAATTTATGGCTTCCTCCCACCGACGGCGAACCCACCGTCCAAGCGCCCGATGATGACCATGTTGAAGCAGGCGCGTGCGTTCGGGCTGGGATGTTTGCTAGCGACGCAGAATCCGGTGGATCTGGATTATAAAGCGCTCTCCAATATCGGGACATGGTTTCTCGGTAGGTTGCAGACGGAGCGGGATAAGGCGCGGGTGCTGGACGGGCTGGAAGGTGCGGCGGGCTCGCAGAACGCGAAGTTTAACCGGAAGGAGATGGAGGTTATGCTATCGGGATTGGGCAACCGCGTTTTCTTGATGAACAACGTCCATGAAGATGGGCCGGTGTTGTTCCATGTGCGCTGGGTGATGAGCTATCTGACCGGGCCGCTGACGAGGGGGCAGATCAAGGGGCTCATGGATCCGAAGCGGGGAGACTTTGTTGAGCAGGAACGGATAAAAGTTTCTGAAAACCCGATGGCAAGACCATCCCGGAATATCAGTGGAGGCATGCGTCCTATTGTTGGGACCGGAGTCCCGGAGGTTTTCGCGGATACTGAAGGCGAAGTTTACAGACCTCATTTACTACGCGAGGCCACCGTGCATTTCTCGCTCAGTAAAGCGAATGCGGAGGGCAGTCGAAAAGTGGTAAAAGTAAATCCGTTCCGAGATGATTTGATTGCTTGGGACGATACGGAATCAATAGATTTAGCTTTGTTGGAAGACGAGCCGCGGGAGGGTATGGGTTTTGATGAATTACCTGGATACGCGATGAACTTGAAGAACTACAAGCAGGTCAAAGATGATTTCGAAGATGATCTATACCGCGAGGAGCGTGAGGAGATCTGGTATTGCTCGGAATTGAAAGTGTGGGGACAGATTGCTGAAAGTGAGGCAGATTTCCGAGTGAGACTTTCACAGGATGCAAGGGAGGCGCGGGATGAGGATTTGGAGAAGCTCAAGAGCGCACTTGGGAAAAAGGTGCGGACTTTGGAGTCACGCATGCGGACGGCAGAAAATCAGTTGGAGAGAGAAAAGGCAGAATCGAACTCAGCCAAGGTGAACGCTGGTATCTCGCTTCTTAGCGGGATTCTAACGAGTGTTTTCGGGCGGAAAGCCGGTTTCGGATCGATCTCACGATCACGGAGTTCCAGTGCCGTGACCAAGGCTACGACTGCCTACAAGCAGCATCGTGATGTGGCCAATGCCGGGGCGAAGATCGACGGAATTCGCGAGGAGATCGATTTGATCGAGCAAGAACTCGAAAAGGGACTCGCCGAGATCACGAGGAGTTTCGATCCTTCGGAGCTAGCTTTAGAGAGAGAAGTGATCAAGCCGACGCGGGCAGATGTCCGCGTTGAGCGGGTGGGGTTATTATGGAAATGAAATCATTTCCGTTGCCCATTTTTTTACTTTAAACCTATCGCTCTATCTTACACAAACGCTCTCGCGCTGCGCCATTTGTTGATCCTGAGCTGCGTTAGAAGGAGTTCTACAGCGCATCGAAATGATATTCTAATCGCTTGGATGGCGTGGCTTTTTAGTGAATCGATTTCATGCTGTGACACCTCTGCATGAATGGCATTTCCGAGCTGAAAAAAGATGATGATTTTCGCAGTGGCTCTGGGGAGTTGGCTTTTGATCTGCTGAGAGCAGGGGACTGAGGATTTTATTTTTCTCAGCGGGAATGATTCTCGCTCCCTATCTCCGTAAACTGCGATCAATTATGTTCATTATCAACGAATCTCTCTTCACTCAAGCGGGCGAGTTTGTTGGCGCTGAATCGAAAGGGCGACGCTTCCACCGAGGAAGGAATGATTTATCGAAGGCGACATGGAATTGGCAGCCTGCGGCAGCGATTCCACAGGACCCGCCATACTGGGTGGATTTGTTTGGAGGGAGTATCCGGATCGGCGTGATGGCTGCGAAGAAAACGGTCAAGCCGGCGTTGTTCATTTGGTTGATGATGACGGGGATCGCGGGGCTCTATTATTTGGTTCCTGGCTCACACGGACTGTTCAATGGACTGGTCACGGTTCAGAAATGGATGGGCGTGTTGTTTCCTTCGATTGGTATGGGCCTGTCTGTTGGTCTGATCGTGGAGGGAGTGAAGGTGCTTGCTTCCAAAGAGAAACGCTGGACTAAAGCGAATACTGGGAACGCCTTATTTAACTTCGCGGTATTTGGAATCATGGGGGTTACTCAGTATTATCGTTACGCTTTCCAAGAGGAATTCTTCGGGACCGGGACGTCGTGGCGTGTTCTGGTGCCGAAAGTGATGTTTGACCAGTTCGTTTGGACGGTGATTTTCGCGAATCCCTATCAGGGAATTCTTTACCTATGGAAAAGTAACGGGTTTTCCTGGAAGGCGGTTGGACGACAACTATTTCCATTCAAGGCATTCTGGGGGAAACAAATGCTCCCGGTTCTGATTTCTAACTGGGCGTTCTGGATTCCTATGGCGGCCATTGTTTATAGCTTTCCATCTGAGTTACAGGTCCCGCTCGCGATTCTGGCTGTGACCATGTGGGTGATGTTGCTTTCGGTGCTGACGGCGAAGCGAGAGGATTAGCTGGAAAATTTGACCGTGGCGTAAATGAAAGCGGTTGCACGTTCTGAACTGAGCGGCTTACTATCACGCGTGCCAGATACGGAACAAAAACCCTTTATTGCGACACCGGCTGTGGATGGAGATTTCCTACGCTCGGCTTATCGCTCGATGCTGAGCGCGCGAATACTCGAGAGTAAGCTCTCCAGCCTCTATAAGGCGGGGAAAATCGTTGGTGGTGTCTATCTTGGAAAAGGCCAAGAAGCTATCAGTGGGACGCTCGGAACGGCATTAATTAAAGGCAAGGATTGCTTTGCTCCGCTCATCCGCGATCAGGCAGGGCGCACTGCTTTTGGCGAACCGATGCTCGATTGCACACGAACTTACTTGGGGTCGGTCGAGGGGCCGATGAAGGGGCGCGATGGAAATATTCACCGGGGTAGGCCTTTAGAGGGTATGCCAGCGATGATTTCCCACTTGGGCGCGGCAGTTCCGGTGATTGCAGGCATGCTTTTTGCCAAGCGTATGAAGGGTGTATTGGATGGCTGTGTCGGCGCGACTTGTGTTGGAGATGGCGCGACTTCGACGGGAGCGTTCCATGAGGGCTTGAACACGGCGGCGGTTGAGAAGCTGCCTTTGGTGATCGTTGTAGCCAATAACCAGTTTGCCTACTCGACACCGAATAATCGCCAGTTCGCATGTGCGGATTTGGTTGAGCGGGCAAGAGGTTACGGAGTTGGTGGATTTTCAGTGGACGGCACCGATTTACTCGCTTGTGCATCGGTGGTTGGTGAAGCGGTTCGTAAGGCTCGCGAGGGCGGTGGCCCGCAGATGGTCGTCGCCCATTTATTGCGTCTCTCGGGACATGGTGAGCATGATGATGGGGCATACGTTCCGGATGAAACACGTGCCGGTCATTATGGCCGCGATTGCATCGATGTTGGCGCCCAGCAATTGATTGCTGGTGGTTACGCCTCCGAAGAAGAAATACAAACCTGGAGAGACGAGCTGAGCGAAGAAGTTCAGAAGGCAGTCGCTCAAGCTCAGCAAGAACCCGTGCCGGACCCCTACCGTGAGGATTGGTCGGCGCTTTCCACTAAATTTCCAAGTAATCAATCGTGAGTGTGACCTATATCGACGCGATCCGTGAGGCTCAGCAGGATTTACTGCGTGAGGATGACCGGGTGTTTCTCTATGGCCAAGACATCGCCAGTTTCGGTGGAGCGTTTAAAGCTACCAAAGGATTGGCGGATGAGTTCCCAGGCCGTGTTTTTGATAGTCCTATCTCCGAGGATGCCATGATTGGCTTGGCAGTGGGTGCCGCCATTGAGGGGATGCGACCGATTATCGAGATGCAGTTTGCTGACTTTTCGTCTGTGGCTTTCAATCAGATTGTCAACCAGGCGGCGACGCATTTTTACCGCACAGGCGTGCCAATACCGCTGACGGTCCGGCTCCCTTCCGGCGGAACTCCCGGCTCTGGTCCGTTTCACAGTCAGAGTATGGAGGGTATTTACGCACAGTATCCCGGTCTCGTGGTGGTAACGCCGGCGACGGTTTCCGATGCTTATCACATGCTGGTGGATTCAGTGAAGCTGGACGACCCTGTTCTATACTGTGAACACAAGTTTCTCTACCGGTGGTTAAAGTCGAAAAAAATCAAAGGGGAGCACTTGCCGATCGGTAAGGCACGCATCGCACGTCCCGGAAAGCACGCTACTGTCGTGACTTATAGCGCGATGGTGCATGAGGCGGTGAGAGCCGCGGATCGCCTTCAGGCCGATGGTTGGGAGATCGAAGTAGTTGATCTCCGCTCGGTTAAGCCACTGGACATCGATACGGTTCTTGCATCGGTTGCACGTACTGGGCGCTTGCTTGCGCTGGGTGAGGCGTTTCCATGGGGTGGGGTAACGTCAGAAGTGGTTTCCCGTGTCACAGAGGAAGGTTTCCATCTGCTCGATGCGCCACCTCAGCGATTGAACTCACGCGACACTCCGGTGCCGTATCATCCCAAGCTGTGGGCCGCACACCGCCCGACTCCTGAGTCGATCTGCGAGTCCCTCAGAAAGCTACTATCATTCTAGTATAAATTGCCATGCCTACTGTCCCAATATTCATGCCACAACTTGGAGAGTCCATCGCCGAGGCTACGGTTGTGAGACTCGACGTCGCCGTTGGCGACAAAGTGACTACCGACCAAGAAATTATCGAGGTTGAGACCAATAAGGCGACCATGGGCGTGACGACGCTCTGCAACGGAGTGGTCTCTGAGATTCGCGCAGTAGAAGGTACATCTTACTCGGTTGGTTCTCTGTTGGGTGTGCTAGAGGTGACGGAGGAGGAAGTTGAGCGCACCGGCGTAGATACTACTGAAAGCCTTGAAGCAAAAAACCAAGGGCAGCCAGAGGAAGATAGCAGCAGTGAATCCGGCCAAGAGGATAATCTACACTTCGCGGTGGACGGTGATAGTTACGAGGAAGATCCAAGTATCGTCCCGACTGTGAAAGGCTTACCTGTTCCTACCGGAGTGATGGGTGCACATTACATTTCTCCACGCATGCGAGCACGTATGAACGAGATGGGCCTGCGCGAAGCAGATATTTCTGCGGTCGTCGGCACCGGAGCAGGTGGCCGGGTGACGGTAGAGGACCTCGAGCGTTTCCTCGATTATCTTGCGGACTGGCCAAGTGTTCCCGCATCGACCATGCGCCTAGCAGTGGCGGACGCGATGCGCCGGAGCTGGACTCGCCCGCTGGCGACCGTGGGGCTACCCGTTCTGTTGGACCGGGTGCTGGACCATCGCCGAGGGCAATCACCCAAGCCGGGTCTGACCCTTTATTTGTTGCGCGCACTGGCACTGGCATTAGCCGAGCAACCGATGACCGCAGGTTATTTGATTGGCGAACGAGTGGTGCATCCACGCGCTTTTGACATAGGTGTTGCGGTTCAAGTAGATGACGGCGTAGTGGTTCCAACCATGCGGAAAGTGGACCAGAAGTCTCTGAAAGAGTTGGTTGCTGAATACGATGATCTTGTAGACCGAGCGCGCCGCCGTAAGCTCACTGAGCAAGATTGTGCCGGGGGTATCGCGACTGTTACGAACTTTGGGACCTTCGGGCTTACCATCGGAACACCGATTCCATTGCCTAACGAAACTTTGATTCTCGGAATCGGAGCAGGGAAGAAAAAGCCGGTTTGGAGCTCAGAGGTGGAAGCTTTTTTACCAGCAACAGAAGCAGAGATGATGCTTACCTTTGACCACCGTGTGGTCGATGGCGGGGGAGCTGGAATGCTTCTCAAACGGGTGACGGAATTACTCCAGCAGCCCGAAAAACTTTAAAGGACCCTTGTGGATTCGGAACCGGAAAAAAGCGATCGGGCGGATATCCCGAAAAAAGCGATCTACCGGCTTTCGATTTACCATCGCTGTTTGCAAAAGCTAAGTGATAGTGGGCAAGAGACCGTGAGCTCCACGACTCTGGCGAAAGCTGCTGGAGTGAAGTCTGCTCAATTGAGGCGTGATTTGGGCTATTTTGGTCAGTTTGGCACGCGCGGTCTTGGTTACCCGGTTAAGGGCTTGATTGCGACCATTCGTGTGGCGTTAGGTCGAGACCACTTGCAGCCTGTGATTCTAGTGGGTGCGGGGAATCTTGGTTCTGCGTTGCTGCGTTATCATGGATTCCACAAAGAGGGTTTTAAGGTTGTCGCGGCCTTTGATGCTAAACCTGATGAAGCTCGGGCACGCGAGCTGAAAATTCCGGTGCATGGTATGGTTGAGCTTGAGGCTTTTGTTCTCGAACGTGAAATCAAGCTGGCGATTCTGTGCGTTCCAATTGGTTGTGCCCAAGAGGTGGCGAACCAATTGGTGAGTTGTGGGATTCAGGGAATTCTAAATTTCTCGCCAATCATGCTGGAGGTGCCGGAGGACGTTACGGTGAACAATGTAGACCTAGCGTTGGAATTGGAGCATTTGGGTTATTTTATCCGATGAGTTGTAAAAAAGTTGAAGTTTATCAAAGAAAATGGGTCGGCTGTGCGTCTAAGCAGCAGTCCGTGGCACTGAAGTTGTGATGAAGATGAACCCGCAAGAATACGAGTCATTCATCGAGCGCGCCGTCACGGAGTTTGAATCACCACTCATCGGCTATGCTAGAACCTACCTTTACGACCTCGACCGCGCTAGAGACGTCGTCCAAGACACCTTCATTCGCTTGTGTCGGCAGGATCCTGAAAAGGTTGAGGAGTATCTTAAAACCTGGCTGTTCACGGTTTGCCGAAATCGCTGTCTTGATGTGCTCCGCAAGGAGAAGCGTATCCAAACACTGGATGAAGATAAGTGGAGCAAGGTCAGAGAGACTGAGCCCTCACCGGACGAGCAGATGGAGCAAGATGAACGCTTGGCGGATGTCATGCGTTATATGGACCGGCTTTCCGAAAATCAGAAGGAGGTCATTTTGTTAAAATTTCAACAAGGCATGAGTTACGACGAGATCCATAAGGTTACCAATCTGACTCAGGGGAATATAGGATTTTTGATACACAGCGGGCTGAAGCGCCTGCGCGAATTGATAAACTTAAATGGGGGTGTCGAACATGGAACCTAAAAGTGACGAATGGCGTTTGACCGCTTATGTGCTCGGTGAGCTTACTCCTCAGGAAGCATCAAAAATTGAGTATGCTGTGGCATCAGATCCTGCGGTGCGTCTCGCTGTGGAGGAGACGGAGCGTGCTCAGGCACGAATTGCGGAGGCTCTCGGTCGTAGCAGCGATACCTTACTACCGCGCCAGAGAAGTGCGATCATGCGGGCAGCGAGGGAAGCATCCGGTGTAGCGGAGGTGAAATCACTGAAACCAAAGCGGCAAATTCTGAATATCTGGAGCTGGCCAGTGGCTGCTGCGGCCGTGGTCGCAGCAGGAATGTTTTTCGTAAATCTCATAACTCCTCCGGAAACTGTTTCTGATGTGAATGGTGCTGCCTCGAACGCTCGTGAAAACGGCTCTCTAATCTCACCCAAGAAGGGCACGAGTGTTACGCCACTGCGCCTGACCTTGGAATCAGGTAATAAGAGCTTAGCCGTGATTGCGCGCGGTATTCGCAAGGATCGTAATTTGCCTGCCAGCGAGGACGTTAAAATCGAGGAGATGCTTAACGCGTTTCCGCTCGATGCAAAACGCTCTGTTGCGCTGTGGAAGGGTTGTTCTCTCGGGGTAGAGGTGCTTCGTTGTCCGTGGAAGCCTTCGTCGAAATTGGTATTTCTGAAGGTCCGAGGAGCAAAGGATACCACTCATGAGGTCGCGTTGGAGTATCAATCCAGCGAGGTTGTTGAACTTGGTGATAAACTTGTGGGCTACAAGGGCTCAGGAAAAACTACTGAATCTAAGCCCATGGCGAGAATTATGAAACCCAAGGAGGATGTATATCTCGCACTTCTAATTGATGCGGATGACGAGGCAATAGGGCGGCTTTCTTGGACTGTGGACGGTGAACGCGCCCCTGTGCTTAATCTTAAAGAGCCCAAGGATAAGGATGCGTCCAAGGATGCGCGATTTGCCACTCTCGTTTGTGGTTTCGGTCTTTGGCTCAGGCAAGAAGACGCGCCGAACGTCGACGATGACATGCTGTTGGCGATGGCGAGGGAAGTAGCTTCTGAAAGTCTGGTAGCGGATCGTTATGATTTACTAGAGCTCGTTGACCAAGCGGTGAAATTGAGCCGTGAGTAATGACGCTCTATGCTTTACTCCGGTGCTCCATTGGTGAAGCGGAGGTTGACTTGGTAGGTGGCGCCTATACGGGACGTTCCGAGCATTATGTCTCCCCCTTGCTCAAGCTTCCAAAGATGGGTGAAGGTAATTTCTTTGTCTGAAAGCTCGGTGTATTTGGCGATTTCTAGTGCCATCTTCGGCTTGCCGTGGAGTTGAGTGGCAACGTTCGCCAGCTCAATCCAACATGGCTTGAGGTCTGCGTCGTATTCAGAGGCTTCTTTCGAATCACTTCGAAGGGTGACTTCGATCAATTTATCATCGATGTCCCAATGGAAATACAGTGCGCACTGAAGTCCGCCTATTTTATCGCGTGTTTCGAAAACTCCGTTCAATCCTGTTCGGCCAAAGAGCTCGCCGGACAGGTTACTTTTGACTAGCTGACTTGCTTTTAATTTTTCGGTGACGGTTTTACGGCTATCTCCGAAGCAGAGGGTGTCGAAGAAAGCGTTTGTAATGACGAGCTTATCATTCTTTTTCGGGCTTTCGAGGGGATGCTCCTGAGCAATCCAAGTCTGATCATCCTGATGAAGTTTTGCGATTTCAAAGGTGAGCCTTTTTCCGTTTAAAAGGTGGAGAGTTACCTGTTTCTCACTACGACTGCCAAAGATAGCTTTGAAGTTTTTCGTCCCGTCATGGTTAGTCCACCTGCGTGGTTCCTCAGCATTCATCAGTGGCGAGAGGGCTAGGATAATGAAGAAAAATTTATGAATCATGAGCCCTTTAATAGATAGGTGAGTGCACTTGGAGGGTCGAGGCTGTTTGTCTTGAACCTGATGCGTGATCACGTTTAACCTTAAATCACGAATAACCCAATATGCGAAATTTTAACGGTCAGATTCCTGTCAGGGGAGTATTTAGACATTCCATGGTCATGGCGTTTCTGATGGTCATTTCGATAGGAAGTATTCAGGCGCAAATGGCAGGCATGCCTCGTGTTGTTATTCCGACTGGAGTGAACAAATCTTATCCGCACCGCTCGATGCCTCAGTCATCGCGCGTTCTATACCCGTGGAAAAAATACATCACAGCGACGATATTTTGGTGTGGTGAGCAACCGACACAGAATAACCCGGTCCCAAACTGCAAGTCTTCGTGGGATGTGGAGTGGATGGAAAATTTTGGTGGATACGATGATCCTAACCCGGAACGTCGCGTCTCCGACCACAATAATGGAGAGTTTCGCCCTCAAGCATTCGTGCCGAAGCTAAACCCTTTTTACGTGGCGCTGCCTTACAATGATGTTCAGACATGGAATTCGCATAAGCCAGAGGCGTCAAAAGTGATCCCATGGTTTTCTCGTCTGGATCCAAAACCTGGCCGCACGGTGCTCAAGGGGCGTTGGATACAGATTTATGTAAATCACCGCAGTTGTTACGCGCAATGGGAGGACTGCGGGCCGTTTTTCACGGATGATTGGCAATACGTTTTTGGGAATAAGCGGCCCAAGGCGAAAAAAAATGGCGCGGCTGGAATTGATATTTCACCAGCGATTCGGGACTACCTAAAGATCAAGTCCGGCACAAAGGTGCATTGGCGCTTTGTCGAGGAGAGCCAGGTGCCATTTGGTCCGTGGAAGAAATTCGGCTATGAAATGGCAGAAGCGAAACAAAACGAGAAAAAATTAGAGGCCGAGAGGAAATATCTCGAGTATCTCCGCGAGCTACGCGACAAGCAGTTTAGGTCCAAGCCGTTGAGCGAGCTCTAGGCTGAAAAATGGGAAATGGGTGAACACGCTCGGAAAGGCGTTTCTCCGTGGCTGTTACAGTAGGTCGTAGCTGCGTCCGCCGATGCCTTCGTGCCAGCGGATGTAGGCTTGATTGACCATGGCAAAGCCACCCGGTGTCGGATAGTTACCAGTGAAATACCAGTCGCCGCAAGGGCCTTGGATCGATTTATGGAGGTTCTCGATTGTCTGGTAGATGACTTCGACCTCACCGTGCCAGTCGAGCTCTTCTGGGTAAACCATGCGACTGATCTCTTCGGAAATTTCCTCGGGGGTGAAAACTTCGTAAATGCCTTGGACGCGATTTCTCCGATCTGCCTGTGGCTTTTTGAGCTCTTCCTTGCATTCTTCGTAGATCTTATCGAGCAGGTGCTGGCGACCGGCGCGACGGTGAAGGGCGATCGCTGCATTGAAGGCAATGAATTTGCCGAGCTCTGACATATCGATTCCGTAACAATCCGGGTATCGGATCTGCGGAGCGGTCGAGCAAATAACAATCTTCGAAGGTTTAGTACGTGCGAGGATTTTAAGAATCGATTTCTTCAGTGTCGTGCCGCGCACGATGGAGTCATCAAGCACGACGAGATTATCGCCTTCTTTAACTGCTCCGTAGGTGATGTCGTAGACGTGGGAGACGAGTTGATCACGGCCTTTTTCCTGAGAAATAAAGGTCCGCATCTTGATGTCCTTGTGGGCGATTTTCTCACCGATCGGCCAGTTATCGAGAATTAGGTCATCGATTTTCTCCGGTGTCAGAGTGCCGGCTTTGGAAGCTTCGATAATTTCGTTCTTCACCTGTTCACGGCGGTAGAGGCGCAATCCGTCCATCATTCCGTAGTAGGCAGTTTCCGCGGTATTGGGGATGAAAGAAAAAATAGTTTTGTGAAATGCTTCATCAATGGATCCGATGACTTGCTTCACGAGTGCGGAACCCATGGCCTTGCGTTCGCGATAGATCTGAGGGTCGTTACCACGGGAGAAGTAAATTTTCTCAAAAGAGCAGGGGGTGAAAGCCTGCGGGGTGTGAAACTGAACGTCAGTGATCGTTCCGTCGGCTTTGATGGTGATGACTGAGCCTGGATCGACCTGTTTTACTTGATCCGCGTCTGCCTCGAATACGGTCATCAAAGGCACCCGCTCGGATGCGAAGGCGATGACCTCATCCGTGATGAGCATGTGACATGGACGGATACCGCGTGGATCGCGCATCACGAACATATCTCCGTTCCCAACTGCTCCGCAGATCGCATAGCCGCCATCCCACGGTTCGGCAGATTGGGCAATGATTTCCGGAACGTTTAGGGCTGCGGAGATGTGTTTGGGAATTTCCGCACCGGGAATGTCCGTATCGTCACGGAGCTTGTGGTAGAGATTGGTGTGTGCCTCGTCGAGGTGGTAGCCTATTTCCTCGAGAACAGTTTGTGTATCGGTGCCGAAAACTGGATGCTGACCACGCTGAATCAGCGTGTTGTTTAGCTCCATCGCATTGGTCATGTTGAAGTTACCCATGACCATGAGCGTGCGTGTCGGCCAGTTGCTACGGCGGAGATAAGGATGGCAGGAGCCTTCGTCAAATTCGCCACTGGTTCCGTAGCGGAGGTGTCCCATCAAGATTTCACCACCGAAATCGAATTGTCTTTTGACGCTGTCTGGATCGGTCTTATCGAGTGTTCCTTTGCGATCCATCTTGAAGAAGGACTTCATTTCCTTGCGGAAAATCTTCGCCAAGGCGTTTGTCTCGGAGTCTCGGCGCCGGTGGACGTAGGGTTTGCCGATGGGCATGTCGAGTTTCACACAGCCGATACCGGTGCCGTCTTGGCCACGGTTGTGTTGCTTCTCCATTAAAAGGAAAAGCTTGTTCATTCCCCACAGGCAGGTGCCGTAGCGATCGTAGTAGTAGGCTAAGGGTTTGCGCAATCGCACGGCGGCGATTCCACATTCGTGCTTTAAAAAATCGCTCATGTGGTTGGATGAATAGCTTTAAAAATGAGGTATTTCCGCGTTACGGCTTCACGGTTACCCGCACGCCTTCTTGTTCAGTCATTTTCCCGAGGACATGTCCGCCAGGTCCTGCTTTAAGTGCGGTTTCGACTTGGTCTTCGCTGACGATGGCGACCCAGCCGATGCCCATGTTGAAAGTGTGGAAGCGATCTTCCGCATCGACATGTTCGAGTAGCTTATCGATTCCGGGGAGATTCCATTTTGGGATTTCCAGATCTGCTCCCATGCCGACGAAGAGGCGCTCAAGGTTTTCCGGAAGGCCACCGCCTGTGATGTGCGACATGGCCTTCGGTTTGACTCCGGAGGCTTTCAGTTGGTCGACAACGTCGTGGTAAAGGCGTGTGGGCTGTAACCAAGCAGTGAGTTCTTCGTCGGTGACCGTGCCAGCTTCCATTTCCTCAAGCACACGGCGCACGAGTGACCAGCCATTTGCGTGAATGCTGTCTGAAGGGTAACCGATGAGGACATCGCCGATGGCGATGGTTGTGGGATCGATAAGATCAGATTTTTCTGCGCAACCGATGCAGAAGCCAGAGAGCTCGAGCACATCTGCTGGCACGATGCCGGGCATTTCCGCAGTTTCGCCACCTGCGAGGATGCAGTTGCAGGCTTCGAGGTAATCCGCCATGCCGCTGATCACGCGGGTAATCTTGTCCTCGTCCAGAGCGGCGATGCCGATGTAGTCGAGAAACATCAGTGGATCACCACCGGTGGTGATGATGTCGTTCACGGACATTGCGACTAGGTCCTTACCGGCGATCTCAAGAAGATCTTTTTCAAGCAGTAGTTCGAGCTTGGTTCCGACCCCGTCGCAACCGGTGACAATCACGGGCTGATCGTAATCGGAAAGATCGTAACATGCGGCGAAGAGGCCGAAGGCACCGAGTAGCTTCCTCTGTTGTTGAGTTCGTTTAACGTGACCTTTGATGTCACCGACGAGTGCCGCGGCTTTCCGCGTATCCACTCCTGCTTGCTGGTATGTGAGCTTTCCTGCCATTGCTGTGCAGGGGTTCTAGGTGGGTGGGAGGCGGCGGTCACGCAGAAACTGGTTTTTAAGGAAATCGATTGTGAATTACCTTCGGGAAAGGCCTTATATACCGCGTTCCAGCTCTCTTTCCGCGTGTGGTAAATCCTCTGGGATATCCACATCTGGAAAGGTTTCGCCCAGACCGACCGATAATCCCAACTTTTTGGCGACGTTCTTGGTCTCTTTCAGAACTGTCTCGGTGCTCCAGTTTATGTTTTGGAAAAGCGCAGGAGAATGCTGCTTGAAGCCGATTAGGTAGTAACCACCATCTTCGGCAGGGCCAAGAATTAGATCGCGTGTTTCGAGTTGCTCGAGCGCTTGAGTGTAGGTGGATTGATTGATCGATGGGCAATCTGTGCCGATGATTAAGACTAATTCCGCCCCTGCGCCGAAGGCAGACTCGGAGGCTTCGATCAGGCGGTCTCCCAGAGTGCCCGGAGACTGCTCGGCGTATTCGATTTCCGGCTCACCCAACCATTCCTGCGCTGCGGCAGCGGAGCCACCGGCGATCCTGATGATCAGGCGGTATTTTTGATTAGAACAAAAAGCTTTGGCTCGGCCAATAGTGTGGCGAGCTAATCTGTCGTGAAGCGCCGCTGAACCCTCGGCCCCAAGGGCTGGGATGAGCCGTGTCTTGGTCTGTCCCGCCTGCGGAAGGCGCGTCATGATGATCAGATGCAGTGTGGCGCTTGATTTCATATTAGGGATAAGCCCCTTAGATCTGATTCAAGGACCAGTCGTAATCGGTGTATTCAATTTTGAAGTCTTTGGATTTGAGTGTTTTGCTAGTGCTTTCCTCGAGGTAGGGAGTGATGAATTTTTGAACGCTACCAGCGGATTTAATGAAATCCTCTTTGAACCAATCGAAGATGGGCGAGAGGTGCAGCGTGCTGGTTTTTAGATCGACTCGATTTTTGGAAGAATCATTCAGGAAAGCCTTGGTCTGCTCATCGAGCTGTTGGTCAAGATCCGCAGCTCGGAAGGCTTCGTCACGGAGTGGGGGACAGCCAATAGATGCGCAATTTAGACCGAAGTGAATACGCGGCTCGGCATAGTTTTTACGGAGTATTTCGTGCTCAATATGGTCAAGGCTGATCTGCGTTCCAAAGAGTCTGATACGCTTTTGTTTCCATGGATCCGTTATGTCGCGGATACTTTTGACGGGTGAGTTATCGACGATCAACTGGAGGGTTGAAGCGTTGTAGAGGTTAATGAGGAACGCGATTTGTTGTTTTTCCGTCCATTGGTCGAACTCTGCTTTGTCAGTGAGTTGGAGGGAGCTGATGTAGCTGCCCAAGGGCTCTAAATCTTCGTGTAATGCCTCATAATCGACGGAGCTTTGGAACGCATTGGCTCTCAAAATTTCACTAAAGAGGGAATGTTTGTGATCGAATTCCGCGTGCAAGGAAGTGATCGCGAACGCGCAGGCTAAAAGAAAGAGTAGAAGTTTCATATTTTGTTGGAGGTGTCGTAGGGCAGTTTATTTCAAAAGACAGATAATGAAACAGCTTTTCGCGACCATCGTGTATTGCACCAACTTGCTTGGTGCAGTGACAAGAAGTAAAAAATCACCTATCGCCCCCAGTTGATCACCCATCGAAAATTAGCGTCTTTCATTTTTAGGTGAGGAGTCTAAACCGTTATGGAGATCAATAAGAAATGAACGGATGGGAAGCAGGTCTGATCGTAGCAGCGGTGTCTATTACGCTATCCTAGCTTTTTGCTATTTTGACTGGATTTGGTTTAATCTTCGATACGAAGAAAAAAGTGAAGATTACTGAATCTTCCGTTAGTTATCGATCGATCTTTGGCAGCTTCGAATTACCTCTAATTAAAATCCAAAGAGTTTGGGCTGGCGGAGGCTTCATTTCCATCGAGGTAGGGGAGAAAACTAGGAAAGTTATACCGATGGTATTCCAAGCCAACGGACAGATCTTGGCTATCTTAGAATCCAAAGCCCGCTTGAATATTCACTTAGGCAAACCTGCCAAGTAGCGGTTCAAGATTTTTCTTCGTTTCCTCTGGCCAGTTTTCTTTGGGGGTTAGGACCGCGGTGCTGAGTGAGTTGTGCTCTGGATAGGTTGGTTCCTCGGGAATGGTGGGGATGAGGGTCTTCAAGACTTCCTTTGCGAGGCTGGAGTTCGCGTGGAGGTTGGCAATGACTGAAGCGACGTCTACGGCGGCTTCGTCGGTTTTCCAGCAATCGTAATCGGTGACCAGGCACATGGTCGCGAGGGCGATCTCTGCTTCACGGCAAAGGCGTGCTTCCGGGGCGTTGGTCATGCCGATAAGGTCGAAGCCCATGGCGCGGTGCATATTGGATTCCGCGCGGGTGGAGAACGCCGGACCGTTCATGGAAACGTAAGTGCCGCCCGAGT
>Ga0307934_1000735_pt1 | contig 23085 bp, 15 predicted proteins | sample OrgLakmetageno90_FD_201838 | JGI IMG/M metagenome (GOLD analysis project Ga0307934, IMG submission 201838) | Saline water microbial communities from Organic Lake, Antarctica - #90 | ecosystem: Environmental > Aquatic > Non-marine Saline and Alkaline > Saline | place: Antarctica: Organic Lake... | reverse complement strand
TCTATCGCAAGGATTCAGATCAAGCGACTAGAGAAACGATTAGCAGATTTACATATAGGCTTAAAAGTCACAGATGATGCTATGGCTAAATTAGCTGATGCTGGCTTTGCCCCAGTATTTGGAGCAAGACCTCTTAAACGAGCAATTCAAAGTAGCCTAGAAAATCCACTAGCGATGAAGCTCCTTGATGGAGAGTTCAAAGCAGAAGAAACTATAATCGTTGGCGTAGATGCTGATGGGAATATTTCTTTTTCTAAATAAATTCATTTATAGATGTAAGCCTATATACTATAATCCTCTAAAGTGTAATTAAACTCTTTAAATTTAATGGGCATTGAACAAAAAATATCGAAAGCTTTAATATCTTTGTTGGCTGTTGCATGTGGTGTAATAGTTGCAAATATTTATTATTCACAAACTATTATCTCGGTAATCAGTCATACTTTAAATATGTCGCTTAGATCTTCTGGTTTTATAGTTTCTATAACACAATTAGGTTATGGAATAGGATTGATACTTTTAGTCCCTCTTGCCGACAAGTATGAGAATAAAAGACTAATTCTGTCACTAATAACCCTTTCAATAGTAATAACTTTTGCTATTACACTAACTACGTCGCCACCTCTTTTTTTAATTATTTCATTGTTATTAGGAGTTAGTGCAGTTGCCGTACAAGTGATCGTCCCATATGTATCTCATTTAGTTTCAGAAACTGAAAGAGGACGTGTTGTTGGAAATGTGATGAGTGGTTTAATGCTTGGCATTATGATGTCGCGACCTATTTCTAGTATTATAAGCGAATTTTTCCCTTGGCAGTCAGTTTACATTTTGTCAGCAATATTAATGTTTATATTGGTGATAGTCTTATGGTTAAAATTGCCAGAAAGACACCCTGAAAATAAGCTTAGATATCTAGATATTTTAAAATCAATGAAAACTATTGTAATCAATGAACCTATACTAAGAAGAAGGTCGGTATATCAGGCTGCAATGTTTGGTTGTTTTAGCTTGTTTTGGACAGCTTCGCCATTATTACTATTAAGCCCAATATTTAATTTTAGCCATCAAGGCGTTGCATTATTTGCATTGGCTGGTGTGGCAGGTGCTATTGCGGCTCCTCTAGCTGGTCGAATGGCAGATCAAGATAAAGTTAGAAAAGGTACTGTGTATGCAATGATAATAGCAATAATATCGTTTGTGATAACTTTGTTTTGCCAGTCTGGATCAATTATAGCTGTTTTAATATTGACAGTTGCTGCAATATTGATTGATTTTGCCACAGCTTTAAACCTTGTTTTAGGACAGAGAGAAATTTTTCTACTTAATCCTAAACTTAGAAGTCGCATTAATGGTATTTATATGGCTACTTTTTTTCTAGGAGGATCTATAGCGTCTGCTTTGGGTTCGTGGGTTTTTGTAGTATTTGGGTGGGTTGGAGTAGTAATAGTTAGCGTTACAATACTATTATTGGCTTTTATCTATTTTTTAACAGAAAAGTGAGTTTGCTCTTATCATTGCATCAAGCTTGGTAATACCCCCATTTTTAAAATCATTTAAAAATGGTCAGTTTTTCAGACTGCTTTAGCAATCATCATTCCTAGGTGGAAAGCCACCTAAAGCCATATTGTCTTTTCATCTCGTACTTTATCTCAGGGCAAACGCATCTAAATTGTGATTGTAATGCTGTTAAAATGTGCTGAAAACCTAAATTTAGCTATAAAACTATAAATTAGTAGATAAAACAGCTGTAAACAGTAAATCCTAAGTACTAAAAGTTATTTTTGTTGAAATTTTATCAACAGTGAGAGTATTAAGACTTCAGAACGATTATTGCTAAAACCTTTATTTTATAAGCTTTTAGCAATAAAGACATAACTTTGATTTAGATGCGTTTACCCTGACTTTATCTCCTATTTCTGATTCTAGAAATTGTCTGAAAAAAGTTTTATCATTTATTTGAAATTCTGTTTGCCTGTCTGATAGGATGTAATATTTATGTAAAACTAGAATTATATAAAAACATTTTATGTATATATACTGGATTTATACTAGATTTATTTAAATGAAAGCTTTATATTGTTGGTATGACTAGTAAGTTATAGCCCGAACATTTCGTTTAGGTTTAAAATAATTTTAAATTGGAGTGTTTATGAATAAAAAAATAAAATACATATTATGTCTGCTTATATTGTCAAGTAGTGCAGCAGAAGCGATGAAATACCATGATAATGATTTCCCATTTAAACCTTTCAAGAACCTTGCATTTTTTGTAAGTGATCATAGAGTCACTGATGGTCAAGATCCTGATGAAGAAGTTCGTAATGGAATGGTTATATCGAGTATAGAGGGGCTTGTAAGATTTAGGCTGGGTTTAGATAATTCAGCAGATGTTGCGAGTTGGTTGGTAAAAACAATTAACTCAGGTAATACTGTCAATAAAGAAATCCCAAAAAGTTTAGGCTTTGCTATAAAAGGAAATTTGAGGTTTCCATATAGAGGAGCTAATATTACATTGAAAGATATATATTTTGCTCGTAAGAATAATGGTGATAAGTATGTTGGTGGTAGTTCATGTAAAGAGGTTGGGGATAAGGCTGATAGGATCGTATGTGAATATTTTGATAGCGATGATTTAGCGTCTTCTTATAGTAAATATATCCAAATTAATGATCAACCAAAACGATATGGAGTCCCAGAGCGTGCTGTGTGTTTTTACAATAGTTCTAATAAAGATTTAAATATAGAATTTATTATTGAAGATTTCAACTATAATTTTAATTTAAAGCCGATAAGTTCATCCTGTATTCCAGTAGGAGAAACAGATGATCAAGCAAATAATTCTGGTATATACAGTGACTTAAACATTACAAATATTAGTATTGACGGGCAGACTATGGAAGATGTTCCTATTAGTCGTGACGATAGGAAAGGTGAAGACTTATATGATGTGGGTAATAGTTCTTTATTGCTAAAAAGAGGTGGAAATATAGATAACTTTATTTACTTTGATGGAAAGATTGGGCTTAGCGATGAAGATGGAAACCATGGTATAAAAAACATATCAGCACAATTTAAATATGATACAGCTAATTGGATGGCTAGAATTATTGATGATACAGCATTAAACAAGATTGTAATACCAGCTAGCCATGATACAGGAATGTCGATAGCCCAGAACTGTTCACTTCCTTCCAATTCTCATGGGGCAATAACACAAGAGGGCAATATTAATTATCAGTTAGATGCTGGGGCTAGATATTTTGATATTAGATTATATACAGATGATGGTCGTTTTAAAACAAATCATAGGAGCGAACATTTAGATAAAGAAATGGGTTGCTTTGGGGAAGATGTGAGTGGCTTTCCAGAAGGTGAAGGACAAATATTAAAACGGGTAAAAGTATTTTTAGAAGAGCATAATAGTGAGGTTGTGTTTCTTGATTTGTCAGGTATCGAAGATAATATAGAAGATATATCTATGTTTCTTAGCCAAGCTGTCGATGTTTTTGGTGAGGATATGATCTTTCATACTGATGATAATAATATTGTTCTTAAGTTAGCCAATACAAAATTAAAAGATATAAGAGGTAAGGTAGTATTTCTTCTTGACTATGATAGTATAATCTTTGACCCTGATAATACAGATTCTAATGCTAAATATTTACAACAAAAAGTATCTATGCCTGAAACTGCGGATAATACTGAAATAGAGAATGATATGTTAAATAAAAACTTTGGACATATAGGAGGTTATACAAAAACAAGGTATATTGACGATATGTTTGAGGACCAGTTTGATAAGATAGATAAGTATAGTCAGCTAGGTGGTATATATTTTTATAGTACCTCATGGACTTTAACACCTCCAGATCACGAATATCTTGATGGAGAAGCAGATGTTAAAAAAGTTACTAATATTGCAAATGCTTATTTACCGATTTTGATGGCGGAGTTAAAGAGAAATGCTATAGGCTCAAAAGGCCTACCAAATCTAGTTAATATGAACTTTACAAATGGCTATATTAATCAAGCAGTGATTGATGTGAATAAAGATATAATGACTTATTAACTGATGTTACGCACCTAACATATTTTGAGTGGTATAAGTTGCGTTGAAGAGCAAGACAAAAAGGTGTAGGAGCTACTAATAGCTTCAAATCTTGTTAACGACGCTATTTGATGCAAATTATATCATCCAAAGGACAAAAAGTTAAAACACCACCTATCAAATATTAACACCTCTCATTAATCTTTAATAATTAACAAAATTAGAAAGAGGTTTATACTTTCTCGTGTTCAGAATGAATTAGATAAAATAATCATTAACGGAGAAACGACAATGAATAACAAAAAATCTTTAATATCACTTTTTATGCTTTGCGGCAGTGTATCAACTATCTATGCGGCAGATGCTCAACCATGGAAATCTTCAAATGTTGCTAGCTACACTCCAGGTACTTTAGTAACAGAAGACGGCAGTACTTATAAATGTAAAAGTTTCCCTGAAGGAGCTTGGTGTACACTTTCTGCTTATGAGCCAATAGGTGTTTATGGTTTAGATGCTTGGGATACTGATGACACTCCAGCACCAACTCCAGAAATACTAGATCAGCATATAGTTGCTACAGTTGATATAACAGGTGGCTTGCCTACAGGTGCTACTATAGAGTTTGTTGGACCAGACAATTTAGCTCATGTTGTAAGTAATGGTAGTGTAAATTTAGATTATGCAGAGGGTGGTTCACAGTATAGTATAAAAGTAAAAGACGGAGAGGGAACGGTATCTCCTAGCACTATAGTGGTTGATAGCAATAGCAGCTCTTTTGATCTTAAATATAGAGACAAACGCCCAACTCCTCCAGTACCACCAATTCCACAGCCAACAAGTGATTGCGATGCTTATGATGTGGCTAAGGTAGCGGCTTATTCAGATGGGTCAGTTTATCAAGGCAAAGACTTTGCTAAATTTGATGGTGGAATATATGAAGCTAAATGGTGGACTCAAAATGCAGCACCAGGGACAGACAGCGTATGGCAGTATTGTGGACAATCAGTTGAAACAAAAGTTTCTATAAATGCAAGTGGTTTACCATCTACAAGTAAGAGCTTTGTAGTAGTAATCGGAGGTAAATCTTATCTTGTTGGGGCTACAAAACAGTCATCTATAGTTTTAGGCGAAGGTAGCTACGATGTTACAGTACCAAATGTATTAGATACAGATGGTTCTAAAAGCTATGTAGCTGATGCAATTACTCCTAACCCTATTGTAGTGAATAGTGAAACAGCAGAAGTTAGTTTAAATATAAGTTTTAAGAGTGAGATGGTTGAAACGGTTAGAGTTAATTTAGAAGTTAGTTTTGCAGAAGGAACTTCACCAAGCTTAACAACAGCTAAGATCACAAACACAGGTGGTTTTGAGCAAACCATACAGTTGCAAAGCGGTGTAAATATCACAGATATACCTTCTGAAGGCGAGTTTACAATAACTCCAGATAGCTATGATGTAAGTGGTACAAGCTATGTTGGAAATACTGTAACCATAAAAGATGGTAAAGTTGATGGTAGCAACAAAATAGCATTTGCTCAAGCGTCAGATGTATTGGTTGGTTACCTACCAGTATGGGGTGGCAGTACAAACCCTACTATTTCTCAATCAGCAGAAGCAGGTTACAATGTAGTGGCTGTAGCTTTTGCTGATGTGAAAGGCGAGTCAGCAGTTGAGTTTAATGGTGGATCATTTGCCTCTTATGGTAATGATTTGACAGGAGAAGCTCTTCAAACAGCTATAAAAGCAGATATTACTAAAGCTAAAAAAGATAATGGCCTAAAGTATGCCCTTATCTCAGTAGGTGGTGAGAATAATACTTTTGATCCACAAGGTGCAGATATGAGCGTGGTTTCTAGCAATATAGTCACATTCCTTCAAGATTATGGTTTTGATGGTATCGACTTTGACTTAGAGCAAGTACCGTTTACAGATGATCAGCTACTTGACTTGATGGCTAATCTTAAAAAAGATATGCCAAGTATCATTATGTCTGGTGCTCCGCAGGTAAATGAAGTGCAGGGTTCATTACAGTATGTAAATACAGGCACAGAGCAAGTTTACAACAAAGCATTAAATGCAGGTTTGTTTGACTATATGTTTGTACAGGCTTACAACACTGGCGGTAACTTTGTAAATGACAAAGGTGATTTTAGTAAGACAAAAAGTGAGGGTTTCTATGATGTTTATGACCCAGAGTTTATTACTAATAGCTTTATGGCTCTAAAGAAAATGACTCCTGATAATACAAAGATTGTCATGGGTGAGCCATCTACTGCTAATGCGGCTGGTCAAGCTCAGATATTTCACGGATCAGCTGCAAACAATACTTATAAGGCGATGTGTGAACAGTTTGCTGGACTAAGTGCAGAAACTAGCTATGCAGGAGCTATGACTTGGCAGATAGTTTTTGACAAAGATAATAGCTACTCTTTTGCAAATGCTGTAAAAGCTGCTGAAACAGGCGACTGTCAGAATATCTAATATCTCTAATATCAAAATTTCTTTCTTAAAAACATAATCTTTTTGTTGGGGATGATTCTAGTTTATCCCTACAATCAATCTTTCTTTTCCTATTTTTACAAAACAATAAAATTCTTTATAAATAGATGTTCATAGATTATCATTGTGATACAAAGATCATACTTAAAAACTCATATGAAACAAAAAAGCATACTTTTATTTACGGCAATTATTTTTTCTAGTATCAGTTTTGCTGATGACTTAGCTACACAAAGCTGTGCTGGGGATTATCTTGAAGGTAAGGTAGCTACGCCGTTGAGCTATATATCAGGTAAAAAGCTAAAGGGTGTAGAGCTTAGCCATACAAAATTTCATATAACAGCTACTGATGGCAAAGACTATGAAGTCGCAGTTGATAATATTTTTGCTAATGATTATAGTGCTAGCACAGTTCCTTATTCTCTTAAAAATCGTCTTCAAAAAGGTACAAATGTAAAACTTTGCGGTGAGAAATATTCTGATGGTTCTGGTATACATTGGGTGCATACGGAATGTCCAAACAACAATAATGTCGAAGGCTTTGTGATTGTGAATGGTACTAATTTGACAGCTAGCAAAGAGTATTGTTATATTTTTTAGTAAACCATTCAAATACTAGCAGGAGTTTTAAAATGAACCTTAGTCAGATAAAAATAATGCTTCTAGGCTCGGGAGAGCTTGGTAAAGAATTTGTGATAGCGGCTCAAAGGCTTGGTATTCACACTATTGCAGTTGATAGGTATGAAAATGCACCTGCAATGCAAGTAGCACACCAAAACTTTACTATAGATATGCAAGATGCAACTGAGCTTGAAAAGCTTATAGTGCAACACGCACCGACTCATATAGTCCCAGAAATAGAAGCAATAAACACAGGCGTATTGGTTAAGCTTGAAAAGCAGGGTTTTAATGTGATCCCTTGTGCTATGGCGACAAAACTAACTATGGATCGCCAGGGTATAAGACAACTTGCTGCAGAAGAGCTTGGTTTAGCTACTTCAAAGTTTAGATTTGCTGCAACTAAAGAAGAGTATCTAAGTGCTGTAAAAGAAGTTGGACTACCATTTGTGATAAAGCCTGTGATGAGCTCATCCGGCAAAGGTCAATCTGTAGTCAAGGTTGATAATGATATTATCAAGGCGTGGGAGTATGCACACAGTGCTTCAAGGGGAAATATTAAGAGTGTAATCGTTGAGCAATTTATAGATTTTGACTATGAAATCACTTTGCTGACTGTCCGTCATAAAGCAGGTACAAGCTTTTGCGAGCCAATAGGGCATATCCAGGAAGATGGCGATTATCGTATCTCATGGCAGCCACAAGCAATGTCAAAATCAGCTCATGCAAAAGCTCAAGATATAGCTGCAAAAGTTACCAATGCTTTAGGTGGTTATGGAGTATTTGGTGTCGAGCTTTTTATAAAAGGTGATAATGTATTTTTTAATGAAGTATCACCACGCCCGCATGATACTGGTATGGTAACTTTAATCTCACAAAATATTAATGAGTTTGAGTTGCATCTAAGAGCTATTTTAGGGCTACCAATTCCACAAATTGAGCTTTTAACACCATCTGCTTCCGCGGCGATTCTTTTAGAGGGAGATACTTCTAACCCGCAAATACTCGGAGTTGATAAAGCCTTGGCTATAAAAGATACCGAGGTGCGTATTTTCGGTAAAAGACAAATACACGGTAAGCGTAGAATGGGTGTTGTCTTAGCAAAAGGAGGTAGCGTAGAAGATGCCAATCAAAAAGCGCAGCAAGCTCTTGAGTTTATATCTCTTTTGGGGGTATGACTTTAGTCGTATCTTTAAAGTAACATAGAGCAAAGCAATACTAATGGGCTTTCAAAATAGTCATGATAGTAATTATTGCTATAAGAATTATAACCCCAAGCAGTAAACTGCCAATAAAACCTTTCATCGCTTTAGGGAATAATATCGCTAGGAATATAAGAATCAGTAAAAATATTATCATAAAAACTTAACCAGCAATCCATTCATCTACAGTTTTCACTTCAAATGAATTACCTATTTTTTTCATCTCGGTGACAGCTTCTACAAATGCTTCAAATGCTCCAACAGTAGTCACATAAGGTACGCGATTCATGATAGCAGATCTTCTTAGTGCAAGACTTACTTTTAATTCTTCACGCAAAGAAGTATTTACAAGCATATCGATTTCACCATTTTCAATAGCATCTACAGTACTTGTATTGTCAGAATCTTCAACATTATCAGATGATTTATCAAAAAGTTCACAAGGGACATTATTCTCTCTCAAAAAGCTTTCAGTACCTTTTGTAGCAAATAGTTTGAAACCATGAGCCACAAGCTCTTGGATAGGTTTTAGAACCTTTGCTTTATCATCATTTGTGATAGAAATAAGCACATTACCCTTTAATGGAAGTTTGTTAAATGCCATTTCTTGAGCTTTATAAAAAGCCACTCCAAATGTTTTATCAATTCCCATCGCTTCACCTGTTGATTTCATTTCAGGCCCTAAGTAGCAATCAACTTCGGCAAATCTTCCAAATGGGAATACTGCCTCTTTCACAGAGAAATGAGTAGGTATAGGGCTTTTTAAAGTAAAGTCTTTAAGCTTATGACCAATCATTAGTTTAGTTGCAATATTTGCGATACTGTTGCCTGTAGATTTCGCCACAAACGGTACAGTTCTTGATGCTCTAGGGTTTACCTCGATTACATAAAGTTGACCATCTTGATAAGCAAATTGTACATTCATAAGACCAACCACTTCTAGCTCTTTTGCAAGTCGGATAGTGCTTTCAGTAACCTCAGCGATTTGAGCATCAGATAATGAGCGAGTAGGGATAGAGCAAGCCGAATCACCAGAGTGAATACCTGCCTCTTCTATATGCTCCATTATTCCCGCTACAAATACATCTGTGCCATCAGCTAAAGCATCGACATCAAGCTCAGTTGCATCTGTAAGATATTTGTCTATGAGAATAGGGCCATCAAGGATACATTTACCATTTACTTTGATATAAGTAGCAAGCTCTTCTTTTGAATGTAGTATCTCCATCGCTCTACCACCCAATACATTAGATGGACGCACAACTATTGGATAACCTACTTTTTCGATAGTTTTTGTAAGCTCATTGATGCTATAAGCAATAGCGTTTTTAGGCTGTCTTAGACCAACTTTATCAAGTAGCTCTTTAAATCTCTCTCTATCTTCTGCTAGATCAATCTTATCTGGATTAGTACCTAAAATTGGAATGTTATTTTCAAATAATGCAGAAACTAGCTTCAATGGAGTTTGTCCACCAAACTGAACTATCACACCTAAAAATTCACCTTTTTTCATCTCATTTTTTATGATATTTAGCACATTTTCAGCACATAATGGCTCAAAGTATAGCTTATCAGAAGTATCATAATCTGTAGAAACCGTTTCTGGATTACAGTTTATCATGATAGTTTCGATACCTTCTTCCGCAAGAGATTTTGAGGCATGCACACAAGCATAATCAAACTCAATACCTTGACCAATACGGTTAGGCCCACCACCAAGTATCACGACTTTTTTGTTATTTGTAACATCGGATTCACAATCACGCACGATTTCTTCATGGCTGAAATGCTCATAAGTTGAGTACATATATGCCGACATAGACTCAAATTCTGCTGCACAGGTATCTACTTTTTTGTAAGTGGGGAATATACCTTTACCAAATCTATAGTTTCTGATGTATTTCTCAGTTCTGCCAACAAGTTTTGCAATCCTTGCGTCAGAGAAACCAAGATTCTTATAGATAGAAAACTCTTCTTTGTCATTAGGTAAGCCAGATTTTTTAAGTTGCTGTTCAGCCTCGACAATATTACCAATCTGCTCGATAAACCAAGGATCTATTCGACAAGCATCAAATATTTCTTTTTCTGATATGCCAAATCTAATCGCTTCGGCTACGCGTAGTATTCTCATTGGAGTTAGTTCTCTTAGAGATACCAATATAGCTTCTTTGTTTTGCTCAGAAGTGTTTGTATCGCTTACACCGTCTATCTCTACCTCATCTAAACCTGTTAGGTCTATCTCTAAAGATACTAGTGCTTTTTGTAAGCTCTCAGAGAATGATCTACCAATTGCCATTGCTTCACCTACAGATTTCATTTGTGATGAAAGTTTGTTTGAAGTCGTTGGGAATTTCTCAAATGTAAAGCGAGGAATCTTTGTGACAATGTAGTCTATAGTAGGTTCAAATGATGCAGGTGTAACCTGTGTGATGTCATTGTCGATCTCATCAAGTGTATAACCAACTGCTAATCTTGCAGCAACTTTTGCAATTGGATAACCTGTAGCTTTTGATGCAAGTGCAGATGAGCGAGATACTCTAGGATTCATCTCAATCACAACTAGCTTACCTGTATCAGGGTTTACAGCAAACTGTACATTTGAACCACCTGTTTCTACACCTATCTCACGCAGTACAGCAATAGAAGCATCTCGCATGATTTGGTACTCTTTATCTGTAAGAGTCATAGCTGGTGCAACAGTTATACTGTCTCCTGTATGAATACCCATTGGGTCGATATTTTCTATCGCACAAACGATGATTGAGTTATCAGCTTTATCACGCACAACTTCCATTTCGTACTCTTTCCAACCAAGAATTGACTCATCAATAAGCACTTCATTAGTCGGTGAAAGTCTTAGACCATTTTTTACAATGCCTACAAACTCTTCTTTTGTGTAAGCAATACCACCTCCACTACCACCTAAGGTAAATGATGGGCGTACAATCGCAGGCAAACCGATATCTTCAAGTGCTACTAAAGCTTGCTCCATAGTTTGCACTACTACATTTCTAGGTACAGCTAAGCCTATCTTTGCCATGGCTTCATTAAATCTAGCTCTATTTTCAGCTTTGTCGATAGAGTCAGCTTTTGCACCAAGCATTTCCACGCCGTACTTTTCTAGTATGCCATCAGCATCTAGTGCTAATGCACAGTTTAGAGCTGTTTGCCCACCGACTGTTGGCAGGATTGCATCAGGTCTTTCTCGCTCGATGATTTTGCCTACGCTTTCACTAGTTATTGGTTCGATGAAAATCTTATCAGCAGTAGTAGGATCAGTCATGATAGTCGCAGGGTTTGAGTTTACTAAATGAACCTCGTAACCATCTTCTTTGAGTACTTTACACGCTTGTGTACCAGAGTAGTCAAATTCACACGCTTGTCCAATAACGATCGGACCAGCACCTAAAACTAAAATTCTTTTAATATCGGTTCTTTTTGGCATGATCTATTTGCTCCCTTTTTTACTAGCTGTAATCATTTCAGCAAATTCATTGAATAAATACTTACAGTCATGTGGGCCCGGAGAAGCTTCTGGATGATACTGTACTGCAAAGGCTGGTCGGTCTTTGAACCTTATACCTTCTACCGTTCCATCAAAAAGTGAGCTTACGCTAATTTCCATATTATCAGGGACATTTTCATCACAAACTACGAAACCATGGTTTTGGCTAGTTATGAATACTTTCTTTGTTTGATTATCTAAAACTGGTTGGTTTGCACCACGATGACCTTTGTGCATTTTCTCTGTTTTAAGACCACCTGCAAGAGCTAAAAGCTGATTGCCTAGGCAGATACCAAAGATTGGCATTTTATCATCAAGAAGTTGCTTAATCACCGGGGCTGCATACGAAGAAGTAGCATAAGGATCGCCAGGACCATTTGACAGAAACACACCATCTGGATTGTGTTTCATAATATCTTCATACGGGCTATCAGCAGGTACTACGACCACTTTGAAGCCTGAGTCTACTAGATTTCTTAGAATGTTGTATTTTACACCATAGTCAATCACGACAACTGTATACTCAAAGCCATCTTGCTTTCTATAAACTTGTTGACCAAGCTCGTAGGTATGCTCATTCCACTCGTACTCTCTGTTTGTAGTTACAGATATTGCCAAGTCTCTACCGCCTAGTGTAGATTTATTTTGGATTCTGATTTTTGCATAGTTTGCATCAAGAAACTCGCCAGGTTTTACTGATAGGATAGCAACCCTTACAGCACCTTCTTTACGAATTTTCTTTACGATTGCACGAGTATCCACGCCACATATTCCTACTATATTTCTATTTTTCAGCCATGTGTCTATATGCTTGTTTGATCTGAAATTTGATGGGCTAGTTAAGTTTTCTCTAACTACTAAGCCTTTTGCAAATACACCTTGAGATTCATTATCATCGTTATTGATACCGACATTACCTATATGTGGGAAGGTAAATGTAATTATTTGACCTGCATAAGATGGATCTGTGAGAGTCTCTTGATAGCCTGTCATGCCGGTATTGAAGCAGACCTCGCCATCAGTCCAGCCACGCACACCTATCGATCTACCGAGGTAGTAAGTTCCATCAGGAAATACCAACAACGCATTAGTCATTTCATTAGCTAATATCATAGGACAGCCTTATAAATAGAGTTTTGAGGGATTAAAAAGAATATTTCTGAGATAGTTTTTTTCATCATTAATTGTACTTTTAATGGACAAATTAAACTATTGTAGCTTTTTTGAAAGCTGTATGTAAAGGCTCTATTTTAACTTTTTAGATATTTGAAATTTTTGCTAGTTTTATGATTCTATTTGTAATAGAATTAACTCTTATTCTCAATTATTCTTTGAGATTTTCAAACGAAAAATTACCTAGCGGTTTCCTTTTTACTTGTCTATAATTTACATAGATACATAAGGGAGAAATTAAAATGTCACAAACTCTACTAATAAAAAACGCTACTGTTGTCAACGAAGGCAAGAGCTTCAAATCAGATGTGTTAGTTAAGAACGGCAAGATTGCGAGTGTTGCTCAGAGCATCACAGAGTCTGCTGATAAAACTATCGATGCTACAGGACTACACCTGCTACCAGGTATGATAGATGACCAAGTGCATTTCAGAGAACCGGGGCTTATGCATAAAGGCGAGATCGAAACTGAGTCAAAGGCGGCTGTCATGGGCGGTATCACTTCTTATATGGAGATGCCGAATGTAAACCCAGCAACCACAGTTGTGGAGCGATTAGCAGAGAAAAAAGAAAGAGCTGCTGCAAGATCACATGCAAACTATGCTTTCTACCTTGGTGCTACAAATGACAATGTCGAAGAGCTAAAAAGACTAAAACCAAATGATGCCTGTGCTATCAAGATATTCATGGGTGCATCTACAGGTAATATGCTTGTAAATAATCCCGAAACATTGGAAGGCTTCTTTGCAAATAGTCCTCTTTTGATTGTGACACATTGCGAAGATACTCCGATGATAAGCATCAATGAAGACAAAGCTCGTGAGAAATACGGCGAAGATGTACCTTTTGATTTGCACCCAGAAATTCGCTCAAGAGAAGCTTGCTTTAAGTCTTCTGAGCTAGCAGTTTCATTGGCTAAGAAATATAACTCTCGTTTACATGTACTTCATCTAACTACAGCGGAAGAAATGGTACATTTTGACAACACTATTCCACTAGAAGAAAAACGCATAACGGCAGAAGTTTGTGCCCATCATTTATTTTTCTCACGCAAAGACTATGCTACAAAAGGCTCACTTATAAAGTGCAATCCTGCAGTCAAGGAAGAGAGCGATAGACTCACTCTACTAAAAGCAGTCGCTGATAATACTATCGATGTAATCGCAACAGATCACGCTCCACACACTTGGGAAGAAAAGCAAGGTACTTACTTTAATGCACCAGCAGGCTTGCCGTTAGTTGAGCATGCGCTTGTGTCTGTACTTGAGCATTATCACAATGGTTTCTTTTCACTAGAGCAAGTCGTACAAAAGACAGCTCATGCACCTGCTATAGTCTACAAAGTAAAAGACCGTGGCTTTATCCGTGAAGGTTATGCAGCTGATTTGGTGCTTGTAGATTTAAACAATCCACACACTCCTACAGATGAATGCAGTCACTACAAATGTGGCTGGACTCCTTTTGCAGGTATTGAGTTTAAGTCAAAAGTTCAAACAACTATCGTGAATGGTGTTGTGAAATATCATCAAGGTAAAGTAGTCAGCGATCAAAGAGGGCAATGTTTAGAATTTAATCATGATTTTTGATTGATAGAAACTTTAAAATTATTTGTACAGTTATCATTAATTAAAATTCTTTTTTTAATCAGTGATAACATTTCATTGTAATAGCCGGAATCTGTTAAATCTTTTTCATGGTATCCTACAGGAGAGCCTACTTGTAATAGGGCCTTTTTTATTTCGGTTAATAGTTCATTTTCTTTATATGTTAAAGTCATAATTTTCCTTTTATTTCATTTGGTTCTTAATAAATTCATCGTATATGCACTCAGATAGAAAGGCATATATAAATAGATGGTGTCATTCCATGAATATTCAAGTAAAATTAATAATATATTTAATGAGCTGGGTTTGATACGCTTTACAACTTTGGTTTCGCCACTTACTGCGTAAGCTCTTGCGACATACTTTTTTCATGGCAGAAAAAGTATGCAAAACTGCCTAGCACTACGCTATCGTAGCTAAAATAAAATGGAAAATAAAAAACTCTCTTTGCTCAAACAGTTTTATTTTCTAATCATTTTCTTTTTGAACTACTTGCCGCTAATGTGCTTCCGCTCTTACTAGTATTTACTTGCTATTTTGGCTGTAAGAACAGTACAGTGTACTGTCCGTTTTATAGTTTTGGATTGATATTTATTATCAAGTAGAAGTCTTGTAGGGGCAAACCCTTGTGGTTGCCCACGGTATAGTAAACGGGTTAGTACAAGACAACCTCTACAAGGACTTAGATAAAGGTAAAGAGATCCCCAGTCCACTTCGACAGGCTCAGTGACCGGAGGATTACCTATACTTTTTTGGAAGTACGACTTTAGTCGTACCTTGAATGTCGAAGATAGAAATCTCCACTCCTATCTATTTAACCTCTATCAAAATCTCATTCGTACGCAAAAACGGTATAGTCCAAGGTGGATTGTAGCCTGCAGCCATTGGCTTGCCGATTTCTTGAAGCTTATTATCTGAAATCCAAGTTTTGAGTTTTTGAGTGTTTTTATCAATAGAATCTTTATTCATAAATCCGCTAAAACTAATCACTGCAACTTTTTTCTGAGGTTTTTCTACTAGTTTAATATCTTCATTGGTAGGTGTTGGAGCAGTTTTTAGTGTGTAGCTGTCAGGTAGTACAAAAGCTATAGTCCAAGCATTCTCATTCCCATTGTCACTTATGAGTACAGGAGCAGTCATTGCTATGTCTTGCGACTTCTCTTTAGTTAGCACTGGAGCAGTCATAGATATTTGTTGGTTTACTGTGTTTGCACCTGTTATGTACTTAAATAGTTGCATAAAGCCTTTATTGACAGCAGTTTTATAGTCACTATCGGCTACTGTGATTTGAGCTTCTATAAGTGGTTGATAGTCGCGGATTGCGTAGCTATCTTCTTTCTTGACAGTATCATATTTAGCTTGCGGTGTACTATTTATCCCAATCACACTACATGATGATAAGCATATAGCTAGCCCTGCGGAGTATATCTTTTTTAGCATTTTATTTACCTTTAGTTTCAACTATACCTATCACTATATTCTTACTTGGTGCAAAAGCCTAATTAATATTTTGTAATATCCAACTCGCATAAATAAAAAATAAGGTTTACACACGAGTCAAAGTACACTATTATTTTACTAATCCAACTCTTTTGAATATCCCATGAAAATAATGTTCTCAGCTGATGGTATCTCAAAATCAGCATTAGAAAAAACAGCCGCTATAGCAAAGCATGTAGATTGCGTGAAAATAGGTCATATTCTCTGCTCAACACTTTCTTTTAAGGAAATAAATGAGCTAGTCGGCGACAAAGATATATTCTTAGATTTCAAGCTTCACGATATCCCAAATACTGTAAAGACAGCGATTGAGAATTATTCGCAATCTATACCAAATTTCAAGTACTTTACATTTCACGGTACAGGTAGCGATAAGATGGTAGAAGCAGCCCTTACTGCAAAGACTGATGCTATACCGCTAGCAGTTATTACTCTTAGTAGTGATGCGGATTTTGATAAGGCAGATAGCCTTGCCAAGTTTGAGCGATGTGTAGGTTTAGGTGTTACAGACTTTATTTGCCACCCACATTTAGTAGCTGATGTAAAGGCTAAGTTTGGTGATAAAATCAAGTTATATGTCCCAGGTGTAAGGCTTGATAGCGACTTAAAAGATGACCATTTCAATGCACTAACTCCTCAAAGAGCAAAAGAGCTAGGTGTTGACTACATAATAGTAGGTAGACCACTTTTAGCCGCTGATGATATAGTTATAAAGCTTGCGGAGTATATCTAAACTATGCAAAACCCACATCTTAAAAATATCCTTATTGCACCGCCATTCGGTAAGTATCTAAAATTCAAAGAGACTTCTAATGTCTATGGTTCATTTACACTTGAACAAAGAAAGGGGCTTATCAAGCAATGTATAAAAACTATCAGAAAGATTGGTAAAAATGCTTGGCGTAATAAAATTGGTCTGCGTAATCCTGGGCTACCAAATATCAAGCCACTGAAACGCTCGCAAGATATAATCTCACTAGCAGCACTAGATATAAACGATTGGCAGAAATTTGCAGATATTCTAAATAGCAAAGAATTTGCAGATTGTAAAAATATTGAGATCAATATTGGTTGTCCAAATGCGATGATTTGTGATTTTCCAAAAGAGCTAGCTAGCTTGTATCAGGGTAAAAACCTAATTGTAAAAGTGCCACCAACTATCGATATAAACGCTAAAATTGCTGAGTATCTTACAGTTGGTATTACTACATTTCATTTATGCAATACTCTTCCATCGGACAAAGGTGGTATATCTGGCTATCCACTTAAAGCTTTGAGTGTGCCTGCTGTCAAATCAGCTAGAGATATGTTTGGCGATAAAATTACACTTATCGGCGGAGGTGGCGTCTATACTATAGATGATGCAAAAGAATACCTTGAAGCAGGAGCTGATCATTTGTCGCTTAGCTCAATTATGTTTAATCCGCTTAGAGGAAGTAAGTTAGTCAGAGAAATGTATAAACTATTCTGATTACTTTTTGATTTCAGGGTTTCAAATTTAGTTCACAATTACTTTTTAAGCAAAAGCTTGTCACTATCCTTATAAGCTTGATCTGCAAAATCTCCCATCCAAGACTTCACAGCCTTGAAATTCTCTTTAAATGATTCTTTGTCGCCTTGGGCTACTTTTTCGGCATTAGCAGATACAAATTCTGCAAATTCAGAAATAGTCTCTTGGCGTTGTTTGTCGGACATTATGATATCAGAATAAAGCCCCGATCCTTGGCTAAAAAGCCTACCAATGATATTTAGCTCCATCTTATAAACAGGACTTGCAAGTTTCATCATTTTTTGAATATCTATATCTTTATGCTTTAGAAACATTCCCATACAGTAAGTACTAAAATGCTCAATCCCTTGGATAAAAGTCATCGCCTCATCATGTTTTTTTGCATTCATATTCTCTATACTAAAACCAATCCTAGCAAGATCATCTATAAAGTAGCTATATTTATCTTTAAAGCGACCGTCACAGACCACGATCACTTGCTTATTAGGATTGTCTATCGTAGGTCCAAATATCGGGTGAAGACCAACTACAGCTCCATTATAGTTCTCTAGCATGGCATTCAAAGGCTCTTCTTTTATACTCGTATAATCAGCAAGTATTGTCCCCTGTGATATATAAGGTACAACCTTTTTGATAATTTCATTAGTTAGAAATATCGGTACAGATAGTATCACAATATCTTGATTAGCAAGCTTTGCTTGAGGATTATCCCAGTCACTCTCATCAAAAATTGTTAGCTCATATTCTGGTAGGTATTTTGAAAATACTGTTTGAGTCATTTGACCCATTTCACCACTACCACCGACTATGCAAATTCTTTTATTCATCATTCTAAACCTTAAAGCTAAACGATACAGGGCCATCATTGACTAATGACACTTTCATATCAGCACCAAAGATACCTGTTTGAGTTTTATCGTATTTACACCTAAATATATCCACAAATTCAGCAAACTTTTCTTTGGCAATATCTGGAGGACAACCATCACTAAAGCTAGGACGATTACCTTTGCTAGTATTTGCAGCTAGTGTAAATTGAGGTACTAGTATGATCTCACCACTGATATCCTGCAGCGACAAATTCATCTTGCCAGCATCATCTTCAAATATGCGATACTTTAAAAGTTTATCAGCCATTTTATCAAAATTAGCTTTCACATCATCTTTTTCTACACAAACTAACGCAAGTATTCCTTGCTGAATATCTGCAACTTGTTTTGACTCAACGATTACACTAGCGGAGCTTACTCTTTGGATGATTGATAACATAATAGAAATTTTTGAAAAATATAGAACTATTATAGCCTATAAAATATATACATAATAATGTTTAGATTGAACTTATCTTTTATCCGCATAAATCTTAGCTTGAGCTGCAGCTAGTCTTGCTACAGGCACTCTAAATGGTGAGCAAGATACATAATCAAGATCCAAATCATGGCAAAATGCTACAGAGTACGGTTCGCCACCATGCTCTCCACATATTCCCATTTTAGCAGTAGGGTTGACAGCTCTTACACCTTCTTTAGCTATCTCCATAAGTTTACCGACACCTTTGGTATCAAGTCTTGCAAACGGGTCAAAGCTCAAAATACCTTTCTCAAGATAGTCTTTGATGAATTTGTTAGCATCATCTCTACTAAAGCCAAATGTCATCTGCGTAAGGTCATTAGTGCCAAATGAGAAAAACTCACTTCCAGCTTCTGCTAGCATTCCTGCACCTATTGCACCACGAGGAGTTTCAAGCATTACACCGACTTTGTATTCAAGCTCAATTTTTTCTCTTTTGATGATTGCATCTGCTACTTCACGGATTATGCCATTCAGTAATTTAAATTCCCCAAGTGTACTTATTAGTGGAATCATTAGCTCTGGAATAACCTTTATGCCCATGCGTTTTGATGAGATAGCTGCATAGATGATAGCTTTAGTCTGCATTTCGATGATTTCAGGATATGTAACTGCTAATCTACAGCCACGATGTCCCATCATAGGATTTGACTCACTCAAAGCATCTATACGAGCTTCTAAGTCCTCATAGCTAACTTTAAGTTGGCGAGCTAATGTTTCGATGTCTTCTACTTCACGCGGTAAAAACTCATGCAAAGGAGGATCAATAAATCTAATTGTCACAGCTAAGCCGTCCATCGCTTCAAATAGCTCTTCAAAATCTTGTTGTTGTACAGGAAGTAGTTTATCTAGTGCTTTTTGTCTTTCAGCCTTGTCTTTTGCGAGTATCATTTGTCTTACATAAGATATACGATCTTCTTCAAAAAACATATGCTCGGTTCTACACAGTCCGATGCCTTCTGCTCCAAATGCTCTTGCAACTTTAGCATCTTGATAAGTATCTGCATTACAACGAACACGAAGTTTACGCACACTATCTACAAATTCCATAAATTCAGCAAAATCTTCTGTAACCTCAGGATCTACTGTTTTGATGATGCCACGATACACATCGCCTTTTGTACCATCGAGTGATAGATAATCCCCCTCACCAAATACTTGACCGCGTTCAAAAGTAATTGTCTGTTGCTCTTCATTGATACGGGCAGTCTCAAGACCAGACACACAGCACTTACCCATACCGCGAGCCACTACAGCAGCGTGTGATGTCATACCACCGCGTAATGTCAATATACCGTTACAAGCATTCATCCCTGCGATATCTTCAGGGGAAGTTTCTATTCTCACGAGGATAGTTTTATCTTCACCGCGAGCTTTTGCTGCAAGTAAAGAGTCCACATCAAAGTAAATCCTACCACTAGCAGCCCCAGGTGACGCACCTAATGCTGAGCCAAGAGGGCGTTTTGATGCTAGAGCTTTATCATCAAATTTAGGATGAAGTAGTTGTTCAAGTAATTGTGGCTCAACCATCATCACAGCTTCTTCATTTGTGATTAGACCTTCTTTTGCCATATCTACAGCTGTCTTAATGGCAGCTCTTGCCGTGCGTTTACCGTTACGAGTTTGTAGCATGAAAAGCTTACCATCTTCGATAGTAAATTCCATATCTTGCATATTCTTGTATACAGTTTCCAGATTTTTCGCTATTTTTACAAAATCAGCAAAGACTTCTGGCATAGCATCTTTTAGGCTAGAAATAGGTTGCGGAGTTCTTGTACCTGCGACTACATCTTCGCCTTGAGCATTGATTAGGTATTCACCAAATAGGATATTTTCACCAGTGGATGGGTTTCTTGTAAATGCTACACCTGTACCAGAATTGTTACCTGAGTTACCGTATACCATTTCTTGAATGTTTACAGCAGTTCCCCAGTTATTTGAGATGTTGTTTATCTCTCTATAGATGATTGCTCTATCAGCATTCCATGATCTAAATACTGCCTCTACAGCTTCAAGTATTTGCTCAGTTGGATTAGTTGGGAAATCTTTGCCTACTAATGTTTTGTAGATAATTTTATATTCCGCTACAATCTCTTTGAAATCAACTGCACTTAGGTCGCAGTCATTTTTTACTTTTCTTTTTGCTTTCTTTTCATCAAGAACTTTATCAAAATGTTTCTTCTCGCAGTCTTTAACCACATCTGCAAACATCATGATAAATCTTCTGTAACTATCGTATACAAAGTGCTCGTTGTTTGTCTTTGCTACCATAGATTTGGCTACTTCGTCATTTAAACCAAGGTTTAGGACAGTATCCATCATACCCGGCATAGAAACTCTTGCACCAGATCGTACAGATACTAGAAGAGGATTTTCGCCACTACCAAATGTTTTGCCTGTTCTTTTTTCAAGTTCTGCTACATGAGCAAATATCTGCTCTTTTACATTTTTTGATAATACTTGACGGTCATCATAGTATTTTAAACACGCTTGCGTAGTAACGGTAAAGCCATCGGGTACAGGTAAGCCACTGTTTAGCATCTCACTAAGATTAGCACCTTTTCCACCAAGCAAATCACGCATAGATTTATTGCCTTCACTAAAGGCATAGACAAACTTTGGCATAAAAACTCCTCTCAAGTTTTTTATTTAAAATAAATTGATTCCGACACTTCCTCAGAGGTATCTAATATCATCGTAACATATATGATATTAGATAGGAATATTTTATATGAGAAGATTTTGGCTTTTTTAGAAAAGCAGAAAGGGTTATCTGCTAAATATTGAGATTGTTTATTTTTTAACTAGTTGAATTTGGAATTTCCAACCAATATTTTTAGCAAAAACAGTACCATCTATAAATTCATATGCTTGAATTCTAAACCTGTTTTTGTTTTGAAGCCCAGTTTGAGATATAGTAAATTTTCTAGCATTAGGGTCATCACTACTTACAATTATATAAGGTTCATACTTACTAGTATCAATTGCTGTATTAAGGTTTATTGTATATCCCCCAGTTTCAGTTTGGATACTAGTAAAATCACCAGAGCCTTCTCCTGTAGTACCATTTGATCCAATAACACCCCAACTACTTACTAGAGAAAGCTTTTTATCTTCTATTTCAAAGTTTTCTTTAAAGTCATTATAATCCTCTTGTAGTTGGCTTAGGTTTTCTTTATTTGTACCAGCATCTTCACCAGCTTTATCTGCTTTAGCATCTACGACTGCTAGAGCAGTTTTATCAGCTTTTAGTTCTAAGCTTGCATTTACAGAAGTTTTATCTGCTTTATTTTCATTCAAAGAAGCTACACCTGTTCCTGCAGCATCGACTGTTGATTTAACAGTGTCAAACTCAGATTTCTCCGCCTTAGCATCTAGAGCTGTCTTGATTACTCCTGCATTAGTAGAGCTTGCTATCTTAGTATCTATAGCTTTAGATACCGCACCATTTTGTGAGTCTTCTATATTTTTCTGTATAGCTTGAGCTAAATCACCAGTTGCATTTGCCACTGCATTGTAGATTAACCCTTTTATGCTTATAGCACCATCTGCTTGATCTGTCTCTTCAGGAGCTGATATAGCTTCTATGATAAGTTGCTCTACACCAGACTCATCTACTTTAGTAGCCAATCCACTTCCAGAATCTAGAACTGTATTTTCCAAATCTAAAAAGTCAGTTTGATTAGCTTTAGTCGCTAGTGCGGTGTCCATAGTATCCTTATCTGCTTTCAGCTCAAATTTAGCATCTAGATCAGTAGTTTTGCTATAGTCATTAAGGTCAGTCTTATCTGCCTTGTCTGCTACAGTTGTAGTTAAAGCCTCAAGATCAGTCTTGTCTGCTTTTGTAGCAGTAGCTGCAGTTATTGCGTTATCAATAATTCCATCTGTAGCTATAGCAGTAGTTATAGCATCATCAGAACCATCGACTATAGCATCGTATATAGGACCAATCTTACTGGTTACCTGATCAGCTATGTCAGTAGCTATGCTACCACCTTCTTCAGCTGCTTTACCTATTGTGTTATATATAACTCCACCTGAAGTTATGCCTGTAGTGATTATTGCATCAACATCAG
>Ga0307934_1000730_pt1 | contig 23130 bp, 23 predicted proteins | sample OrgLakmetageno90_FD_201838 | JGI IMG/M metagenome (GOLD analysis project Ga0307934, IMG submission 201838) | Saline water microbial communities from Organic Lake, Antarctica - #90 | ecosystem: Environmental > Aquatic > Non-marine Saline and Alkaline > Saline | place: Antarctica: Organic Lake... | reverse complement strand
CCCATCATGCAATGACTTTGCTATTTCTAATAGTCATCCATTCAGTGATTTGAGAAGTTCTTTAATATCCATGAGTAGAGTAAGATAGATAAACTATCAGTACTCTATTTCATGGTGTGTTTTTTTCAATGACAAGTGCTAAGAAGAATTATTAGTGAATATTATTCTGATTCTTCTCTAGCAATTCTACCAATTTCCTGATCTTGTACTCTTCTTCTTTTTCAAAGATTCTTTGTAGTTTCATGATTCGTTTTGGCATAGCTTTGAATAAAGCAAACCTTGTTTCAGCTTTAGGTACAGCAGGTGTTGCTTCACTGCTTACGAGACTAATTCTTTCTACAATAACATTTTCGATTTCTTGAGACATGGGGTATTGAAAAAATATAAAATTACGATGAAGGTGTCCAGTATCATTCCATTGATACTCATACTATTTCTCAGGAGATGACCTTTTTGTATAGTTCATCATCATCAAACTTAAACCCAACAAGCCATGATCATGATGTCACTATTTCATCTCATACAGCAAGTTCTATGGGAAGTATAAACGATTCAACGAACCTAACTCAATCTATGTCGCTTCATTGTTCATGATCAATATTCACTTTCTTAATTTGTAAGTTGCTCATAAATTCATGAGCTGTTTTTATGATCTCATTTGGAGAGATAATATCTCCATTACGATCTTCAACTCATGGTTCAAGAATTACAAATGTAATAGTCTTGTGGCTTTCATTCTTGGTAAGAATTCTTTGTTCATACATTGCGTTAGTCTTAAGGAGTAAATACTTGTGTTTCATCAGGATGCCATAGCCTATACGTAGCAGTACATCTGCATCAAAAATCGAAAGGAGGACGTTCTTTTTCTACTCATGGGAAGAGCTGATTTGCTGGGATCCATCAGGCACTACTTGCTTCGTTATGTGTTGCTCTCACAGCATCATCTTCTTGATCATATGCTTTTTTCCATCATTCTACTCCAACTACTTTTGCATCTTCACTAAATTGTGCTTTTCTACCAAACTCTAGTGCTGTTCTTAACTCTTGTCTAGCTATGAGGTATGATCTTGTTTCTGTATATTGAGTAAATTTCTTATAAATATTATTTGCAACTTCTTCAAACGTCTCTCAGGATGATTGTCATGTTGCTATAATGTTTTGTATTTGTTTTTGTGTTGTTGCATCCACATCTTTTATGAGCGTTCCTACCCTTTCATTAATATATGCTTCCATTCTCACATCACTAATTTCAAATGAGTAAGCAAATGGAGATGTATCAGTCATCCTTTCATCTAATTGAAATTGTTCTTGTTGTCAGATACGGAATATTGCACGTAAAGACTCATAGAGAGCTTGATATAGTTGCTTATAGATATCTGATGTTTCTTTTTCTATGTGTATAATTTCTTCATCAGCTAGTGTAATATATGCAGGCAGTTGTTGAGTAAAATACTCACTCCATGCTTTTGCTATTGTATCAAGATATGGAAGAAGGTTAGAAGATATTCATTCTTCAGTAGTAGTTTTCCTGATTTGTTTAATCGTGTAGAGTCACTTTTTATTCATCGATTACAGGTGAGTTCCATAAAAGATTTGTGTATGTCTCTCCAAGTGATTCTTTTATTTTGTTAATTTCATTGATTTCATCAGCAGTTTGAGATAAAGATCAGCTAGTTTCTAGCACATCTCCTCATTGTATAGGATCGTACCCTAGTTCTTTTAGTACCATATTTGTAGTAAAGATTCATGCAGTCTTATAGCCTGTAAATATCTTCATTTCTTCTAATTGATTTTTTGTATCAATACTTTTGAGTGATATATGATCCACAATATCTCAAAAAAATGGTCTTAGTCATTTTCTTAGTTGTTTGATGAATTGATCTTGTAGTGGTTTGACTACGTGTCTATTAAAGTTTTCTTGGCTGACCTCACTACTTGCTCTATTACTACTATCAGCTATCAACATATCATAAGGCATATTGAGGGCGATCGAGATTGCCTTAATGAGATCAATTCTGTATTGAAGAAGTCATTTCACATCTACTTTATTCTCTAGATCTAGTTGTTTTAGTTCAGTAGGAACAATAGCTGTGGTAAAACTATTATCATCTCCTCTTAGTCTATCCTTGATGGTCTCTTGTATTATTTTTATTGAATCTTCACTTAGTTCTGCATTTACATCCATAAGAAGCTTAGTATTTATCATACCATGATCAAAAAATCTCTCGTAATGCTTATCAATAGCATCTAATACAACTATTTGTCTTACACATTTTGTAAAAATACTATCTCCATAGTATCTAGTTTTCAGCGATCTTGCTTTTAAATGTATATATCTACCAGGGAGGAATTCTTTCTCTCAATGTGAATTGATTTGCATGAGTGTTCTGTCTCATTTGAGTTTACACTCATGTGTTAAGAACGGAAGCAGTTCTATATCTTGAGGTTTCTTCTTATCTTGTCATCAAATTACTTCTAGTCGATAATTACCACAGGATGCTATGCTTGCTATTGCATGCTTTACATCAAAATCATGAAGTAATCCTTGTAATGATTGAATAGTGAAGTTGTCATATCCCTTGATTGATTCTTTTGTGAATTCCATGAATCCAGAGTCTGCATTAGTAGAAATTTTATCAATGATTCATCATACTATAAAACTATTTTCTACTACATTAATAAGTAAGTAAAAAGGAGTTTCAGGTTCCATAATTCATTCTACTACTTTCTCTTTATTTTGTTGAGACTGATAAAATGAAGAACTCTCCCCTATTTTTAATAACGTTACTTTCTTGTCAGTTAGTGCCATAAAGTATAATCAAACATAAATTATGCGTTAAGAGTGACTCCTACATGTGTGTACCTGAAATTAGCAATACTTCATCATCCTTTTCCACTATGTAAGCAGTAATATTGTGATGGGCTAGAGCCACCAGCAGTATTTCTTATGAAAGATCATGACCACTCTCAATCAATTTCTCTTATATGCATATGCACTCATGATCACTGTTTCCAAACTTCCATTTCATATAACGTATTAATTATAAATCCAGGAAAGAGAACACTTGGAGAATCACTTTGGTCTACATAGTTGTAGAATCTGATATCATTTCTTCAATACCCACGAAACTTTCAATCAGTCTTGTTCATCATAGGAGTATGAAAATTACTTCTAAGGACTCATGCTCATCCTGATGAAACTGCATTAGCGAAATAGAATTGTATTATACATTTTGATGCATCTGTTAAGGTTCATACAAGCAATTTTAAGAGTCATTTATCTGATCAGGTGTTATGGAGATAATTAAGTCACATAGTACTATCGTATCATACTTGTCGATTTCATGCTCAGTGTATTTGGAATTTTTCAGAGGGGAATTGTACTAGATCAGTTTGAGTAATTTCAAAATCAAAAAGAGATAATTTCTTTCTCTTATTTGGAGGTCATACTGATTTTCAGATATTTTTGAGCATTGACTATATACAAGGACTAAAATTAATGGTTGCATCTATACAATAGACTGACCGTCAAATAGGTATATGAAGATACTCAGGGAGTCATTGTGGCACAATGGTTCCATCTCATTCAGTAATTCAATCTTTGGATACGATAATCAAGGCATCTCCATCAATTGCACAGACCCTTACTATAGGCGTTTTGCTTTGATTAATTCGAGTTTCAGTATCAGCTTTGTTTTCTCCATTGATTGGACTTAAAGCCTGTATGGGTAATCAATTTATATCAACTGGTATTTTTGTGTGCATGAGTGATCTTGAGTAGAAAACTAAAGAGTTACCTTTCTATATCTTGACCACCGTTTTTTTTCAATGACATTTTAAACTATCATCTGTTTGATTGTCTAAGTCATATTTGTTATTCATCTTGATGAGGTCTTTGACGATAGCGATTCATCGCATAATAGTATTTCTTTCTTCTTCAGTAAATTCATATAACTCTAAAAGTTCAGTCATGTATCGTGATCTATATGATGGAAGACTATCTCATGCTTCTATGCGATAGAGTTCTCTAACCGATCCTTTGATGAGTTTTGCCACATCTTCCATCGCTCGATGTGCTTCTAGTCTTTTTAGTCTCATAATATTTCAAATAACAGCAAATGTTGGAGGATGTCGTTTCTTCATGTTTTCTTTGTAGAATATGTCATATTCCATTTCAAAATAATTATAAAGAACATCCAATGTTTGCTTTCTATACTTTACTTTCTTCATATTTTTCAATGACCATAATGCTGATCTTGAGATACCAGTTTCTCTTGATAGATCAGTAAGTCATCCACCATTTCATTGGTGATTATTAATTGCTTTAATCAATTTTGGGAGCTGTTTCATAGAATATAGTAAGAAGTAAAACTATGCTCTCACTACTAACGTATTTCTAGTTTTCATACTTGCTTTCATTGCTATCAAGAAAGCATCCATTTCGTCATCGTGTTCTAGATCAGGGTAATGAGTCAATTGATATTCAAGTGTTTCAACGTTCGGATTAAATAATATTCTTCAAAACTCTATTTCAGGAGCACCATCAAGTAATCTCGTATGTTTGTCTTTTGTGGTTCTCACTCACTTGATGGGCATACCACGTTTTTTCAAATCTTCGAGTAACTTAGCTTCCAGGTTTGACTCATATACAACATGAGTAGGATTGTGTTTCGTGTAGAGTTTTACTAACATCAGTTCATTTTTTCAGGGAGTTAGCTTATAGCTGTACGATGCAATGACATATGATATGTCTCATTTGATTCCTATAAAACATACAGCGGTATAATCACTTCTTGTTTTTTCAGTAGTTGCCACATCAATACCCATGACGATTTTATCGAAGGACTTAGGAAGTTGTTGATAGTACCTGATCCAGTGGGACTTAATAATCCTATCTTTTCTACTAATAGGTACATGCATGAACTCTTGGAGAAACCTTGCAGTTCCAATAATTTCTAGTCTTTCTTTTAGTGCTTTTTTACTCCAAAGCTGAGGTCGTAAGACTTTTCTTTTTTCTAATGCTCTTCTCATGATCGTTGTCCATCATTTTTTATCTCTTAGATGTTCTACTAAGCAAAGTTCTCCTACAATAGTTCCAAGTACTACCATATTTCATCCAGGCAACATCATATTATAGACTGTAGTGAAGACGAAATCACGAAACTCCTCTACTATTCTTTTATTCTTAACATCTTTATTCTCTTCAGGGTCATCAATAATAATTTTATGTTTTCTACGACCTCTGAGCGATCATCCTTTGGTTACAGTTTCTAATGAAGAACCATTGCTCAATTCAAGATATGATTGTTTCCATTTCTTATTTTTGTTGGCGACTATGTGTTTACTATCTTCATCAGTAGGTGCCAATGATCCATATATTCTTTTTAGCATTTGATTTATCTCCAACTCTACTCTAATTTTACCGATACTTATTTCTCACAGTCACTTGCTAGATATATACATCAGATCGTAAGAGACTCCAATTTTTCGAGCACCATATATTAAGTCATGCAGTAGGTTCACTAGTATTCTTGTAGTCTTAGCATGTCATCTTGGAAGAAGGAGGTTGATGTTCTTTCACGATTCATATGCTTCATCTATCTCATGATGAACTGAGCAAGGTTCTATTTTTTCTCCTCTATGCATTTGCCAGTGTCAAAGAAAGAAATCCATGAAGAACTGTTTATCGTAGAACGACTTACTATATATCCATTGATTCTTTTGATCTACTGACATAAAAGGGAGTTGTAATGCTAGCGATGTAACCGCTTTCTTATTGAGAAGATCATATACCTGATAAGAACTAACTAGCATGATTGTAACTTCTCTTTTCAGATAAAAGTCACATCTCTTCAAGCTTATCATCTAAAGGACTACTATCTCCTAACGTATCTACTTCAGCAATCTTTTGCTCTATCCTAGGGCTGAATTCTTCTTTGTTTGTTCTTTCCAGGTACCATTGTGATACTTTGAGCCTTTCAGATTTTTCTTTCACATTTTCACTATTTATAAACCCAACCACATTCAGTTTTGCTTTGATTCATGGTGTCTTTTTAAGTAGCTCTTTACGCTCCAAAAACGATCTATTCTTTTTGCAATAATTGTAGAGTGTGGATGTAGAAATACCTACATACAAACAGGCTTCTTGATCGTTTAAATTATTAGAGAATGCATGCTCTAGTTTTTGGAGTAAAGCTTTCGTTACTTTTTGTGGTCTACCACAAGTACACTTACTTTTTATTTTCTTACAATTGGTACATTGTTTAGTCCTTGCCATGCAGTAAAGGTGATAAATCTAAATCACGAGTGAGATAGGTAATTTGCCTCTTGCCTTGTGTATAGTTATGATATCTTTTGATGATTACTTGTATGAAGTGAGGTTCTAGTTCCATCATGTAACAGTTACGATTCATTTTTTCACAAGCATTCAAAGTAGATCCGCTTCATCAGAAAAAATCCACAACAATTTCAGTTGGTTTTGATGAGTTTTGAATAGCTAATTCTATGAGTGCTACAGGTTTTTGAGTTGGGTGATCGTAGTCATTGACGTTATGTTTTGCTATAGTCCAAAGTGTAGTATTTCCTTGCTCTTCTTGAGCTCTAGCGTTTTTAATAAGTTGCAACAGCTCTTTGTCAGGTAAGTCAGCAAAACCATCCTCTACGACTGTTGGAGTACTAATTCATCAGTAGAATTTAGGGGTTCATCATTGTTGTACTGCATAGAAGAATGGTTCGTGCTTTTGTTTATAGTGATAGCCAAGTCTATTGTAGTGAGTCTTGTTTCGGATTAGTTGTTTTTTTATCTCAAAACCACTTTTCTCCAAGCATTCTTGGAATTGAATCTGAGTAGTATGAGAATGAAAAACATAAATAGGAGTATCATGTTTAGTAATCGGAAACAACGGAGTGAAGCTCTCAGTGAGAAAAGCAGTAAATGCTTCGTGTCACATATTGTCGTTTTTTATCCCTCTCTTTGTTTTCTGTCATTTTCCTTTGTAATTTACATTATATGGTGGATCAGTAAATACCATGTCTGCTTTTTTATCATTCATAAGTGTTTTGACGCAATTGATATTAGTTGCATCTCCACATAGGAGATAGTGGTTACCAAGTTTGAATAGATCACCAGGTTTCACTAATTCAACTCACTCCTCTACTTCAGGAATAGTATCTTCAGTATCTTCATTTAGCTCTATTTCTTCCAAATCAATTTCAGGAAAGAGTTGTTGTAGATCTATCGATACATTATGGAGTTCGACTTGAAGCATCTCGATGTTCCACTCAGAAAGCTCAGCTATTTTATTATCACTGATACGAAAGTCAGTTTTTTGCTCTTCAGTGAGTCCGATGACTTGGACTACTTCAGTTTCTTTCTCTCATAGATGCTCTAGAGCTAATCTCCTCCCATGTCATGCTAGAATAATAAAGTTTTCATCCACAATAATTGGAGTGATATATTCATTTCTTTGAATACTTTTTGCAATTTCTTCTACATTTTCTCAATGTATTTTAGTATTTCTTTCATAAGGGATAATTTTCCCTAACGATACTTTTTTCAGTTTCTTTGTTATTGGCATGAGATTAGAATTAATAAGCAAAAATAGTGATTACCACTGAAGTGATAAGCTAAATTGAGAATAGATTGATGAGATATTGTACTGTTAGCAAGGTAACGAGCACAAAAATAATAAGGAGAGATTTACATCATCGATGCATGTGATTTTTCTATAAGCAAAAAATCCACAGAGTTTTCTGTGGTTATCTTTCGTTATAGAGTTGTACGGATCAACTAATCTATAGTTATTTAATTTTGGTTTGCAAGTTTGTATAAATTGAGATTTTTTTTTGTGCAGACTTTGTTATTTTCAACAATGCACTTTTTTTGATGATTTTAGTGCGTTGTTTACTTTCAAAGGTTGTATAATTTAAACTAAATTCCTTTATAAAGATTATTCAGAGTTATCTGAAAGTTCTCTTCAACTGTCGATAAATGCTTGAAGGCTTCATCGTTTTTTTTGGTATAAAGTTAATTCTTGTTCAATATAGTCTTCCAATGTTTTCTTGTCTATTGCTTTATAGTTTTCTTGTGTAAGTACTGGTAGTTCATTCATATTCAAAACTTCTTGTAATTTATCATATCGTTTAATTAACGATATTTGTTTTCATAAACTGATTTGTAGTTCTGCAAATGAAAAGAATTGTTCACATACTAAATATAGTTGTTTGAGTTCTTCTTTGTTTAAATAATTTTTCCCAGTAATAGCTTTTTTCTTTGTAAGATTATTACCTATAACTGTTTGTAGTCATCATGCTGGTTGGTTATGATCTAGTCTATCCATAACTATCTCTCTAGCAGTTAAGCCAGTAATAGCGAATAAGAATTTATTTTGAAGTATTGCAAAGAAACGTTTAGCATCTTCTGTTTGCTTTATCTCTTCATAGTCGTGACTGGAGAAAGCAATAAGATCTTTTATTTTCGAATACAAATTTGATTCTGAAAATCTAATTTCTCTAATTCTATCAAGCATTGCCTCAAGTTTGTCTGTTTGTTGCAGATGACTATCATTAAAAACAAATCATTTTGTGGCATATTCTTTCAAAATAGTTGTCGCCCAGTTTCTAAAAGCAGTTCATTGCTTAGATTTTACTCTATACCCAATAGCAAGAATCATATCTAAATTATAGTGAATTGGCGGTCTCCCACTTTTTCCGTAATTTACGGAAGAATTAATTTTCTCACTTGTTTCCTCAGTTTTGAGCTCTCATTCTTCATAAATTCTTCTAATATGATCATTAATCGTTGAAGATCATTTTCCATACAACTGCATAATTTGAGCTTCCGTTAATCGGATGCTTTTATCTTTCAAAACTGGAGTTATCGGTGAGTCTCATTCTTGTGAATAATTTAAGAGTTTGATTATTGATTCAACCATTATTAGAAAAGTCAAAAACTAAATTTTATTTCTTTACGAATAAATCTCTAGGATCTATGCCAAGTTCATTACAGATATTCAGTACCAGTTCTATTTTAGTAACTTTGACACGACCGTTTTTTATTGAATATAATAGTGTATCGCTGATTCCTATTTTTTGGTAGAAGTCTTGTACTGTCATTCCTGATTGTTTGATGGACTCTTGTAGTTTCTTGTGATCGAACGACCGCATGAGTGTGTTTAGTAGCTAAAGGATTACTTATTGTATAGCAAAGAAAACCTATATAGCAACTGTATCACAAACTAAGTTGCGATAAAAGACTTGCAATTCCTTTTTTGAAAGATAAGGTATGTTCATTACTGTACACATTAGTGTACTTGAGATCCTTTAACTCCTCTATCTAATTGTATTTTCAACCCAAAGTCACATTCCTTTTGTCAATGTAAGTGCGGAAAAGAAGCAATATTCGCACTTGTGACGGCAGAAAGGGATATGTATATAAAGAGAAAGCATTGCTAGATTGAGAGAGGTAAAAACTTACATTAGCTATTAAATGCATAGTAACAATCTATACAGTTTTTTCTATGTAGAAAACAAGCAAATGATCCTTTACAGTTTATCCTATTTCAAACTTTTCAATACATAGAGCAAAGCTTAGTACAATTCTAAAGCTGCAATTCTATCTTCTACAGATGGATGTGTAGCCATCATACGAGCTCGCCGTCCTTTCTTTTTGTTTGAAAGTGGATTCTCTATAAACATAGCTGCAACGGATGTAGTTTGTTTTTTTACTCAATCAATTTCTGGATCACCTGAAATTTTTCTTAAGGCGCTAATCATTGCATACTTATCATGTGTTAGGTCTACACTTCAGGCATCAGCAATAAATTCTTTTTTTCTAGAAATAGCCATGTTTACAAGTGGGAAAAGAATAAGTGCAATTAAGTATAAAGCAAATCATATGATAGGCAGTGGGTTCTTCCCTTTTGATCAACGTCAACTAGTTCTCATCAATATGTATCAAATCGTTCCTATAGCTCATATAAATACATTTATAACAACCATATTTTTTACATCTCCATTCATAATATGTGTTAACTCATGTCATGCTACTGCTTCTAGTTCGTTTTTATCAAGTGTATCTAAAAGTCATGTAGAAAATACAACTCGTGATTTCTCAGGATTCCATCAAGTAGCAAAAGCATTCATACTTTCATCCTCAATAATACCAATCTTTGGCATAGGAATTGCCCTAGAAATACAAAGATTTTCAACAATATTATAAATTTCAGGATATTCTTTTCTCGTTACATCTTTTGCTCATGTATATCAAAAAATGAGTCTTTTTTGAAATATTGAGCCTATAAGAACCCATAGAAAAACTAAAGGTATGGCAACTATATTTATTTCTCCAAAACTTTGCCATAAGTTAGAATCAATAGATCAATTTCACCACCATAAAAAAAGAAACACAACTCCTGCTACGATCCGAGGGAAGAGTGCCATTAAATAGTATAATCTCATTTTGTTATGCCATATTGCAGTTCTAATTCAGATAATTGCCATGGGTACAGTATGTATTTTGACTTAAAATGAAATTTTTACATTTTCTCTTTCTTGTGTATTTTCTAATGTAAATAATTTTTCTTCTTTAAAATTAAATATTCCTGCGACAATACTGTTTGGAAACATTTGAATGTATGTATTATATTCTTGTACTGAGTTATTGAAAAATCTTCTTGCTGCAGCAATTTTATTTTCTACATCTGATAGTTCATCCTGAAGTTTTAGGAAGTTTTGATTTGCTTTTAAGTCAGGATATGATTCAGCAACTGCAAAAATACTCTTTAGAGCTCCACTAAGCATATTATCAGCAGATATTTTTTCATTACTACTTTCCGCATTGAGAAAAGATGTTCTTGCTTGTGTAAGACTTTCTAAAACTTCTTTCTCATGTTTCATATATCACTTTACTGAGTCTAAAAGATTTGGTATAAGGTCAAATCTTTGTTTTAGTTGTACATCGATATCAGCAAATGATTGTTTGATGATATTTCTCCACTTGATCATTCCATTATACTTTACCATCAAAATAATAAGTAAGAGTCCAATACCTCACAAGATAATATATCAAGTCATTCGATAGAATAAGAACGTAAAAAACTTCGGTTAGTATATCTATAATGCTTAGATTAGTCAACTGATTTACTAGGCTGATGTAAGTATGTTAGTTAATTTCTAACAAAGGTATTTGTAGCATAATGAAGTGCTCTAGTTTTATAAATATATATTCGCTCATATTATATTCTAACTATTGAATTAGAAATTTATTTATGCTAAAAATACTACTTATCGTTGTAAGTAGTTCAAAATAATTTAAGTAATTCTTTCTAATCTGTTCTCTTCTTAAATTTTTTTTTGCTTAAGGCTGTATCTAGTGATACTAACATTGTTTGTAAATTGATTACATCTGGTCAAAGAATTGTAAGTTTGAGTTTATGATTATTTATATGATTAACGGTACTATATCAATCTGGATTTTTTTCACTAGGAATTAAATCAATTTTATACAACCAACTTCATCTTGCTGCACCTCAATTGTAACACTTAATTGTAAATCCTGCTTCAGTACGCTTCGCATTAAATGTGATTAATTGTGGTTTTTTAGATTCAGTATGCAAAACTGTTCCAGTCACATTTCGTCATTTTGGATGACTTTGATTTTTGATACTATTAAGTCATTTTAAGACGTTTGTATAATTTCAAAATTTTAGGTTTTCTGCTGTATCAGTATCAGTTGGGTTAACATTCAGTAAATCATATAATGTAGGATCTGTAGGACTAGTGTAAGGTTGTTTTTCCTCTATTTCAAATACTTGTATAGTTTCTCTAACTAGAGTTTCAACATTAGTTATTGGTACTTCATATACTATCATACCATCTCAATATCATCTTTTATAGTCTTTTGGGGCTTCCACTTTATCTAGGTTTTTACTTTTTCAAGATATATATTTTTAAGCCACAGTATGTAGATTGTCATTATATTGCTGAAATGTTGTTGGAAGTACCATTCAATCTTTACCAATTCTCATTATTTTTACACTTGTAGTAGGTGTTTGACCATCTATGACTATAACTTTACTGCCTAAAACTTTGCTACTCATCACAATATAGCATTTATTATTATTATATGTATGTATAATATTTCTATTACTTAGATTTTGATTAATTAAAGTAATGAGTTGATTATTTAGTGTATCATCTATACTTGGTTTTTCTCATATGGGATACGTTTCCTCATTTAAAAGTTCTACAATACTTTCATCAGGAGTTTTTCTTTCTTTTCCGTCTTTTCCATCATCCGGTCCTCTTCTTTGAATTTTTCTTCTTACTTTCATTGGTTTCGCTTATAGATAAAACTAATTATATAATACTAATTATATTAAATAAAGCAATTATATGCTTTGTTCTACAATAACTTTAAATAAAATACTTTAGAAAAGTCTGTTTGAGATCTTTGCATTAGATGTATTAAACCCATAACAAAGTAACTGATAAAAATAATTATTGAATCTCCAATATAGATATCTATAGTAGATAGTATAGGTAGTGTACAAGTTAGTGATAACTAGTTAGAGAAATCTTTTTTCCTAACTTAGCCACTAACAATTAGAGATTATTATTTTTAAATTTTTAATATATATCATGTATATCATGAAAAAAAGATTTACATCACGATGATGAATGAGCCTTTTATTATTGTTGTTATTATTGTGAAACTTTTATATGGTTAATGCACAAGAGGTCGAAAGTGAGATTGAAAGTACTACTCGTGTAGAAGTAGCAAGAACAAATAGGATTGATAATGGTATTATTGTACAAAACGTGGACGATGCAATCGATTATTTATATAATTCTGGTCTAACAAGATTCTCATCACGTGATGAATTTATGTATAATCAATGATTGAGAAGGGACGAAGCAGCAGCATTTTTTGTAAGATTTGTCAGAGATGTTCTCAACGGAGATCTCGATGGTGATTGATTTATGGATGTAATTGATGATAGTGACAATGATACGATACCTACTGACGATGAACAATGTCAGTTTTTCGACCTAGATCAAGCACATACAGATCTTGTAGATGAAATCAAAGAATCATGTCGCTTAGGTCTTTTCAAAGGACATGCATGAAAATTTATGCCAACAGATGAATTTAGTAATGCACATGCAATGACTGTGCTTATAAGACTTATTGAATGAATGCAAAATGAACCAGAAGATAACTGGGCTAGAGAATACTTTTCCAGAGCAAAAAGAGCCTGACTTGTTCAATCACTTTCTGCTTCACAGGAAGAGAATCTATATAAACCTATCACGAGAGGGGATGTAGCTAAAATGATTGAATGATCAGCAGTATATATCGCATCAAGAAGCAATGAACGCTGTAGCACAGTCGATCCTCTAGATCCTGATGATGATGGTGATGGTATTTTAACTAGCGATGAACGTTGCGTTATTGAATGATCACTCGTTAGAATGCAAGCACAAGACTATAACTCAAGTAGATCAAATAAACCAAGAACCGAAGGTAATATTTGTAACAACGGAGATGAAGACTGTGATGATAGTGATGCTGATCGTTTTCCTTGACAAATAGACGATTGCGATAATTGTGATGATTTGGATAGTGAGTATCTATCATGGTTAATGGATAGTGATAAAGTCGAGGCAACTATTTGAGGTAGAATAGATAAGGCAAGTCCATACATTATGACAGAGGTAGCAATGCCATGTGATTGAGTTACATGTCCTGATTGAAGTTGTGCTGCAACACAAGATGAGTGTGTATGATACATTGATGACAGCAATATTATTTTTGTGACTCCTTGAGCTGATGAACTGTATTGTCGAGGTAAAAACTGAGAAAGTGAAACGTGTCCTAGAGAACGAAATCAAGCTTGAGCTATTAAAATAGTAAAAGAAAGATCACTAACCGAAGAGTTCAAAGAATATCTAACACATACGCTGACTCAAAGATTACAACTTCCTTGAGTCTCTGATGTAGTCTACTCATATAGTGAATGAAGAGTTGTTTGAGCTAACTGAGAAATACAGATAGTAGTTATTGTAGAACCATCTGAACGTTTACTAGAAGTTCAGGCTAATGCAGATGTTGAAAGTGATGATATTGAATCTGTTACAGCTTGTGTTACCTCATCGTGAGACGGAGATTGTCCAGAGACAAAAACATGCCCTGATTGATCGACAGTAGACTGTACTTGTAATACAGGAATTTGTTTGTGTAAAATGTGTTCTCTTAGTTCTACTTTAGAAACCAAGTAAAGAATACCTTATTCCTCAATGATATACACAAGTAAGATGCAATTGTTTACTTGCTACAGTTTTTTATTTGAATGTACTATCCTATAAGTATATGTTATTACGTAAAACTAAAATTTAAAAGACAAATCCTCGATATATACACATGTATGGAAACCTAATTTTAGTAAACAATTGTGTTCGAGTGAGTCTCGAAAATTAGTTCAAATATCTTAATATACATATGGATCATCAATAGAAGGAATAGGCAAAATATTTTTAGTCACAATAAGTGGTTGTCATTCATCATCTAACTCTACTACTCATTCTACTTCAACCCACTGCCCTACAATAGGTACTGATGAGTCAGTTGTATAGGTAAGTCATACGATTTGTGCATCAGCTGCACAGCAGGTCATTTGATAAAGTCATACACCAAACTGCTGTTCAGTATGATCTTTACTGTTATATACAATACCATACCCTTTTATATGTTCTCAGATATAGTCGTTAGTATGCATGTATAATTCAGTTATGGTTGTAGAGTAATCATTGTGTGAGAGTATGATATTTCATTCACTATCACGTTCTACCTTTTTAATAACGAACGCAACATCCTGATACATACCCATATCAGAATTTGCCTCACTTAGGATAGTTTCTGGTGAAGGAGAAGTTTTTGTATGTACAGAAGATCTTGTAGTACTCATGTCAGCAATAGGGATAATACTAGGATCTAGATGTGATCATAATGCAGGAATCAGAGCAACCATCAAAAATAAAAGACTAGCAGTTCATTTTATAGAATAGCGAAAAATTGATTTTTTCTCACCAATCAAAAATGTCATATATACAAGAATAATAAGAATACAAGAAATCATGATATAGGTAAATACATGGAGTCTAGGATGCACAAAGAGTGAAAATTTATCTCACGTGATGAGATATGTGTACCATGCAAACAACATACAAAGTACAATCAGTAATCATCCATGACGTATATGACGTGTAAGCATTAGATGTGTGTATACATATATAAAACACTAATTATTCAGGTAACAAATGTTATGACTCATATCAACAATGCTATATGTTTCCATCAAAAAATCATTCTCAGCATCATAGTATTTTTGAAGTCAATCATAGGCCCAAATAAGAGAAATCACAAAATAGATGCATCACTAAACATTCATTGGAAAGTTCTTGCGATAAATGCATCCGCTTCTGAACATAATGATAGAGCAAAAGCAAGCATTTGCAGGAGGAATATTTCTAAAAATATATTGCTAGAAATCGTTTCGATCCAACTCACTGGTAGATATACTTTTGCTAGTGAAGCTAATAATGCTCAGACTATCAAATATCCAGATATAGTAGTAAACTCATCTAGAAAATGAGCTACTCCATGATGAAATTTATTGCTACTATGATCATGATTATCACTCGATATATCTTCTTCTATTATTTGCTGTGTTGTTTCTCATTTGGTGAGTGTAAACAGATAAGAAAACAATCGTCATACAACGATAGCTCAGAAAAATCATCAAATAATTCTCCACCAAAAAATACTAGGATTGTGGCTGAATGCAAACCATGTAGATAACATCACCAATGGATTCACAATGGGTGCTGATGCCATAAACGTTATACCTACTCATACAGGAACTCCCTTTTTCAAAAATTGTTTCAATAATGGTACAGACACACATTCACACACAGGAATGACTAATCACATAGATCATGCAAATAAATATGCTAATATTGGATGCTTTGGCATCATTTGTTGCATACGTGCTGGTGTTAAAAAGACATGTATACAGCTTGCAATTATTGTTCACAAAAAAACAAAAGGCAGTGCTTCCAGAACTATACTTACAAAAATAATTGCTATTGAGTTAATCATGTAGATATTTTTATCTTGTTGTATAAAATATATTGAGTTATATACGTTGTATTATATAGTGATGCAGTAGTATTTTTCGTGAATAGTATAATCGGAAGTTGCTTATGAAATTACTATCGTTTTTATTAGCAAACTCAACAGTAAAAAACACTTGCATTTATTTTACATTTGAGTATCACCAATACATTTACTTTTTTACTTATGAGGAATGAGAAATACTTCTTTCATGATAACAACCTTTTTAGTACTAATAAGTTCTACAGTACTTGTATGATGTTCTTCAGAAATACCTTTGTGAACGACTGTGCAACAAGATACTGCACAAGATAGTAATACTAATTCATGAGAAAATGGAGAAGCTTTAAACGTAGTGACTACTTTTCCTCCATTGTTTGCTCATGCAGCTAATCTTATAGATGATAATGATACCTTGACCAATCTTGTTCCTCCTGGAACATCAGTTCATTTTTGGCAACCGAAGCCAAGTGATGTATTGGCAATGGAACAAGCTGATATAATTATCACCAATGGACTCTGATTAGAAGAATTTCTTGATGATTATCTCGAATGATTGGATGAAAAGTGAGTAATGATTGTTGATACTAGTGAGTGAATTGTGTATAAAGAATATGCTGACGAACATGGTGACGAACATGATGAACATGACGAACATGATGATGAACATGACGAACATGATGATGAGCATGACGAGCATGACGAACATGATCACCATCATGAATGACCTGATCCACATGTTCGATTAGATCCATCAAATGCTGTGATTCAAGTATGAAATATTTTAGAAGCACTTACTGCATTGGATCCTAGTCAAGAAATATTTTATAGTGATCAAGCTGTACTTTATAATGACAAGATTAGTAATGTAGATTCTACCTTACAAAAAGATATATCTAATACACAAGTACAACCATTTATAGTGTTTCATGATGCATATCAGTATTTTCTTACTGCTTATAACTTAAAAGACAAGCAAGTTGGTTTAATTCAGGAATTTCACGGTGATAATCCTTCACAAAAAGAAATTGCAGCACTTATCCAAACTATACAAGACCAATGAGTTCAAACAATTTATACTGAGCCGCAGTTCAATCCAAGTATCGTACAACGTCTTGAACAAGAAACATGAGTCACAGCTAGAGAAATTGATCCTATATGAACTGAATTGTCCAAGGAATGATATCTTACTCTCATTGAGAATCTAGCTTTTGCTTTTATTAAAGAATAATTGAATGAAAGAACATTGCCTCATGAGTATTTCATGAATTTCCTATACTATCAATTGAAATTCCTTAATGAAAAATCTATCTTTTGATGTATGTGAAAATAATATAGTTTCTATTATATGATATAATGGTTCTTGAAAATCTACTTTGTTGCAATTATTATTGGGAACTATCTCCCCAAGTTCTTGATCTATAACAAGGAAAACATCACTTCGTATATGATATGTCCCACAAAAACTTTCCTTTGTTAAGGACTTACCACTGACTGTAAGAGATTTTCTTTCTCTGTACAATAGATCTATTATCGCTCCATGAGTATCTACATGTTCGCTTCTTGATGTCACTCCTCTCTTAGATACTCCCCTTAGCTGACTCTCTTGAGGACAAGTACAAAAAGTACTAATTTACAATGCGTTGTTGGGAAATCCTGAAGTATTGCTTCTTGACGAACCTACAGCTTGATTAGATATCTGAGCTCAAAAAGAATTTTATTCGCTTCTAGAACATATTTTTGATGAGCATACAGTATCCATTGTGTTAGTGTCTCATGATATTCATACTGTCTATAGTAGATCGGATGTTGTTGTTTGCCTTCATAATTGATTGTGTTGTTCTTGATCACCAAATGATGCGTGATTTTCAAATGATATTAAGGATGTCTTTGGTGGGTATGTAGTTCCTTATTTACATACTGAGCATACACATGTTAGATAGTATTATGACCGCTCTAGCTCAACCATTTTTTCTTCGTTCGTTGCTTGTTGTAACTCTATTAAGCACTGTGTTTCCACTGTATGGAAATATTGTTGTTGTTCGTGAAGAGGCTAATATTGCACATACATTTGCACACATTTGATTGTTGTGAGTGGCAATATGATTGTGGTTTGACCGATCCATTGAACTAAGTATATTATGAAGCGTGCTTGCTACTGTAGTTTTTCTCTACAGTATGTGATCTGGAAAATCTAATGGTCAAGTGGTGAATAATGAGATTTGAGCGCAACTATGACTAGTGGGAGCTATATTATTGGTGAGTCAAATGACCTGATACAAGGCAGATATTACTTCTTATTTGTTTGGTGATATATTATTGCTGGGTCCTCAAGATGTCTATGTCATTTTATGAATTGTAAGTATATGTTTGCTTTTGTATGTTCTCTTTTGAAAGAAATGGTATGCATTATCTTTACATTATAGTTTGGCAAAAAGCAAAAATATACAACTCAAATGAATGTATCTTGTATATTTATTAGCCTTGGGACTTTTGATTGGTGGTGCAATGAAAATAATATGAGTATTGTTGGTGAGTGCTTTTCTTATACTTCCTAGTAATATTTGAAAAGCTTTAGCTTCACATAAAAATCAACGAAATCGAATCAGTAGTCTTTTATGAGTAGTATTGAGTATTGCTGCATTGTTTCTTTCTCGACATCTGGATATGCCATCATGAGCTAGTATTGTAGCTCTTATGCTGGTGTTATATATTCTTGTTTCTATTATCATCAGAAGATAGTGCTGTGACCACTCTATTTCCTTACATTTCAATTATATTTTCTGAGCTATATAAAAACCATAACTATAGAAGTCTTTATATTTTGTATACAGATCTACTTCTTTCCTTTCATTTTCTACAATGTCTTGTGCTAGTGAAGAATGATTATTCTCTTGAAGAAATTTCTCTAAACGTTCTTGAATTGGAGTATAGTAATTGGTCGTCCAACTCTTCTCTTGAAGATTAAAGTACCCAACAAGACTAAATCACTGTTTCTCCAGTATTTCTATTTTTTTTCATGCTGTATCAATTTCAGGATATTCATTATTTCGATGATCAGCTATTGCTTTTGGTCTATCTTGTGTAGTCCATGTGATTTCACTAACTGCTACATATCCTCATGGTTTGATATATGGTTTCCATTTTTGAATACCATTCTCAAATCCAATACAATAAATGGCTCATTCAGCCCAGATGAGATCAAATTCATGCTCTTTGAATGGAAGATTATCCATTGAACATGTTAGCGTTGTTATGTTGTCTCCAACACCAGCTTTGCTAGCATTATCTTTCAATGTCCCCAAGAAATCATCAAAAAGATCAATAGCGATAATTTCACTATTTGTATGCTTTGCTAATGTTATGGTTTGTCACCCAGTTCCACACCCAATATCAGCAATTTTTATTTTCTTGGAGTTATCAAGATCTAGTAAATTTAGTGCTTTGCGTGTTTCTTCATCACTTCATGGTCATTGCCTAGGATTAGGGTTATGAAGATTGACAAGTAGTTGTAGCATTTCATCGTTCATAAGAAGAATTGGTTCATATTAATAAAAATGTATATTTAATTCTTGATACTACCCTATTTACAGTACTACTCTCCAGCTGCCTTATGAAGTCTTTCCATGACACCTTTTCAGATTCATTTTTCTTCAATTTCTCTTACATAGATATGAGTATATCATGATTCATCTGCTAATCTAAAATCATGAAAAAGCAAATGCGCCATTTCTTCAGGACTAGAATAACTGAGCAATTTAATGTTTGCATTATGTTTAGCCTGAATGCGTGTATCGTTTCGTTGGTCTTTTGGTATAATACTGATGGTAGCGTTTGGTGAATAATGTATATATTTCATGCCTGGAGAAGGTGGTTGCTTGTCTTGGGAACTTACACTTACTACATTGATTCACGAAGCTTTTTCTAACATATGATGAGTAATAGCTCACTGTCTATACACAACAATTTCTTTCCCATTAAAACCTACAACACTTGACTCTATTCAGATTGTACATGGTCAGCCATCAACAATGAATGGTATTTTTCCATCAAGGTCACTAAAAACATGCTTTGCTCTAGTTGGACTTGGTTTTCATGAAATATTTGCTGATGGTGCAACCAGTGGGAGATTGCTTTGAAAGATAAGCTGTTGAGCCACTGGATGTGCTGGAAATCTAATAGCAACCGTATCTAATCATGCTGTGACGATATCTGGAATATGGTCGGCTTTTGGTACGATTACTGTAAGTGGACCTGGCCAAAATATATCTATCAATGTGTATATTTCTTTTGGAACACGTTTAGTTAGTTGAACAAATTGTTCTTTTGATGCAATATGTACGATCAAAGGATTGTCTTGAGGTCTATTTTTTGTTTTAAAAATTTTGCTAACAGCATGCTCATCAAGTGCATTTGCTCAGAGTCAGTAGACTGTTTCTGTAGGAAATGCAACCAGATTTGACTCGTGTAGTGCTTTAACACAAGGATCAAGGAGTAAGGTACGGTTATTGGTTTTTTGTAGATTAATAACTTGTGTTTTGAATAACATAGGTGTAGATATGTATAAATTATGGCTTACAATAATCACAAGGTGGATAGATTTGTATATATTATAGATGTGTTGATTTCTATTGTTTTGTGAAACACATAAGTAATTTTACTCATATATTATTTTTTTCCACTAAATAACCTTTTACATTTTCTCCCCAGATAGATCATTCTGGCTTTCCATCTACTCCATCTACTAATACGGATGGTTTTTAAAATTTCTTTTTTTAGTTTATGAAGCTGTGATTTTTCACCAGAAGGGAAAAGACTAATTCATTTTTTGGCCAATGATTGATATGAAATGGAAAGAAATTCTGGTCGGGCAAGAAGTCTTTCTAGCCAGCCAGTGTATCTACTACGACGAGCATCAGCTATATTCATCATGATACTAAAATGTTTGTCCAATTCGTTGTATTTTTCTTCGACACTCAGTTTCTCAGAATAGACATGAGTTGGTATTCCTCCTGCAGCATTAAGTTCAATGATTTCCAAACGTCCAGCTAAAATATCTTCAACTGAATCAGCTTTAATATCAAACCTACCTACACTTATAATATCTGGTGGCATATCTTTGAGAATATCCCTAAGAATTGCCTCACATCTTTGCTGTTGCTCACTATCCAAGGTTGTTTGCCTAAATACTGTTCCAAAATCAATATTTGCAGTATATATTATTTTTACTTCATTATCTTTCTGTGGAATACTTTTCAAAAAATTTGGTTTGATGACTTCAAGCTGTTTGATGATTTTATTTTTGTTGAATTTGGTAAGTCATGACTGTTGAATAAGTTCATGTACAGTACTTTTACCATCACCTACTACAAAAGGTATATCTCTCCAGGTAATTCATCAAGACACCATCCTATGTATACCAGCTTGATCCTTAAATTGATAAAATTGCATACAATATTCATGCTTGTATGTTGCAAAAGCTTGGATACTAGAATCAACTCGCTGGAGCAACCCTTGAGTATATTTTTTATAGTGTTCTTTTGCTTTTTGTTCATCAGAAATAAAAAATATTCCTACTCATCTCTCTCATTCATTTGCTTTTAACATACATGGATATCAAATCTCACGCATGGGACTAATATATGCATCATATGTAGGTAGTTCTGTGCTATCTATATTTATTTGTTGTAAAGAATATTTTTCAGGGAGAAGGTTATATACTTTATCCTTGTTATACTCTGTTAGTCATCCATAGATAATACCAGGATTGACAAGTCTTACGTCAGGCATGAGACTTCATCGTTTTGCAAGAACTGGACCATATTGAATAAGATATGGCAATGAGTTCCAAGCTGATTTTTGTTGTTCTTTGGGAAGCTGAGCAATATGATATTCTATTGCCAAACGTAATTTTTCACTATACAAAAAATTCTTACTAGTATTTAGTTCATTTTTTATAACTTCAATTGCTCTAGTTGTCGGCATAAGATTGTTTGAATTGGTAATAAATAAGATATATAATGGCAAGGCTCAAATATACATCCGCAGCGTTGAATATCGGTCGATACTGTAGATCTACAAAATCTCTTACTCACGAGAGCCATATTCTATCGATGAGATTTCATATTGCCCCAGAAGTAATCAAAATAAAACTAACAGTATCTAAATATGTATATTTCCATGCATAAAATATTGCAATACAAATGACTAAACTTAGTCAAATAACAATTTGTAATGGAATAGGAAGACTCCATCATATTCAAGTATTAAAAGCTGGAGTTAGTAATGTAAATGCTGATCACCATTCAAGATCAAAAAAGAGATATTTAGTTAGCTGATCAAGAGTAATCAGAACAGGTATTCGTAGAAATATACTTGACGGAGTAATAGTAGCTTTACTCTTTTTTTGAGATATAATTTTCTTTACATAAATGTAGATAGCGTCTGCATCTAGAGTTCATAATTGTTTAGCATCTTGTAAGCGTATCCATTGTTCTCCCAATAGCCATTGACTCAGACTTCTCATATTCTTTCCGCTTTTATCACCAAATCATCATCTTTCAAAATCAATAATAGATATTTCACCTTGTTGGTTTACTAACATATTGGTAAAAGGTCTTATAAACTCACCATGTACGATTCATAGAGTATCTAATGTATACGCTCTCTCCAATAATTTCAACACAAGAGTTTTTTTGTGTATCATAGATGCTCTTGCATAAGCAGTCTTGAAATGTTCTCCCTCTATTCGATCATAAGAAAACCAGCCATCTCACGAGTCTATAAGTTGTGGTGTAAATCAGATCTTTGCTGTTTGAAGATGCATGAGAATTTGTTGTTCTTTATTGATTGCTCCTTTTTTGCTCGTGTCTTTTGCAGATTTTGTTGCTATTTTTTTACCTTCATGGTGTTTTAGGGTAATAACTCATCTTCGACCTTCAAGTTTCATATTGTAT
>Ga0307934_1000721_pt1 | contig 23463 bp, 20 predicted proteins | sample OrgLakmetageno90_FD_201838 | JGI IMG/M metagenome (GOLD analysis project Ga0307934, IMG submission 201838) | Saline water microbial communities from Organic Lake, Antarctica - #90 | ecosystem: Environmental > Aquatic > Non-marine Saline and Alkaline > Saline | place: Antarctica: Organic Lake... | reverse complement strand
GAAAATCTCCCGAAACGCCTGAATTTGAGACAGGAGATTTGAAGTAACGTAAATGTCAAAAGGTTATAGTCTTCTGCGGAAATTAGCGTTTCCAAAATCGACTCAAATGGGACAAGCTCTACAATAGAGTTAGCGTTGTGGGATGTGCTTCCCAGAGGGAGCGCGTGTATTGAAGCTAGATGGGCACCGGCTCTCTGCGAGAAGCCGATCCTACAACGCATCTTAAGGGTATGATTATTTTGCGAGTTTTAGTTAAACTTGAGTATTATCCTAAATCCGGCAGTTGGGAAGGCTTGCCGTCAAGACAAGGCGCAAGCCTCTTAGCTGTGGTCACCACTGCAAGTGGCTTGGAACGGAGGATTGGCGGCAAGACCTCCCAACCCTCAATGGTCATAAAATGAGAAAAACTTCGTCGCCACTCTGGCGCGAGTTCGCTTACGCGTAACCCATTCATAGACAATTGATTGACCCTTTTTCTTAGGTTCTTCGCGATTTTTAGTGGAAATTAGTTCGTTGGCACTGAGTTCAACCTAATGTCTGGTCACAACCGCTGCGCTAGCACCCAAGGGCATAATAAAATTGCCCTTCGGGCGAGTTTAAGGAGCAAAGATTTTGATACAGATCCAACTCATAAAATGATGTAGCGTCCACCTCGCCTCCCTATCTCCCCGCCTCTAGCGCAGCGGTTGTGTGAAATTTTAGTTTTTGATGGATCCACTAAAAATAGCGAAGAACCTTTTCTTATTTTTGACTGCCGGATTTAGTATTATACGACTTCGAATTTATTATGGAATAAAAGACCGCCCCGACCGGGCAAGCCCTTCGACTAGCTCACGCCCAGATCACGCCGATTTTAATCAGGCGATTCGCTAGACTCACCGGTGAAGTAACTTTTATAGTCATCTAAGCCACCTTCAATTAAATCGGCTACGATTAAAGATGCGGAGAAAAATATTACCATGGTGTTGGAAATAGCATCGTTTTGTTCGATTTCATTGATACGCATGGAAAAATCACGATTGAGTGTTTCAAGCTCTAGGTAGAATTCACGCAGGCCATGTAGTTCCCAGTCCGGGTCTTCACCGGCTTGTTGCTTAAAATATTGTTTGGTTAAGTAGCCACTGATTCCACGGTAGAGGGTTTCGGAGAAGCTGCTGAGTGGCACGTGAAAGGTGGCCATGTAGCGTAATTTTCCGACAACCGGGCACCCACTCGTGGCCATTTGTAGTCCGATCATCGAGTTGAGTGCGGACTGTAAGTCGCACCGCGCAGAATAGTTCCGCTTTTCAGTCTCGACTGTGAGATCTACCTTCTGAATTGAGCCATGTCCTTTAAAGCGCTCTAATACAGAATGTATTCGAATGGCAGCTGGACAGTAGGTGTGTTCGGACGTTTTGAGTGGGCAGCACTCGCATTTATTTTTTTCCAGACGGGTCCAATCCGGGTATTCGGCCGACTGGTCAACCGTTTCGTCCGCAAGTTTGAAGTCTGTATCAATATCGTAAGTTATGGCTTCTCCATCTTCTTGGAGGCCAAACTTGTAGCGAACAATATGGGGTGGTATCGACATCAGGGAGTTAAAGTAAATGCTGAAAAATTAAGATAGGTTGACGCTTAAGCGGTCCAGCGAGCCCATGTTCCACTAGGCACGTCGTAGACTTCGGCATCCCCAGTGAGGAGCATTTCGCCGCATTCTAATTTTCCTTTCGGTAGGAGCTGGTTTAAAAGATTCTTTAAGACGATCGGGGTGAACCCAGGGGTGTGGCTGGTCAGGTAAACGAAGTAGGGGTGGTCGCTGAGCACACCTTTAACAAGCTTTAAGGTGTCGAGCAGGGCTTGTTCGATCTTATAAAGTTCGCCTCCTTTCCCGCGCCCGAAGGAGGGTGGGTCGAGGAGAATGGCATCATAGCGGCGGCCGCGCTTGAGCTCTCGAGTGAGGAACTTATTGCAGTCGTCAACGATCCAGCGAATCGGGTGCTCGGATAGGCCATTAAGTGCGGCGTTGTCACGGGCCCACTGAACCATGCCTTTGGAGGCATCGACGTGACAGCAGTGTGCGCCGCCCCTGGCTCCCGCGAGCGTGGCGCCGCCCGAATAGGCGAATAGGTTGAGGAAGTTGAGCGGCTCTTTGCGTTTGGGTGCTTCTTTCGCAAGGATCTGGGTGATCCAGTCCCACATCTCGCGGGTTTCGGGGAAGACTCCGAGGTGCCCAAAATCGGTCGTGGAGAGCTTCATATTGATCCCGTTGACAGCGGCCTGCCATTCGTCGGGCAGTTGCTCGCGCCCGCGCCACTCAAGTCCCTGCTTGCGGGTAAAGAAAGCGTCGGCTGTTTTCCAGAGGGGTGGATTGGCAGGTGCCCAAACAGCCTGTGCGCAGGGGCGGTCTAGTGTGACCTTACCGAAGCGTTCAAGCTTTCGACCATGACCGCTATCGAGGAGCGCGTATTCGTTTTTATGATCCGTATTCATGGCGAGCTTTTAGGAAGTGACGTCGGCAGAGCGCGATGTAGCGATCGTTGCCTCCGATTTCGACCTGGGCGCCTTCTTGGATGGCGATACCTTCTGCGTTGACTCGCAAGTTCATGGTCGCCTTGCGACCGCAGTGGCAGATGGTTTTGAGTTCGACCAGGTTGTCTGCCCAACCGAGGAGGGCGGCACTTCCAGGAAAGAGCTCGCCTTGGAAATCAGTCCGAAGACCATAGCAGAGGATTGGAATGCCTTGATTATCCGCGATGTCACAAAGTGATTTCACTTGGTTGGGCGTTAGAAACTGGGCTTCGTCGATTAGGACGCATGCGATCGGCTGATCTTTTGTGTAGTCTTGGATAAGCTGCTTCATGTCGTCTTCTTGTTGGAAGGTGACTGCATCCGCAGAGAGTCCGATGCGGGAGGCGATCTTACCTACGCCAGCGCGCTGATCGATTTGCGGCGTCAGCAGGAGTGTCTCCATGCCACGCTCTTTATAGTTATAGCTAGATTGGAGGAGAACTGTGCTTTTACCCGCGTTCATTGCAGAATAATAGAAATAGAGCTGTGCCATGTAAGTTTTTTGTCCGCTTTTTAGCGCGCGGCAACCCTGAATCGATCGCTCACCTTTTTTGGGTCTAGAGTCGTCTCTGTTTGGGGGCTTGCTTAGCGGGTAAAGTATGGTGTATAAGCAAATCATGCATTCAGTGATGATACTGACAGTCAGCGGGCGCGACCAAGCAGGCTTAGTTGAAGAACTAGCCACGATTGTTGCAGCGCATAGGGGTAATTGGGAAATCTGCCGGATGGCACATCTTTCGGGGCGTTTCGTGGGTTTACTCCAGTTAAAGGTGCCCAGCGATGAGCAGCAGGAGTTAGAAATCGCACTACGGACGATCAAGGGCCTCGATGTGCAGATTGCGGCGGGTAGCTCTATGGATGCTGAGCCGATTGTCCAATTTAATCTGGAAGTGTTGGGAAGTGACCATTCAGGGATCGTAAGGGATGTTTTTGCGGCCTTGGCTCGTGCTAAAATAAATGTTGAGGAGCTGAGCACGCGCACATTTTCGGCACCCGATTCGGGTGTGATCTTGTTTGAAGCAAAAGCACGTTTGAGCTGTCGTCAAAAGGAGGACTTGGATTTGATTCGAGTCGAACTGGAACGGATTGCACACGACGTGATGGTGGATATTCGAGTTCTTTAGAGCTTCTTTGGGAAAGTGAGACCAGCTGACTGATTTAGGTTCGCGTTTAAGATTGACTCAATCGCCTAATCTACGAGCGTTGGCACATGCTAAGATTTATTAGTCCGTTAAAACTTACTGCAGTTTTATTATTATGGGTTTTTACTTCTTTAGTATCGCTTAATGCAGATGAATCCTATCGGGAGTTCACAAATAGCGATGGCAATGTCATTGAAGCTAGAATTATTGAATGCGAATCGCAGGAAACAGTGACGATTGAGCGTAGAGATGGGATGCAGTTTAAAAACGTTTCGGTTAGTCTTTTTTCTGTTGAGGATCAAAAACACATTGCTGCATGGCGCAAAGCGGAAAGGCTTAAGTATGATGATGCAGTATTGACCGTAGACTCTGCACTAAGATTTAGTTTTGCTCGCGGAAGAGACTCATCTTTAAATGATTATGGTGATATCGATGATGTGATTGTTGAGATGCAACCTGAGTTGACGATTATCAATGAAGAAAGGGATTATTCTTACAGGCACGTTAATGTGACAGTTTATTTAATTGTTCGGGAGTATTTTCAGAAAGGCACAAACGTCGTTTTAAGCAAAGATGAGTTCAAGCTGAGCATCAATGCAGATTCTAAAGCAAGTTGGTCTGGTGAAAAGAGAACGATTCGGTATGATCCCGACTATGGAGGTTATGTATATGGGGGTTATCTTATCATCGTGCGTAACCGCAATAATCTAGTCACACATTTGAAAGGGTCCAAGGCCTTGTTGGAGAAGAATTATCGGAACGTTGAAAACGCCAAGTTAAAGACCGGGTATGATCGAAATTTCGGAGAGAAAATAAAGTTATACACCACCTTCGGTCTCAGGTAGTCAACTCATCTGAAAGTGCGTCGTCCGCGTCTGACTGTCTGTTCGGGGATTCTGAGTGCTGCCGTTCCTGCTTTTACAAGCGATTGGAGTATTCTGTTCTGTCTAGTAAAGCAACTCGGGGGTATATTATACCCCGCACCTAACGAGGTATAAATAAGGGCTGTGGCGATGGTATAGAAAAGTCCCGTGTCATTTTCTGAGTTGAATTTGGGCCTAACCGTATCTTCGGTGCATTGCTTCAAGGGGAAAGTTTTTTCCAGGGCAAATTGTTTGTTCGCCTCGGAGTTCTCGGTGGCCGGCAAATTGTTTGGCATTTGGCAGGATCTCTCCACGTAGCCAATCCATAAGCTGAGTAAATGCGGCGAGTTGGCGCCGGGTCGGGTGACTTTCTTCGAAATTACCGATCAGGCAGATGCCGATTGCGGTAAGGTTGATCTGGTAACTTTTTACGTGCCCGCCGAGAAGTTGCTTCGTCCAACGTGGGCCGATTTCGATTTCGCCATCTCCTGAGTCGATGCCATTGCCGATGAGAAAGTGGTAGGCGAGTCCGTTTTGCATGCCACGCTGGCGGTGCGTTTTGTCATAGACGGTGGCGTTGCCGTATTTGATTGCACTGTGGTGGACGACGATGCGTTGCCAATTCTCGCGTCGCACATGGATTCGTGACGTCTCCGCGCGGACTTTTTTGAGGAAGTCCGTATTTGTGGAATGATTCGTAGGAACTTTGAGCTGCTGACCAACACGGATTAAGTCATTGCTCAGGTTGTTGGCTCGCTTCAGTTCGGTCACTGTGCAGCCTTGAATGAGTGCGATTCTCCCAAGCGTGTCGCCTTTTTTTACGGTGTAGACTGTCGGGCTCGGGGACTGGGTGCTGTCTGTATAAGAGGTATCCGGGATTTTAAGTCGCTGTCCTACGCGGATCAGGTCGCCCGAAAGACGGTTGGCATTTTTTAATGCTTTTGTGGTTGTGTCATAGCGCCGTGCGATACGGCTGAGTGAGTCGCCCTTTTTCACAGTATGGGTTTCGGCCATAAGGTGCAAGGGGAGGAGGCCAAGGGCTAGCATCGCTAGGCCGGACTCTTTACTGAACTGGCGGCGGGAAATACGCATACGATACGAATAATAAAATAACTCCGTCTAAGTGCAAAAGATATCTGTGGAATATGGGAACATATGACGATGTCTTTCTTATGTATTACAGAGTTTATCGGTTCGGGATGAAACTAATTTTGTAAGGTCTCCAAGTTACTGCAATTTATGGATATAGGTGCTAATTAACTTGCGTGTAATTGCGTAGCGATATTAGGCTACAGAATGTTTTCTAATGCGACGCGACTTATTGTAGTAGGAGCGTCAGCTGGGGGTGTCGAAGCGTTAAAAGCATTCTTCCATGCGGTTACAGTGAATAGTGGATGCTCTTTCTTTATCATCCAGCATTTACCCTCCTATAAAGAGAGCACACTGGTCGATATTATTGCCTCATTTTGCGCTTTGCCAGTTGCTGAGGGATCGGAGGGAGATCGGTTTCTACCTAATTTAGTGACGCTCTGCCCGCCGGGTTACTTTCCGAGCCTTCTTGAGGGATGCTTACATCTGGAGCCCCGTAGCTCGAAGGATGCTCTCTTTTTGCCTATTAATGTGTTTTTGAAAAGCTTGCCCGACGCTTGCGGGGCCTATGCTCGAGCAGTAATTCTTTCAGGGGCGGGATCAGACGGCGCTGAGGGTGCCCAGTATGTGTCCGCTGCGGGCGGTGCTGTTTTCGCGCAAACACCTGAGGATGCTGAATTTGCAAGTATGCCGCAGAGTGTTTTAAATTCAAATGCGGTCGTGAAGTCGGCTCCTGCAGGCAAAATATGGGCATTAATCGAAGCTTATGAAAGCGATCTAACATCGAAGCAGGCTCTGACTACGAAGACTTCCGCGGCGCCAAATGCACTCCTATCAGATCGTGACTATTCTAGTTTATTTGGGTCCTTGCAGAGTCTCTTTGATTTCAATTTAAGTGAATACCGAATCGAAAGTGTTGAGCGTCGAGTGAACCAGCGGATGCAATTGCTGAAAATGCCGACGATGGCGGAGTATAGTGATTATATTCGTATCAACCGCGACGAAGCGGAGGCACTCTATGAGGATTTGCTTATTCGAGTCACATGTTTCTTTCGAGATGAGCCTGCTTTTGAAGCTTTAGGAGAAGCATTGCGCGAGAAGTTTGAAGAGTTGTCGAAAGAGGGTAAGACTGAACTTCGTTTGTGGGTGAGTGCTTGTGCAACGGGCGAGGAAGCGTATTCGACTTTGATGCTTGCCGATGAGGTCGCCCAAGCCGTTTGCTTTACGGGGTCGCTTTCTCTATTTGCGACCGATATTTTTAAGCCTGCGATCAAAATTGCCAGTAGGGGTATTTATACCGCTGCGTGCATGGAGGGGCTCAGTGAAAAGCGTCGGGCGGCTTACTTCGATGAGTGTTCGAAGGGGACGTTCAGAATAAAGTCGGACATACGCTCAAAGATCGTTTTTGCGAAACACAATCTGCTTAAGGATACTCCTTTCGCAAATATGGACGTCGTGAGTTGTCGTAATTTGCTTATTTATCTCAAGCCCGACGTTCAGCGAACGGCCCTGCAATCGCTCTCTTTTGCGCTTAAAGATCGCGGGATTCTTTTTCTAGGAGGTAGCGAAAGCTTGGGCGACCTAGCGAGCGATTACATCGGGACGAGTACCAAGAACCGTGTTTTCACCAAAAAGTCGGAAAATCGGCAAAAGGTATCAAATGTTCAGCGTTCCTATGGAAACACAAATTTGCAGAAATTTGCTAGAAGTGCTTACCATGAAACGGTTACGATCAAACGAGAGTTATTAGCGGCCTACGATTCGATGTTAGATCGCTACGCACCCTGTGGTTTCTTAATTAGCGAGGCTCAAGAAATTTTACATTATTTCGGAGATTCGGCTAATTACTGTGTGAATATGTCCGGGCGAGTGAGTAACCGCGTGTCGGAGCAACTTGATGGTCCTTTAAAAACAGTTCTCGGGACACTTCTTTTCCAAGCGTCTCACCAAGGCTCAGCGGTGACTTCAAGAGGCATTCAATGCCGGTCGAAACAAGGTGAAGTTTTAGTGGATTTGAGCGTTAATCCGCTGGATAAGTCTTATGGGGGCAGCCAGTTATATGTCGTAGAAATCAAGCGACTGAACCAGTCAGCTGTCTCAGATAATGATGAAGAGATACTCGCGCTTGGAAGTGAGCAAGCCGTTATCGAGGTCCCGGTAGAGAAGCTGAAGGTTTTGGAGGAGGAACTCCAATATACCCGCGAGAGTTTGCAGGCGGCTAATGAAGAGCTACATGTGTCAAACGAAGAGTTGCAGTCTTTAAATGAAGAGTTGCAGGTATCAAACGAGGAATTGCAGGCGACGAACGATCAGGTCAACTCAATGAATGAGGAGCTACAGGTCTTGAATTCTGAGTTGACCCATAAGAATGAAGCCATGGATACGCTCAATGTGAGCCATGAAAATTTACTCAAGAGCACGGTCGATGGAGTCCTCTATGTAGATAGGGAATGTCGGATTATGCGGTTCAATAAAGCAATACAAAGTGCTTTTAATTTATTAGACACGGATCTCGGACGTCCGCTTGCGGATATCGTCTACAAGCTAGACGCTCCGACTGTCATGCTTTCGGATGTGAGCGAAGTCTTACAGACGGGCAAACAACTAGTGCGTGAGTCAGAGCTCTCCAATGAACGTACTTACTTGAAGAGAATTCATCCCTTTCTGGGGAGTGATGAGGGTATCATAGGTGCGATCCTTACTTTCACGGATGTGACTAAAATGGTCGCTTTACGCCGGCGTTTTCAGTTTGCGATGGAGACTGCAGCCATCTCTTGGTGGGATTGGGATTTAGAAACGGGACAATTGGATGCTTATTCTGAGGGGCCTTGTGCGTTTGGTGATCGCTACGATTGTGAAGTTAGAAGTCAATCAGAATGGTTACAAGAGGTGCATCCTGATGATCTTGAGAGGGTTGAGCAGAGCTTAAAAGTGCTTTTAAGTGGTGAGTCGGAAGAGTGGCAGTGTGAACATCGCTTCAGGGTCGGAAAAGACGAATGGCTCTGGGTAAAGAACAGTGGATGGGTCACACGTCGTAATCGAGACGGAAAGGCGCTCATGGCGATGGGCACTACTCAGAATGTCGACACGGCGAAGCAGACCCTCGTAGAGGCTTTATCCAAAAATGATTTACTGAATACTGTTGGAGAAATCGTAAAGATGGGTACTTGGGAGTATACTGTAGGTACCGACCATCTGCATTGGTCAAAGCAGACCCGGGAAATTCTCGGGGTCGATAGTGATTACAACCCCACGGTTGAGAATGGCTTTCCATTTTTCTCTAATGCGGATAGTGAACTCTTAAAAAGTGCTTTCGAAAAAGTGCTCGCAGAGGGTGTTGGTTATAACTTGCGATTACATGTTACTAATAAGCGAGGAGAGCACTTGATAGTAAGGTCGGCGTGTCGTGCGCGCTTTGATGAAGGTGGTAAAGTGCAGAGTGTTTCGGGTATTTTTCAGGACATTACCAAAGAGTCGGCCGCAGAACATGAGATTCATGCTTTTTTCGACCTATCGCCGGATATGCACTCGGTGATCGATGTGGAGGGTAGTTTTCTAAGATTTAATCAGCACTGGATGTTGTCGTTAGGCTACAATTCGCAGGAATTGCTTTCAAAAGATATCTTCAGTTTGATTCCCGAGCCTTATCGAGACTCTTTCGCGGATGCGATTGAGTCTGTCATCAAAGGGGCTGTTTTGATGGATGTGGAAACGCCTCTTTTAATCAAAGGCGAAGTGTATTCATATGCATCGCCGTATCCACTCTGGGTCAGTTGGACGCTCTCTTATGAAGAGGAATTTAAACGAGTATTCCTCACTGCACGCGATATTACCCGGCGACGGTTAGGGGCTCAGGAGCTTGAAGCCGCACTCGTCACTGCCGAAGCAGCCAACCGTGCGAAGTCTGATTTTCTTGCGGTAATGAGCCATGAACTACGCACACCGCTCAATCCGGTCATGGGGTTTGCTGAAATATTGATTGAGGAGATTGAAAATCCCGAACACCTAGACCTCTTGACTATGATCAAGGAATCGGGGAGTCATTTGATCTCAATTATTGATGAGATCTTAGTTTATTCGAAGGGTGAAGCGGGGAAATTAAAGTCTGAGCCATATGAGTTTTCATTAGAGAAAATCTTGAAGCAAATAATGAGGACATCGACCGGTCTCATAACAAGGACGGAGGTCAGCTTCGAATACAAAATTGATAAGGGCGTATTCAAGGAAAGCGGGTTGCCTATTTTTATCGGCGATGTGGTTAAACTTGAGCGTGTGTTGCGAAATTTAGTGAGTAACGCGATAAAGTTTACAGATAGAGGCTCAGTCATATTGAACGTCGCGATACAAAGCTTAGAAGAGGATGCAATAAGCGTTTATTTTGAGATAAAAGATACGGGGATCGGGATCGACGCCTCTAAGTTCGACTTACTGTTTAAGCCCTTTGTGCAGGTGCATATGGGATCTACCCGTGCGTATGGTGGGACTGGCCTTGGGCTCTCGATCTGCGAGCAACTCGTCGAGTTAATGGGTGGCGAAATTAAAGTTTCGAGCAAACTCGGGGAAGGCTCTTGTTTTAGTTTTACTCTACCATTTAAGGTAGTGGATGCGCCTATTGTACCCGAAGTAGCGGATACACTTGCAGAGGGCGCGGGTACTACGAGTGTCCAGGTTTCTTCGAGTGCTGAGGAGATTCTGATTATTGAAGACAATGAGTCGAACGTCTTCTTCCTGAGGCAGGTGCTGAACCGAATCGGCTACAAAGTGATTGTGGCGAGCGATGGTGAGCGAGCGTTAAAGCTTTTAGATGCGCATACCTACGAATTTATATTTCTAGATCTGCATTTGCCGGGGATTAATGGGTTCGATATTTTAAACTCGATACGTCAACAGCGTGCGAGTAACACGGGCAAGCAATCGGTAGTCTTTGTGCTAACCGCCGACGTTTCCGAAGAGACCCGACAACGCTGTCTGGAAAATGGGGCTGATGAGTTTCTGGCCAAGCCCTTATCTCCCCAAAAGATCCGTGAAGTTCTCGCGAGTTATCAAAACCGAGCTTCCGTATGAGCAGATTGTTGGGCGGCGTCCTCCTCGTTTTAAATATTCTTTTTGTCGGGTAATATAGTCATAAAAAAGCCCGACCTTGTGGTCGGGCTTTCGAGGAGAATGTAATTTCGAGCCTTTATTTCTTAGCGAGTGTGCCAGCGTAGATTGCGTTGTCACCGAGCTCTTCTTCGATGCGAAGGAGTTGGTTGTATTTTGCGATCCGGTCGGAGCGACTCATTGAGCCGGTTTTGATTTGGCCCGCGTTGGTGGCTACGGCGATGTCGGCTATGGTAACGTCTTCAGTCTCGCCGGAGCGGTGAGAGATGACGGAGTTGTAGCCATTTACCTTACCGAGTTCGATCGCTTCGAGGGTTTCGGTCAGAGTGCCGATTTGGTTGACTTTAACGAGGATCGAGTTGGCGACGCCGAGATCGATTCCTTTTTGGAGGAACTTGACGTTCGTCACAAAAAGGTCGTCGCCGACGAGTTGTATTTTATCGCCAATTTTGTCAGTGAGTGCTTTCCAGCCGTCCCAGTCGTTTTCGTCGCAACCATCCTCGATCGAGTCGATGGGGTATTTCTCGGTAAGCTCTGCGAGGTAGGAAGCTTGCTCTTCAGAGGAGCGCTTAGCGCCGCCTTCGCCTTCAAACTTGCTGTAATCGTAGAAGCCATCGCTGAAGAATTCGGATGCTGCGCAATCGAGTGCGAATGTGATATCGGTGCCGACTTTATAACCGGCGGCTTCGACGGCCTTGATCAAGGTGTCGAGCGCGTCTTCAGTGCCTTCAAATTTTGGTGCGAAACCACCTTCGTCGCCAACAGCCGTGCTGAGGCCGCGGTCATGAAGCACTTTCTTAAGGCTATGGAAGCACTCAGCACCCATGCGGATAGCTTCGCTGAAAGTGGCTGCGCCGATGGGCCGAATCATGAATTCCTGGAAGGCGATCGGTGCGTCGGAGTGGGAACCGCCGTTGATAACATTCATCATGGGGACGGGTAACACTTTGGCATTGGGGCCGCCGATGTATTTGTAAAGGGGCAGGCCCAGGGCATCGGCGGCAGCGTGGGCGACTGCCAGAGAGACGCCAAGCATGGCATTGGCGCCGAGCTTGCTCTTGTTGGCAGTGCCGTCGAGTGCGAGCATCGTTTTATCGATGGTGAGCTGGTCGCAGGCATCGAGGCCGATTAGTTCAGGAGCGATTATATTATCGACGTTATCGACGGCCTTGAGGACGCCTTTACCCAGGTAGCGACTTTTGTCGCCGTCGCGTAACTCAACGGCTTCATGCTCGCCGGTGCTGGCTCCCGAGGGAACGGCGGCGCGGCCGACGATGCCGGAGTCGAGTTCGACGTCGACTTCAACTGTTGGATTGCCCCGAGAGTCAATGATTTGGCGGGCGCGGATGTCTGTGATGATCGTGCTCATATTTAAAGCGATTATTAGTCTAAGTAAGATTTGATTGCACTGCCTCCGGCGGGCAAGGAGCCGACGAATAATTGAACAGAGCGTGTATGTTTTTGCACCGAGCTAAGCCTCTGTCAATGATACAGCGGGGAGCATCTAATTAGGGTTGTAATCGAGAAAGTCGCACAAGCATTTCTCCTTTGTTGTCGATCGTGAATCAAAGGGGCTGAGATGCCGGTGCTCCGAAATGACCACTTTCGCAATTTACCCGTGGACACGGTTACAGAGCAAGGGGACTGCGAATGTAGTGATGGCTAAATCTTTTCCCGAACACTTTGAACAGGAGCATGGCTGAAGGTAGCTTTTAGCTTTTCGATGAAAGCTGGATTGGGTTGCGGATGTATATGCCGGTAGGCGTTGAGGACGGCTCCTTGAAGGGGGCTTAGTTCAGCTGGGTAAATTTGAATCTGAGGTAAATTATCTGCCAGTCTCTGTTCGAGCAGCGATCTCACTGGGGTCGTTTGCGTCAGGAGTGAGCCGGCAAAGGCTAATTTTTGTACGTTTGATTTTTGGTAATTCTCTAAGACTAGATTGTGGAGAGCGTCCGCGGCTGCTTGAATGATAGGGGCCACACATTGGCTGCCTGCTGTGTAGGCAGCGCAAATTGGAAAGCAAAGGGCTGAGATTTCTGAATTAGAATATTTATTGAATAGCTCGATCTGGTTGATTTTGAGTTGGGGATCGATTTTGAAATGATCGCAAACAATTTTTCGCAATATGCTAGCTTCGGGCGCTTGGGCACGACCGATTGCTTGTCGAGCAATCCAAGTCCCGCTCCCGAGATCACCTAGAAAAGGACCTTCCCCGCCAGTGCGATAGAGGTGAGCAAAATGATCTATGGCGAAGCAAATGGAGCCTGTCCCGGCAATCAAAATCATACCAGGCTGTCCCAAGAAAGCTCCAGCGAGTGCGATTTCGGCATCCGTTTTGAGCTGTATGCTAGCTGAGCCTAAGTGGCTTAGGGTCTTAAAGAGCCTACTTGTCCTTTGGTGGTTTTCATCTGTGCCGCATCCTGCGAGGCCAAGGCAAGCGCTCTTTATTTGTACAGTTTGGTCACATTGAGTTCTGCATGTATCGATCAATGCCTCCAACCGCTGGCGCAGAATATTTTGAGGCACTTGATTTAAATTGCTTGGGCCTGAGGTGGCTTGCGCGAGGCAATTGCCGGTAGAATCGACTAATATGCAACGGGTTTGCGATCCGCCCCCATCGATTCCAAGGTAAGCTTCCGTAGTCATTGTAATAAGAGTGTAACAGAAATTAAGTTGATTTAGCCCCTTTCGACTGAATACATTGAGATTAAAGCCGATGTCTGACCATACAAAACATAAGCGTAGTGCCTCCAAACGGCGCTCACATAGATCCCGCGGAGGCGAGCGTTACGTAAAGTTACGAAACGGTAAAATGATACGTAGAGAAATTTATATTCGCCGTATAATCGGACGCATAGTTGTTTTCGTATTGTTAATAGGGATCGTGGCAACAGTTGCCCGTCGACTGAATGAAGAGGAGACAATTGGTTTTCAGGGTGGTTTAGACGAAATCATGCCGACGGTTATTGAAGTTCGTAAGCCCCTGATACCACTTATAGAAGCCAAGTCATCACTGAGTAAGGTTTTAAATCGCCACTACGCGTCTTTGCCCGAAGGAAACGTGAAGAGTTTTTCGTTTTCGGGGACCTATGATGCAACGGATGCCCAATATGAGTTTGAAAGCTATTCGCGTCATGATAAGCAGTATCGCCAAATCTTTAGGTCAAAAAATCGCGAGTTTTCGGCGTCTATCAATGATTCTGTCTACGCGGAGTCTTTTCAGGACAAGCTGCTGAAACGAGAAGTAGAAGGGGTCGAGCGTTTAAATCCGAGTTCTTTAGTTTTAGAAACGGATTATTACGCTATTATTAATGCCTACAATACGGATGGATTTTCCAGTCTTCAATTATCTAGTGATGATGGAATTATTGACGGTAAGGCATGCTTCATTTTAGAGCAAAGGTATTCGTTGGAGGTCCCGGTGATGCACTACATTGAGAAGGAAACCGGTTTGGAATTAAGAAGAGTGGCCACATTTGATCTTGGCGATGTCCAACATGAAATTGTTATAGAATATAGCTATGGGGAGCCGATCGTATCTGAATTTAATGAAGAAACAGGCCCTAAAACATATATGGCACAAAGCTATAAAATGATGGTTGACGGAGAGTTATACGCGTTAGCAAAAATTGACAGCTATCGAGCAAATATCGGGATGCCCAACTGGTTTTTTGACTTAAAGGCGAAGGCACCGTCGGATGGCTAATTCCCCTCGATGAAATTCAGCAATTCGGTTTCGCTGAGAATTCTAATTCCAAGTTTAGTTGCTTTATCGAATTTGCTACCACTGGCCTCGCCAGCGACGACGAAGTCAGTCTTTTTGCTGACACTTGAACTTGTGCGGCCACCTGCTTTTTCGATTAGCTCGGTGGCTTCATTGCGCGATAGTTTAGGTAGGGAACCTGTCAACACGAGGGTCTTGCCTGAAAGCGGTCCCGAACTTTGCTCACCTATTAGAGAATTAAAGTTGAGTCCATAGTCGCGAAGCCGGGCGATGAGCTCGATGTGATCCGAGTCTTGAAACCAGGCGAGCAGGCTTTGGGCCATTATTTCGCCGACGCCGTCGACTGATTCGAGTGTCGAAAGGTCTGAGTTTATGATCTTATCGAGATTTTTAAAATGTGCCTCGAGATCTTTAGCAGACTGTTTGCCGACGTGAGGAATGCCGAGCCCGTGGATGAGTTGCCAGAGTTCCCTTTGTTTGCTGGCTTCAATCGCATTAATTAGATTGTTAGCTGATTTTTCGGCAAACTTCTCTAATTCTAAAAGCTGATCTTTTTGAAGGGAGTAAAGGTCTGCAATATTTTGTGTAAATCCGCGTGTTACGAGTTGCTCGACTACTGCGGTGCCAAGATTTTCGATATCCATACAACTGCGGCTGGCAAAGTGAGTGATGGCGCGCTGCTGCCGCAAGGGGTCGTCTTTCCCGGTGATGCGCCAGACTGCTTGGCTTGGATCGCGTTCGGCGGTGATGCCTAATTCTTTGAGGTGTGCCGGAAAGTCGAAGGGTAACGAGTCGGGGGGGCGTTTGTCCAGAATAACGCCGAGGACTTGCGGGATGATTTCGCCGGCCTTTTGCACGAGAACGGTGTCGCCTGGGCGAATGTCTTTTCGTCGAATTTCGTCTTCGTTGTGGAGAGTTGCGCGTGAGACGGTAGTGCCCGCGAGCTGAACGGGTTCGAGGATGGCGACTGGAGTGACTGCACCGGTGCGTCCAATTTGTAGAGAAATTTCTTTAAGAAGTGTTTCGGCTCGTTCAGCTTCAAATTTATAAGCGATGGCCCAACGTGGGGCTTTCGAGGTGAATCCAGCTTCTTCTTGTAGCTCGAAGTCGTCCAATTTAACGACTGCACCATCGGTCGGGTAGGCGAAGTTTTTGCGAAGTGCATCGAGCGATTCGATCGCCTCCCAAGCGCTTTCTATTTCCTCTGTTAGCCAGTATTTCTCGAGGACGGGAAATCCCCAAGCGTTGAGGGATTCTTGGATGCCTTTTTGGTGGGTAAAGTAATTGGATGGCTGACAGGCTCCTATTCCATAGAGGACGATATCTAATTCGCGAGCACGGGCTTCAGCCGGGTTGAGTAACTTTATTGTGCCAGCGGCCAAATTCCTAGGGTTCGCGTATAGGTTTAGGCCGTCCGTTTCGCGTTGAAGGTTGATGCGTTCGAATTCGTCGTTTCGCATATAGATCTCGCCGCGAATTTCGAGCAGTTCGGGGGCGTTTGCGATCTTATGGGGTAGGCCTTTAATGTGGCGGACATTTTGTGAGATATCGTCGCCTTCGGTGCCATTGCCTCTTGAGACTGCGCGAATGAATCGCCCATTTTCGTAGGTTAGGCTGACGGCGACTCCATCGATTTTAGGTTCGATTAGGAATTTGAGCGTTTGCTGTGGAAAGCGTTTTTCGAGTCTTCGCCCAAAACTGATCAGTTCATCCCGGCTATATGTATTGTCCAAGCTAAGCATCGGCAGTTTGTGGCGATAGCTTTCGAATGCTTCTAAGCGGTCGTCGCCTACTTGTTTGGTTGGAGAAGTGTTGAAGTCGAATTCGGGGTGCTTGGCTTCGAGCGCTTGGAGTTGCGACTTGAGTGCATCATATGCTTGGTCGTCTATGCTCGGTGAAGCCTCTTTATAATAGAGGCGGTCGTGCTTGGCGATAGTAGCACTAAGCTTTGCAATTTCTTTATGGAAGTCCTGCATCGTATAATAGAAAAGGTGTGGATTGTTTTACAACTGCTTTAATTTTTGCTGAACGTATGGCTTGTCTTCTGGATAAGTGACGCCGAACCATTCTCCATCGGTTGGGTAGACACGGCAGGTCGCTTTTCCGGATTGTATTAAAGAATCAACTGCTGTAGGGAGGTAACATTCAGAATTAGCTGCGTGTCCTGATTTTTTCAGAAATTCAATAAATTCTACTTCGAGGGCCTGAAAGAAGGTTGGCATGAATGCCCAGAAGTTCATGGAAGCAAGGGTGCCTGGATGCAGTTCGACGCACTCGCCTGCAAGGTTCTTACCGAGAATGATTCCTGCTTCGGTCTGGTGTATTTCGGTGTGCTCTTCGACTGTTTCTAGATAGCTGCCCTTAGTCTTACAAATACCTCTGTTGACTGTTCCGTGGGGCGATAATGTATTTAAAACTGGATAGCCAACCATGGCCACCTCTAAGGCGTCTGAGATTGTTTGGCTCTTAAAGAATTCGGCGATGCTTTTATAAGCTTCGGGTCCGTAGTAGTCGTCCGCATTGATTACGGTAAAGGGATCGCGGATTAGATTGCGCGCAGCCCGGATGGCGTGTGCTGTGCCCCAGGGTTTTGTTCGGTTTGCGGGGGGCGTATATCCATCGGGTAGGTCTTCGATCTTTTGGAAGGCGTAAGCGACTTCGATGAGAGCTCTGTGTTGGTCGCCTATGGAAGCTTTGAAGGCCTCTGCGAAGTCTTCTCGGATAACAAAGACAACTTTTTGAAAGCCTGCTTGCACGGCATGTTGAATTGAATAATCAAGGATCGTTTCACCATGTGGACCCATTGGGTCGAGTTGTTTGAGGCCGCCATAGCGACTGCCCATACCGGCAGCGAGAACAAGAAGAGTCACTTTCATATTAGATTTATAATTAGGTCTCTGCGGTAAAAAGGTCTAGCAATAGTTGTGTCGAAAACGGTGAAATTTGAGTGGTTGCGCTCATTAGGTTTACGACTTTGTGTGCAAGTATGGCAATAGTATGGAGTCGTCGTATAGAGTCCAACCACTACGAAGTACGTAGTGCCGGGGCGACTCTGCGTTTATATCGGAATGGGGTCAACCACTCTCAATGGAACCCGAATAGGCCACTATCCGGATGTATTTGGGATCTAATCGTGCTGCCAGCTCTTTTTCGAGCGGCAGGCACGCTCGATTCGGCTTTGATACTTGGTTTTGGCGCAGGCACGGTTGGTCGGCAACTAAAGGAACTAGTGTCGCCCTCGCGTATCGTGGGGCTGGATTTAGACCCGATTCACCTATCGATTGCAGATGGTTTCTTTGATTGTGCGGAAGGTTGTGAATTGGTCGCAGCGGATGCAGTGGAGTGGGTCGCAAGTTCTCACGGCGAGACAAAATTTGATATCATTATAGATGATATTTACTCTGAAGAAGATGGATTGCCGCAACGTTGCGCGCCGATGGATTCGGAATGGTTTCATCAACTTGAAGGATTGTTGAGCGAAAACGGAATTCTAATTCTCAATTTGGTCGAGCCGGATCGAGTCGCTCATCTAGCTATTTTAAATGATGCGACACTCAAGCAAAGATTCCCTTGGGTAAAGCTATTGAAAATGGACGGCTACGAAAACAGGATTGTTGCATGTAGTGCGCAGGCATTCGATCAACAGTCGTTTGATACCCAACTAAAGGATATTCGTAGGCGTTTCCCTAGCTGCAGCGGTGTGGGCAAACGCTATAAAATCGAAACGTTTTCAAATCTTTAGAATCCCAATACACTAAGCTAATATGGGGCATAGCCATAAATTTTTTCAATAAACCCGTTCCTAGCTAAGCATAGGCGTTGACAGCCAGCCCAACTCCAATGATAATTTTCCTTTTAATTAACTTTAAATTTTAATTCTAGCTACCCCTAACCTCCCCCAAATGTATTGCACGAAGCAGTCTAAGGCACGCCATACGCCAAACTTGGTTTCAGGATTCACTCTTATTGAATTACTGACTGTAATTGCAGTTATAGCTGTTTTAGCGGGAGTTACCTTTGGCGTATCATCTGCTATCAGAGATTCTCAGGGCCGTACTCGTGCGCAAGCCGAGATTTCAGCAATCTCGCAGGCACTGGAACAGTTCAAAGCACGAAATGGAGATTATCCCTGGACTAGTTCTGGCTATAGTTCTAACAGCCGTGGGAGTGCGATCGCAAATGGCGAGGAGCTTTTCCAGGCTTTGACTGGTTGGCGAAAATTTAATACAGACGGTAATGTTTCGTTCGACCTAAAATCACAATCAGATGTACCGCAGGCAGGGCCGACGCCTTATATAGATGTCAATCGTCTAACTTACGCATTAGAATCAAGTATTGAGCTAGACGGAATCATTAGTGAATACAATCCGCAGATAGATCTTTCCCTGAGCGCTCCTGAGGGATTAGTTTTTATCGATCCTTGGGGCAACCCCTACATATACGTTTACAGCAAGTCATCTAGCAGTTGGGATAATTTTGGGTTTGTATTGTATTCTAAAGGACCTGACGCAACTGACATCGCTGCAGGAACTGACGGAGTCATTACTGATACCATTCGCAATGACAGCGTAAACGCTGACAACATTTATGCAGGAGAATAATTATGCAAAAGAACTATAAAAATAAGCATGGCTTCACCTTAATTGAGCTGCTGACCGTAATCGCTATTATTGGGATTCTTGCCGCTATCCTAATTCCGACTGTGGGTGTTGTAAAAACCAAGGCGACTATCGCTACTTCAAAATCGCGTATATCTCAGTATATGACGGCGATCGAAAGCTTTAAAGGAACTTATAATTATTATCCATTTATTGGAGAATTAAATGCCCTTGAGGCGATGAATCTAAGCAACCCGGGTAATAGCGAAATTTTTATAGAAACTTTGTCGGCGAGAGACATCGCGAATCCAAGTAACCGTGTTACTGAGGGTGGAAATCGCCGTCGTATAGAATTTTATACATTCACTGAAGATGAAATTTCCGATGGTTCACTCGTTGCTAACAATACGGTGGTTGATGGATTCGGTAACAATTTAATTTACATAGCGATCGATCAAAATGGTGACGGTGAAATCCCAGTACCAAACCCAGATGGAATTGGCGGGCGAATTGATTTTCGCGGATCAGTGACCGCGTACGTTGAGGCAAACGACCGCATCGGCTCGCCTTCCTATTTCATGTATGAGTAAGTCGACCAATAGTCAGATGACCCCCCAAAGCTATCCCACCATGAGACGTATCAAAGGATTTACTTTAATTGAATTACTGGTCGTTATCAGTGTCATTCTAATTGTGTCTTCCGTTATATTTATTGGTGGCAGCGGGGGCGAAGGAAATAAACTGAGTTCTTCTCTTAGAATCATCTCCGGTATATCGCAAGGTGCACGAGGGCAAGCTATACTTAAGGGGCAAAATTCACGGATCATTATTTATTCAGATTCCTCTGGAAATAATGAAGTCGATAAAAGACTCCGTTTTTTCGGTTTAATCTACAGAGACGAAGTCAACGAGAATCAGTGGATTGCGGCGACTCAAGGCACATTTTTACCCGAGGGAATATATTTTGATCCAGATTTGAGTTCAGCTAACAACTGGTCAGGCGGCTCGATGAATCTAGAGTATCCTAGAGCGAGTCCAAAATCAGAAGGTGGCGGAGACGAATACTATTACTATGAGTTTAATTCAAACGGGACTTTAGTAGAGACTGACAATCCCTGGATGGTCATACGGGCAGGTAATTTATCGCCAATTGGAGGTTCTCTACAGGTAAATTTTGATGATGAAAGTAAAAGTGAGCTCAAAGCCGCCGTCATCCTTCGACGATCCGGAACAACTACTCCTGTCTTGGATCCTGCCGATATCGATTAAAATCTTATGTCTACCTACTCAAATCAAAGCAATCGCGCCAGCAAAGCTTTCAGCTTAATTGAAGTTGTCTTAGCGATTGGTATTTTCCTAGTCACAGTGTTAGCGCTGGTTGGTTTGTTGGGGCCAACTTTGAAGTCTATCAATGAAGTTGAGCAATCCGACGAAGTCGGATCAATTGTTCACACAGTAAATACGTTTCTACAGACGTCACCTGATATCGCTCCAAATGTTGGAGATTCTAAATTCGAATCTATTTACAGCGCGATAGCAGACGACGGATATGCAAGTTTGATCGTTTACCGTTGGTTCGACGATGCCGCTGCTAACAACGGTCCACCAGTCATCGAACAAGAAATTGGATTCCTGAACAATGAAGGCGGCGCCATCGACGCGCTTGCTGTCGTTAATTCGAACTCAGATGCCGACTACGTTGCCGCGGCGGGTAAAATCTATCGCATTGTGCTAACAGCATCTTCGGTCCTACCGGATGAAGTTATTAGCGATAATGGCGAAAATGCTTATCCGCGATACTTGTTAACCCAAGACTTCTCTAATTACTCACTCGGCTACTTAGCTTTAGAGGTTCGTATTTTTGCACTTCCTGCTGACATGGAAGCTGTTCGACTCGGTACGATTGATCCTACCGATGTTTCTGTACTTGCAGATGAAGACGCTGCATTCGTTTACCCCGTTGCGATCGTTCGCTAAAAAACTTTATTGATTATGCAAATTCTTGTTACGAGTCGACGCTTGTTAAAACGCGGGTTCACGCTAATTGAGATAATGGTAGCCACGACTATCATGGTTATCTTGGTCGGCTTAGTCATTCAAATTACGAGTGAAGTCTTGTCTGTTTGGAACCGCTCCAGTGGCCGCTTATCTGCGAATGCACAAGCAAGAATAGCGATGGAACTTATAACTCAAGATCTGGAGTCGGCAGTCTTTCGTAAAAACGGGATGCAATGGCTACGCGCAGAAGACGAAACCATTAACGGACCCGCAGGAAGTACTGTGGCTACAGTATCTCTCAAACTGTTTTCTCCCGCACTAGATCGAGAAGAGGGTCCTGGGGAACTATGTGGGATTGCTTATAAACTAGAGTATGCAAACCCAATTGATGGTAGTTTGGGAGCCGGTACGACCGATAACCGCTTGTTCATTCTTTATCGTTTAGTCGTTTCGCCAGAGAGCACGTTTGAGGATCTACTGGGTGAACCAAATCAACTAGAGCTCCCTGGGTCGGAGGCAATTGCCTGGGGCACAAATCCTCCTAACGATATTATCGGAGATGAAGGTGGAAACTATTTAGTGAGTAATATTGTCGAATTTGAGATAGACTTCTACGTGGAGGAAGATGAGGTATCTGGTGATACTCTTGCACCTTCGCCTGTTATTTACGGAGGCACTGATTCAACGATCGGATCGGATGCAGTTAATGCCTTCCAAGAAAGATATAGGAAGCCTTTGTCTTATGCGGTTATCCGGTTGACAGTTATTTCCGACGAAGGAGCGCAGCAGCTACAAAATATTGACCGCATACAAGGTGCTGGTAGCAATCAAGATAAGGTAGAAGATATTATCACTACCTTTGGAGAAACATTCGTGCGCAGAATTCCTTTTCTTTCCAAGCCATTGTAGTCGGTTTAAGATTCTGTTGAGAGGTCTTCGCTGATACGATTTACCCCGTCTATCAGCATTCTATAAAGTGTTTTGCAAAAAAGCTCACAAGGGCTGATTTGTGCTTACAATTCAGCAAAAAATGTTCATTCCTTTGCGTAAAAACTAATTTAGAGACAACAAAGAACTTACAGCTATAACCATTATGGAAGATTCAACAGTTTTAGAAAACTTACTTGCAGTGGCTAGTGCCTTCGGAATTCGTATCGTCGCGGCATTATTAATACTGATCATAGGGCTCTGGGTAGCCAAGAAAGTGACTTCGATCTTTCGAGGTATGCTGACGAAAAAGGAAGTTGACCCCACACTTGTTGGCTTTTTTGCCAATATGATTTATGGAGCGATCGTCGCTTTCGTTGTAATCGCTTCAATTAGCAAGCTTGGAGTGGAGACGACGTCTTTTGCCGCAGTCATTGCGGCGGCGGGCTTAGCCATTGGTTTGGCACTACAAGGATCGCTCTCCAATTTCGCAGCTGGAGTGTTACTCATTCTCTTTAAACCATTCAAAGCCGGTAACTTCATAAAGGCTGGAGGAGAAGCGGGGATCGTGGTCGAAGTTGGCCTGCTCATGACTGAGCTTAAATCGCCCGACAACATCAAGATGATGATGCCCAACTCGAAAATTATGAGTGGAGCGATTACTAATTTTTCAGCAAATCCCATCCGCCGTGTAGATATGGTAGTCGGCGTCAGCTACTCGGATGATTTGAGTAAAGTTATGGAAGTGCTCAAAGACATGATTGCCAAAGACGAGCGCGTTTTACAGGAGCCTGCCCCATTCGTTGGAGTCAGTGAGTTAGGGGACAGCAGTATTAACTTTGTAGTTCGTCCTTGGGTTAACTCAGCTGACTTCTGGTTATTCAAATGTGATTTCACCAAGGCGATCAAAGAGCGCTTTGATGCAGAGGATATTTCAATCCCGTTTCCTCAGCGCGACGTTCACCTCTTTCAAGAAAGCGCTTCGTCGTAATTTACATATTCGCTCTATTTCTACGGTATAGTTTCTTTGTTGTGGAAAAATAATTAGCTCAAATGTAGGCGGTATTATACCAGCGCTTGTCTTTACGTGGTAATTAAAATCCTGTATTCGCTTGCGGTGGTAGGGACGCCTGCTCCCGCTGCCCGCTGAGCGGGACGTCCGAGACAACACGAATGCTCGCTTGACTGAGCAGCCAGATTGCGGACGACACGCAGAGGCTGTCTCAAAACTGAGTCCAACTCGATCTGTGCCTGCGGAAAGGTGTATTTAAGGGAGGGCGCTTGTCCCCAAGCGCTTCAGTTAGGCTTAAGCGCGACCAAATCTCGACGAAAAGACGCTGGGGACAGCGTCCCATAAGCGCTAACTTAAGGATTGACTAATTCTTTCGGCTTTTCGGTATTCGCACTCATGGACAATGCAGAGATTCTGAACGAAAACTGGGACACGCTGACCTCATTCTTCCCTGAGGGCTGGA
>Ga0307934_1000717_pt1 | contig 23484 bp, 21 predicted proteins | sample OrgLakmetageno90_FD_201838 | JGI IMG/M metagenome (GOLD analysis project Ga0307934, IMG submission 201838) | Saline water microbial communities from Organic Lake, Antarctica - #90 | ecosystem: Environmental > Aquatic > Non-marine Saline and Alkaline > Saline | place: Antarctica: Organic Lake... | reverse complement strand
GGATTGGAGTTACTATAAGCGACGACGCCACGGTTTTGAGCTAAGTCATTTAATCAACATTCTCCAATTTTTTATCGGCCCGTTTTCAAAGACAGCGTCCAGCTACTCCTCCTTAAATGCCCCGTCTCTGATTCTTTTGCCCACAAAGAGGCACTAAAATTCACAAAAAACTGAGCCAACCTTTCAGGGCTCACGTCTTCTACTTTTTGTGCATTTTTGTGGCCAGAAATCTGGTTCTTCTCGTTTTAAAACGCACATTCACCCGCTGAGCAGGTTCATTGGAGGCACGATGAACCGGGTAGGCTTTTGTACCGTTACAGATTATGGACTTTTGTTTGAACCACTAAAAATCGCGAAGAACCTTTTGTGCTTTGCGATCTAGCGGAAAAGTAGGACGGGCTTATGAATTGCTCGGATGATGCTGCTTGTGGTGCTGCCGACGAAGAGTTGGCGGATTTTTGAATGTCCGAAGGCGCCCATGACTACCAAGTCGATGGACTTTTTTATTACCGTGTCGGTTATGGCTTCTTCGACAGAACCGTCGAATAGGTAGCTTTCTACCTCATAGCCAGCGGTTTCGAGCTTTTTCACGGCTGCTTTATGTTTTTCTATGATAGCTGAATCATGGGATAAAGTGATCAAGTGGCAGAACATGCCCTTGAGCAACGTATTCTTGACCGCATATTCAATCGCTTTTTCTGCGCTGGAGCCACCGTCGTAAGCCAACAGGAAATTCTTTGGTTCGTCGAATTCGCGGGAAGTGACAAGCACCGGGTGGTGGCAACTGCGAATGACACGTTCAAGGTTCGTGCCGAGGTGACCTTTCTCAAAGTTGGCGTTGTTGCCACGCTTACCGAGCACGATAAGATCGGCTCCGTCTTCGTAAGCGACGATTTCATCGCTTAGCTTTCCATGCTTTTGCATGGTGGAAACATTTTCGAGGCCTTCTGCTTTGAGAACCATCTCGGCATCTTCGAGGATCGCTTGTCCACGCTTTTGTGCAATGCGAGCATTGGCTGCTTCAAGCTCTACGAGCTCGTCGAGGAGGGCGCTTTTGGCTCCGAACCCGATACTCCCACTGTAGTCACTGTTGAGCGGTGTTTCGTGGTGAGGGTTCAGCATGTGCAATACTTGCACGGGCGAGTCGATGCGTTTGGAAGCCCATGCAGCGTGCTTGTAAATGCTGGGTGCGTAGAGGGAACCGTCAGTGCAGGCGAGTATTTTAGACATGGCTTTATAAATTTAAAATTAGGTATGAAGAATTAGGAATCTTGATTAGTGACCGCCCATCTCATCCATGGCGCCGGGTTTGTCGTGGGTAGCTATCTGTAAAACAAGTGTCTTGCTGGCTTCGTTGAGGCCGACGAGCTCTACTTCAGTGCCTTCACGGCGGAATTTCAAGACAACTCGGTCAAGTGCTCCAACCGCGGAGAGATCCCAGAAGTGTGCGTGTGATACGTCGATAGTGACTTTTTCGAGGACTTCACGGAAATCAAAGGCTTCGGCGAAGCTGTTCGCCGAGACGAAGAAGAGCTGACCTTTCACAGTATAAGTGCGACCTGTTTTTGCGACATCGAGCTCGGAGCTGATGTCGAGCAGGCGAGATACTTTGTAAGCAAAAAAGAGTGCGCTGAGAATCACGCCCGAGCCGACTCCAAGGGCCAGATTGTGCGAGAAGACGGTAATGAGGACTGTTGTCAGCATAACCGCGCTGGAGGTTTTGTGGTGGATACGTAGATCTTTAATTGAGGACCAGCTAAAGGTTCCGATCGAGACCATTATCATAACGGCGACGAGTGCAGCCATCGGGATTTGGCTGACGAGGTCATTCATCGCCACGATGAGAATGAGCAGAACGATCCCTGCTGCGAATGAGGAGAGACGGCCGCGGCCTCCTGACTTCACGTTAATGACAGATTGCCCGATCATGGCGCAACCTGCCATGCCACCGAAGAACCCAGAAACGATGTTAGCAGCGCCTTGGCCTTTACATTCACGATTTTTATCACTGCTTGTATCGGTGAAATCATCGACGATGGTTGAGGTCATGAGAGACTCAAGCAGACCAACGATAGCAAGTGAGATCGCGTAAGGGAAAATAATAGAAAGCGTCTCGAAGTTTAAAGGAATGTCGGGGATTAGAAATACGGGAAGCGTGGAGGGGAGTTCACCCATGCCGCCGACGGTATTGAGTGTCGCATCGAGACCAAGTGACATTGAGGCGCCAGTTAACACCACAATACAGACGAGTGGCGAAGGGATGGCTGTAGTGATACGCGGTAATCCGTAGATGATGACGAGACCGGCCGCGACCATGCCATACATGAGTAGGCCTTGGTCTTCAAACTGGGTGAGCTGCGACATGAAAATGATGATCGCGAGGGCGTTTACGAATCCGGTGACGACGGAGCGCGAGACGAAACGCATCAGATTTCCGAGTTTCAAGTAACCGGCACCGATCTGCAGTATGCCTGTGAGAATCGTCGCGGGAATCATGTATTCGATGCCATGATCACGGACGAGTCCAATGAAGAGAACTGCCATCGCACCAGTTGCGGCGGATATCATGCCGGGACGTCCACCTAGGAAGGCGATGACGACGGCGATACAAAACGAGGCGTAAAGTCCGACTGCAGGAGCGACGCCAGCGATGATAGAGAAGGCGATCGCTTCCGGGATCAGGGCGAGGGCGACTACCGTGCCAGCGATGATATCGCGGCGCGGATTGGAAAACCACTCTTGGAAATATTTTGTGTTCGTCATAACTCAATGTTGCTCGGCGACCATTCGCCGAGCAAAACGGGCAAGGAAGGCTATGCATTGAAAGAAGTTCAAGTGTAAAGCAGGCTTTAGGAGCGAACGGGAATGCCTGTGCCACAGTGAATTTTTGGAATAGTTTGATCGTTTGCGGCTATGACGGAGCATGGCCTTCATTCTTGTGGTTCTTCCCTTGCGACGGCCTCCTTTCGAAAACCGTTCGGCTTCGCCATCAGTCGAAAGCCCGCTCTGCCGCAACGAATCCGACGCATGGCAGTGCCCTCCAGCCTATTCAGCGCACGGAAACGAAACGGGCTAAACTGCTTCAGCCCACTCAAAGTAGCGAAGAACCATTCTTGTTTTATTTTCACAAAAAGCCCCAGCCGGATAAACCGGTCGGGGCTGAAAGATTATGTTTGGAGTATTTAACTGTCCTTACGGAATTTGCTGAGGATATACTCCATTTGCTTGCCGGCTGCTTCACGACCACCCAGTCCAAAGGACAGTGCGAAGGCAACAGCGATGGCACCGAGTGAAAGTCCGAAGGCAAGATTCACTACAGTGTCTGCAATACCCATTGCGTTTAAGCCTATGGCGAGCACGAGTGCCAGGATTGAGTAGCGGGCTACGGAAGCGATCAAGGCGTTGTTTTCCGATTTGCTGAGTAAGGTGTGCGCGAGCGTCGCGAAGTAGTTACCGATTGCCAGGATGATCAGACCCAGAACGATTTGACCCGCTAGAACCAGCAAGTTGCTAAGCACGAGTGAAATCTCGACCATGCCGACTTTTTCAAGCGCGGATACGACCGCTGTGAACATGATAAAGAAAAAGGTAACGCTCCCAGTAAGTTTGGAAAGCGAGAAGCCATCGCCAACGAGTGGTTTGAGACTCAATTTTTCTGGCAGCGTATCCGCTCCCAAATTCTTAAGGAGTTCAACGAGGATTGAAACTATGAATTTACCTGCGATGTAGAATACACCGAGAATAAGCGCTGCGCCGACTATGTTCGGCACGGCAGCGAGCAATTCATCCAACATACCCGTTGCCGGGCCGGAAATAGCTTCCATTTCCAAAGCATCCAACGCGACCACCAAGATGGGCACAAAGATGAACAAGAACACCAATTGATACGCTAGTTTGGGTAAATTAATACTGTCTGTTAGACCAATTTTACTGGAAACAACATCCACACCTTTAGCCGCAGCACCAACAAGTGAAGCAACAATTCGAGCGATAATAAAACCGGCAAACCCAATGACTACGGATGCTATAATGTTGGGGATGTATCCGACGAAGGTATCAAACATGTTTGATAAAGGTGCGAGCACGTCGTTAACCCCGAGAATGCTCAGGACCAATAGCAGCACGTATAAGAAGTGCTAAATAGTAAGTGAAGATGGTAATCGGACCTTCTACTTTAAGGGCAGTTTCAGCCTCTTTACCTTTATTGATGCGCTCGTCTATTTTGAGTTTGCCGAGCAGAAAGGCAGCGCCTTTACGAATGACGCCGGCTAAGATTAAGCCGACGACGAGTATGATGAGTGCAGCGATTGCATTAGGGACAAATTGCCCTAGCTTTTCGAGCAGTGATGATATGAAGCTATTTTCTGTCATATTGTATATTAGGTTATTATCAGTTAGGTAGTTAAAAGAAAACTACGTTAGTCAGCGCCATAATACACGGAACTCATTGATTATCAATGCTCCACGTGTTTCTGCGGGCTAAAAGGCAGGCTTATTTTAAGGAATTCGTGATTTGGATGCGTATTACTTCATTCCTAGTTGCTTTGGTATCAGTCACTTATGTAAGATTTCTAAATGCAGTTGAGTAAGCAAATTTTACACAAAAAAGCGGGAATCCTTAAAGGATTCCCGCTTTTGAGAGGATTTTATATATAATTACATTGGAGGCATGATCACCGAGTCAATTACGTGAATGACTCCGTTTGATGCGTAAATGTCGACTGCTGTTACTTTAGCATTATCAATCATTACCGTGCCATCTTTGACTGTGATTGTAGCTTCAGCTCCGTTGACTGTAGGCGCTTTCATTGGCTTTACATCTTTCGATGGAACCTTTGCCGGCACCACGTGGTAGGTAAGAATAGCCACTAGCTTGTCTTTGTTTTCAGGTTTTAGCAGGCTTTCAACTGTTCCTTTTGGAAGCTTGGCAAATGCCGCATCTGTGGGTGCGAATACAGTGAAAGGACCTTCACCCTTTAAGGTATCGACTAGTCCCGCAGCTTTCACTGCGGCCACCAGTGTTGTAAAGTCACCAGCTGCTACAGCAGTGTCGACGATATCAGCTTTCACCATTTTTTTGTCACCGCTGTGGTCATGGGCTACGGCCGGGGTAGTCATTGAAAGTGATAATGCTGCGACGAATAATGCGATTAATTTAGTAGTTTTTTTCATAATCTTTATCTATTTTTATTTATAACTTTGGGTGAGTCGTATAATCGCACTACTCCGAAAATTCCTTACAGGTTTCGCAAAGAAGGTTTAGAGCTTAGAGACTGAATCGGGCATTCCAGAATCCTTTCATAAATAGCTAAACAACTCTTGATAGGTCTTTTATGGATTAAATCTTGGAGTTACTTAAGAGGTAAATTCTATTTTATAAAAAAATTTAGATTCTTTATAAATTTGGGATTTTTTGCGCTTCGGCTGCACTGCACTCTGAGGAGACAAAGGGCCGGAATATACTTCCTGTAATTATCGACACCCACCGACGCGGTTGTTTAGTTTACACCGAGTCGCCTGTGGCGAACTACATGCGCGCATGTTAATGGTTACTACGTTTGCGGTCATGCGGGAGCACGACCCTCCATCTATGCGATGGCCATTTCGGCTTCTTTCATCGCTTCCTGCATGCGTGCACGGCGGGCGCGGACGTCAAATTTGGCGGACTGCTCTTCAGCATGGTAGGAAGAGCGGATCATGGGACCGGACTCGCAGACGCCGAAGCCGATTTCGAGTGCGAACTCTTTCCAGCGCGCAAATTCTTCGGGTGTGACCCAGCGGTCTATAGCAGCGTGTTCTTTAGAAGGCTGTAGGTATTGGCCGATCGTCAGAATATCGACACCGACTTTTTGCATGTCGGTCAGGACTTCTTTGATTTCGTCTTCTTGCTCACCAATGCCTAGCATGATTCCGGACTTCGTGGTGAAGCTGCGGGACTTGGCGTGCTCAAGGACCCAGAGAGAGCGTTCATAACGAGCGGTCTTACGGATGGGGCGTTGAAGGCGTTTAACGGTTTCCAGATTGTGGTTGAAAATGTCAGGGCAGGCATCGAGGACGACGTCTAGGTATTCCTGTTGTCCACGGAAGTCTGCGGTGAGGACTTCGACCGCGCACTCGGGCATACGGTTGTGGATGGCACGGATTGTTGCGGCCCAAACGGCCGCTCCACCATCTTTAAGGTCGTCGCGCGCAACGGATGTGATCACGGCGTGTTGAAGGTTCATTTTGGCAATGGATTCGGCGACGCGGGCGGGCTCACCCAGATCGAGCTCAGTCGGGCGACCTGTTTGGATGGCGCAGAAGCGGCAGGAGCGCGTGCAAATATTGCCGAGGATCATGACCGTAGCAGTGCCACGGGACCAGCATTCGCCCATGTTTGGGCATTGGGCGCTTTTGCAAACGGTGTGTAGGCCGTTGCTGTCGACGATTTCACGCACCTTCTTATATTCGGTGCTAGTAGGGAGCTTGGCGCGAAGCCAATCTGGTTTACGGTTATCCATTGAGAGTAAGAGTGTTTGAGAAAACGCTTTGAAATTCAACTGCTAAACGCGCTTTTACTTCGGCAATCGTCGGGGTAATCCCGAGCTCTTGTTGAAATGATGTGACGGTGCCATCGGTGATCCCGCACGGGACGATGCCATTGAAGTGCTCCATGGCTGGCGCGACGTTGAGTGCGAAACCGTGGTAGGTGATCCATGAGCGAACAGCGACCCCGATTGCGCAGATCTTACGACTCTCGATCCAAATGCCGGTTTTACCTTCGCGGCGATCGGCATCGAGGTCGTAACTACGAATAGTTTGGATAACGACAGTTTCAAGGTCGCGTAAGTAGGCGTGGAGATCTTTGCGATGACTGAGTGAAATGATGGGGTAGCCGACGATTTGGCCAGGGCCGTGGTAGGTGATGTCGCCACCTCGGTTGGTTTTGAGGATATCAATGCCTTCTTGGGCGCAAGTAGCGGCATCCCAAACGAGATGCTCGGCGGCTCCTTTACGGAGGCCAATGGTATAGACCGGACTGTGCTCTGTGAAAATGAGTTGATCACTGATGTCCCCGTTTCGACGTTGATCGACGAGTGTCTTTTGCCGAGCGAAAGCATCTGCATAGTCCGTGCGACCCCAATCCTGAATTTGGAGTGGAGCTGATGAAAGTGTGTATGCAGATTTCACAGGCTTAGACAAAGGCAGAGATGATGGGGAACGTCCAATTTCGTACGGAGGGTCATGCTCCCGCATGACCGCGATTCCAATGAGTAGCTATAACATAAGTTCATCTATCGCATAGGCGTTATCCTGACGTCTCGAGAAGTTCCTCATTTGAATAATAATTCACCATTGGACGTTCAACGTTCCCAGGTTCTCTAATGTTCGAGGATTTCGACTTCGTAGCCGTCTGGGTCGGTGATGAAGGCCATTTTCTTGCCGTCTGCGAATTTCTCACGCCACTGACTGGGCCAGAGGTCGAGGTCCATTCCGAGGCCTTCAAGCATTTCGCAATAGGCGACGATGTCGGAGACACGGATGCAGGTGTGCACAAGATCTTCGGGCACTTTCATCTCATAGTCGGGTGAGTAGGTGAGCTCTAAATTGTGTGAGCTACCGGGAATTTGCAGGTGTGCGAGCTGATTGCCACTCGGGGATTTATCGGTGCGGCGTTGGACTTCGAAGCCACAGGTTTTGCAATACCAGTCGATGGACTTATCGAGGTTGGAGACGCGGATACGAGTGTGATCAAATGTGATTTTCATGGTCATATGCTTAGGCGAGATTGCGGGGAATGCAAATGTAAGATGGGAACTTAAATGTGCGGATGATATGGAGAAGGGGTAGAGAGCGGAGTCAGGAGATTAGGATCAGGATTAGGAAAGTGAGGCGCGGGGATTCTGACGGGGCGCTTCGGCGCAGCGACAACGGGTGGGCGCGGAGGGCTGCCCTCTTGCGAGGGGATCGCACAGACAGGAATGTCTGTGTCACGTTGCTGACTCTGACGCGGCTACAACCGGGTGGGCACAAAAAAGCCGTCTGCTCTTTCGAGTCAGACGGCTCATGTTTAATTTTTATGCCTTGCGCAGCACAGTTTAGGCTTTGCCGGCTTTGGCCATCTTACGGCGAACATTCTCATCGAGGATACGTTTGCGCATGCGAAGGTTGCTGGGTGTGGCTTCAACGAGTTCGTCGGGTCCGATGTATTCGATCGCACGCTCGAGGGAGAACTTGATCGGCGGGGAGAGCTGGATGCTCTTGTCGGTGCCGGAGGAGCGCATGTTGTCGAGCTGCTTTGCTTTGGCAGGGTTGACGGGCATATCCTCTTTACGAGGGTTTTCGCCAACAATCATACCCGCATAGACTTCTTCACCAGGACCGATAAAAAGTTTGCCGCGGCTTTGAATCATTTCGAGTGCGTAGGGCATCGACTTACCTTGCTCCATAGAAACGAGTGTTCCGGTCAGACGGGTAACGATCTCGCCGCAATGCTCGCGATAGTCGAGGAAGGAGTGGCTCATGACACCGTGACCAGAGGTCATCGTAACGAGGTCACTTTCAAATCCGATGAGGCCACGTGTGGGGGCTTCCGCTTCGACGGTGACACCGGAGTGGTGGTGCTCCATGTTAGTGACTTTACCTTTACGCTTGCTCATGTTTTCCATCACGCCGCCGAGGTGCTCTTCAGGAACTTCGATCCATACGCGCTCGTAGGGCTCGTGACGTTTGCCATCAACTGTCTTGTAAAGCACGGTTGGGCGGGAAACGAGGAGCTCAAAGCCTTCGCGACGCATGGTCTCAACGAGAACTGCAATTTGCATGGCACCGCGTGCGTTGACGAGGAAGCGCGTGCCTTCGTCAGTGTCTTCGATACTGATCGAGATATTTGACTGGGTCTCACGGATGAGGCGGTCACGGATTTGGCGGGAAGTAACTTTCTTACCGTCTTTGCCGCCGAGCGGGCCGTTGTTCACGGAAAATTCCATTTGAACCGTTGCTGGATCGATGGCGACGAAGGGGAGGGCCTCCATTTCCTGATTCGCAGCGAGGGTGTCGCCGATGTCGACGTCGTCGAATCCGGCTAGGCCGACAATGTCACCTGCGACGGCATCGGTTACGTCGTCAGTATTACCGGCGCCGGAGAAGCTCTTCATCTTGGTTACTTTCACCCGGTCTTTGTTACCATTCTTCCGTAGTGCGAAAATAGTTTGTCCGACTTTGACGCTACCGGAAAGGACACGTCCAATCGCCATACGACCGACGTAGTCATCCCAGTCGATGTTACTGGCCAGCATGCGGAAGTCACCTTCTTCGATGACGGGGGGTGGGATTCGCTCAACGATAGTTTCGAAGAGGTCGACCATGTTTTCGCGTGGGCCATCCACTTCGCGATCGGCGAAGCCCATCTTAGCGGACGCGTAAAGGAAGGGAGCATTGAACTGATCTTCGTCCGCTTCGAGGTCGAGGAAGAGTTCGAGCACTTTATCGTGCACCCATTCCGGGCGAGATGTGTCGCGGTCAACTTTGTTGATCACACAAATTGTCTTGAGGCCTTGATCGAGGGCTTTCTTTAGCACCCAGCGGGTCTGTGCCTGTGGTCCACCCACTGCGTCGGTGAGGAGGAGAACGCCGTCGACCATTTTCATGACGCGCTCGACTTCTGCGCCGAAATCGGCGTGTCCTGGAGTATCCACGATGTTGATCGTGTATTCGATGCCGTCTTTTGGATTGATCCATTTAACGGCGAGATTTTTCGCCTTAATGGTGATACCTTTTTCACGCTCAAGGTCCATCGAGTCCATGGCACGTTCTTCAACGTGTTGGTTCTCACGATAGGTGCCGCTCTGAGCGAGCAAGCAGTCAACGAGTGTGGTCTTGCCGTGGTCAACGTGGGCAATGATGGCGATATTACGGATATTTTTTGCGTTCATGAAACAGTTCCTACTTTGAAAAATGGAAAACCCCGCCAGAAAGACTGTAGCGGGGGTTGGGCGACTGAGCGCGGAATAAGGTCGGCAGTCCGAGTGGAAGTCAATCTTAGAAAAGAGAAGGCGTGGCAACGTCGAACTTTCAACAGCAACGACAACTACTGGTGTAAAAGGAAGGTGATCGCTGGGCTTCGTTTATGTAGGCCGCGTAAGCATCTGAATCGCTTGTGGTAGCCGCAAACACTTCCCCTATTTTAACTAAACAGTTGGGGATGGAACCTTTCCTGCTATTCCCTTGGGATGAAGAAATTATGTGTGTTATTGAGTCTCTCATGTCTGTTGAAGTCGATTCTGGTAGCGGAGTTGGGTGAGGAAACGTTGGTTCGACAGTCGATTTTGGCAGTTGCCCTTGAGCGTGAGCCGGCAGACCTCCTTATTAAAGGACCTACCGTTCTGAATGTATTTACGAGTGAGTGGATGGAGAATCAGGATATCGTGATTAAAGGCGAGCGGATCGCCTGGGTTGGCGAATCGGGCACCTGGATGGGAGACGCCGCTCAAGAGATCGATGCTTCTGAAGAATGGGCTGTGCCGGGTTTTGGGGAATCGCACAAACATATCGAAAGCAGTTACCTGACGCCTGAGTATGAGGCAGCTTTGGTCATCCCCCGTGGGAATACCTGGACGATGGAGGGCTCCCATGAGCTTTCGAATGTAGTCGGTAACTATAACGCAGAGTTCTGGTTGGCAGCAGAGAAGGCGGGTAGTCCCTTGAAAATCTTTCCCGCGATTGGTTCAGCGACACCGCCGACTGTCTACGAGTTTGGTGGCGGATACTATGGTTACGAGGAGATGGATGCATTTATGAAGTATGATTTACGAGTTCCTGGTCTTGGTGAAGTGATGGACTGGCCCGCAGTCAGTCAGCCCGATCACCCGGGTAACGAGCGTATCTGGGGTATGATGCAGGCGACTTGGGATAATCGGGGTGTGATCGAAGGCCACGGAAGCGGGCTCTATACTCCAAATGAAATTAATGCTTTTGTGGGAGCGGGTTTATCCTCTGACCACGAAGTGCGGCAAAACGAGGAAGGACTTTTAAAGGTCCGTGCGGGTGTTTTCTTGGAAATTCGTCCCGATACTGCTCGAACGCTCTTTCCTTATTTGGTTGAGCAGGGGTTGACGGATTGGAGCAATCTTTCGGTAACGACGGATGACCGCGATGTCGCGGCAACGCTTCAGCTTGGGGCGATGGATTACAATATTCGAAATGCAATCGAAAGCGGAGTGCCTGTGATCGATGCATATAAGATGGGGAGTTATAATACAGCGCGCCACTTTCATGTGGAGCACTTGGTTGGTTCGATCGCGGCGGGGCGCTACGCGGATGTCGTGCTCTTGAGTGATCCCGATACGGTAGCGATCACACGAGTAGTGGCGAACGGTCGGATTGCCTCCAAGGGCACTGAATATCTATTGGAAATTCCGAAGATGGCATATCCGGACTCGATTTCGGAAACGATGAACGTGGGGCGTAAATTGCTCGCTTCGGATTTTACGATCTTTGCGCCAGATGGACGTAAGGAAGTCGATGTGGCTCTAATGGAACCGTTCTACTTCGCGCCAGATTTTATGGAGATGAAACTACCGGTTAGCGATGGTGTTATTTTGCCGCAGCCTAAAAATGGGATCAGCAAGGTAGCCGTGGTAGATCGTTACCATGGGACGGCTGCGGTCTCGAAAATGTTTTGGAAGAATGTCGGACCGATCGATCCGGGTTCGGCGCTAGCGAGTTCGCAATCACACGATTTGCATAACATTTGGGTGCTTGGAAATGACGATGCGGCTATGGCACTGGCGGCAAATACGGTAGCTGAAATGCAGGGTGGTTGGGCTTTGGTCAAAAATGGGGAAGTCGTTTCGACCGTTAAGCTGGAGCTGGCCGGTCTAATCACAGCGCGCCCCGTAGCTGAAGTGGCTGCTGAGGTGGAGGGGCTGCACGATGCGGCCGATACGATGCAGTGGATCAATCAACCCGGTCTACCCGAGCGTATGCGTTTTGCCTTCTTGACCGCCTCTCCCTGGAAGTGGCAACTAGTCGCTCCTTACGAAGGCAACCCCGGAGGATTCGTTAACGTGACGACAGGAGAAATCCATCCAGTGGTTTGGTAAATTTAGCAAACATGGAGGGCAATGCTCCGTTGCGAGTCTCTACAGCATAATAATGAAATTATTTCGCTACTTACGGGTTAGTCTACTGTTGTTTCTGCTCAGCAGCCTGTCTTTACAGGCGCACCTGCTCAATATGACTGAAGTGACGGTATCGGTGAATGAGTCGGCAGGCGTTGAAGTTTTTCTGCGAATCGACTTCTCACGTGAGTTAGGAACTAGCGAGGCTTACTATGCGTTTTCTCAGAAAAAAGAACCAGCTATACTTGTCGAGTATACGGATTTTCTAGAGCGGATGGTTGGAGCGGTTGAATTGAAAGTGGATGGTGAGCGCGTCCCGCTTTCGATTGTCTCTATAGAGCCCTCAAGCGAATCAACTTTAGAAGATTTTGAGAGCTCTTTTGAATGGCCACGAACGGAACTGAAGCTGGCCGCACCGCTCGCTTCGCCATCGATGATGATGCAAGTGACTTTCCTAAAGGATTTTGCATTTGAAGAACCCATTGCAGTTTCGATGAGAGATGGGGCGAGTGGGTTAAGTAAGAGCCGTTGGTTGGTTGCCGGGCAGTCGAGTCCGCTTTTCACCTATGCGACGAAAGACGATGTCGATCTGGCTGGTGACACTTTGCCTGTTGCCGAAACGAGTCGCTTTGCAGACCTGCCTAGTTATTTGGTCTTAGGCTTCGAGCACATTTTGCCAATGGGATTAGATCACTTGGTCTTTGTGCTGGGTATCTTTTTAGCCGCCCGAAAGATGGGCAGTTTGTTGGGGCAAATTAGTGTGTTTACACTGGCTCATACACTGACTCTGGGACTCGCCAGTTATAAAATTATTGAGCCCCCTATTCAGTTGGTTGAAGTGTTGATTGCAGTTTCGATTTTATGGATCGGTGTAGAGAATATATGGATACGACAGCAGGGTAAAGGGCGCTATCTAGTAATTGCAGGCTTTGGCTTGTTGCATGGGATGGGCTTTGCGAGTGCCTTGAATGGGCTTAACCTGCCGCGAGATAATTTTCTGGTAGCGCTCCTCGGATTCAATGTCGGCGTGGAATTGGGGCAGCTAGCTTTTATTGCTATCTTGTTTGCGTGTCTCGGATGGTTTCGCGGCAAAGCATGGTATGGGAAGTGTATCATGATCCCACTTTCGCTGATGATTAGTGCTGTCGCGCTTTATTGGATCTTCGAGCGAATATAAACGGGTTAGATGGAGACGAATCCCATGTCTTGAACCTGCACCGTGTAGGATTCGTATTACTCAGCTGCAATCAGAATGTCTTTCCGCTCTTTAGCATATTTGTTTTTACCGAAATCGCTGAGCCAGAATTTCCAAGGGAGTATAGCCATGCCGATAAAGACGAGTTGGCTGAGGGCGAAGCCCAATACCCATAAGGCGCCACTTTCGGTGAAGCCGTATGCGTGAAGGCCGACGCCGAGTAAGTTGGTGCCAAACCAAGACCAGGCGGTGATGATATTACCACAAATCGCGAGCGCAACGAGGCCGCGTTCTTTACAAATGCCTCCCCAGCGCGCGTGAAGGTAGATAGCTCCCATCACAACGATCATTAGGGCTCCATTTTCCTTCGGGTCCCAGCCCCAGAAGCGGCCCCAGGACTGATCCGCCCAGATGCCGCCAAGGATCGTGCCGACAAGACTGAAGAGGGTGGCAAAGGCAGTTATGCCGTAGATCATGCTGCCGAGCGAGCGGGCGGTGTCCTTATTAAATCCTTTGGTAAAGAGCCCGAGGACAACGAAAACGATGCCGAGCGCCCCCGCGAGAAACATGGCGGAATAGCCGAAAGTAATAATCACAACGTGGGTCGCGAGCCAGAAGTTGGAGTCGAGCACTGCGCGCATCATTTCCAAAGTGTCGCCGCTCATCGCGAGGTGGTGGGCGATGATCAGCGTGCAAAATCCCACGAGCGAAGCCATGGCGGCTCCAATTCCGTTTTTGTAGAATTTCTCGATAAAAGTTCCGAGGAGCACCGCGCCCCAACCAACAAAGACTGCGGAGGAGTAGAGATTCGTCACGGGTGGGCGTCCTTGAATATACATACGGGCAATCAGACCGAAGGTATGAATGAGAAACGCTATGATTAGGAGGTGGTAGGCGGCTTTGCTGAGTTGATCGGGCCAACGTAACCAGGAAATACATACAGCCAGAAAGATGAGCACGTAGAGCACCATGCAGATGTAGAATGGTTGAGCATCGTTGAACAGGCGTTCGAAGTGCACGCGGTCGATATCATTAGGGAAGTCGGTGATGAAATCTTGACGCATCGTGCCGACAGTTTTGTTAAACTGCTCCGTATCACCCGCTCGGTAGGACATCGTGAGCCCCGCATAGCCCATCACGTATGGGCTGAGTGCGTCGCCTTTCATCAGGTCAAGTAATGCGGATCCGATGTTGCTCCAGTCGTCGATAGGGTCGGCGGGCGGTGGGGGTGGCACGATTCTTAGATGTGCCGTTTGCGAAAGTTTCAAATAATCGTCTCCATAACGGACAAATGCATTAAAAACGTCTACATCATAAGGTTCGTCGGCTTGCTGCTGACGAAGTGCTTTCATCCCCGGTCTAATAATCTGTTCAAAGGACTGGTATTCATCGACAAGACTGTCCAAACGCTCCGGCCCACCAATCGGGTGGAGCGAATGCATCACTTGGTGGTAGAGTGAAAGGTTACTATTGAGGTCGGCGATTTGCTGTTCGTAAGCGCTACGTTTTTTCGGCTCAGGGTTGACCTCGGCTAAGGCCTTGGAGATCTCTTCGAAGTAGGGGCGCAGATCATTGAAAGAGTAGTAGCGCTGCCCTTGCACGGCTAGACCCGCGAACCCTAAGTCGTCGGGAAATTCGATTTTGAAGACGCGGTAGGTGTCGGCAACAAGCGGCTTCATCGTGAGGTCCATGAACCATTCGATGGGTGCGAGTGTTTCACCTTCCGGTGTGATGACTTTTTGCCTGCCGGCGAGCACGAGCAGGGTGTTACGAGCGACCGAATCGATCGGTTTAATGCGTCCACCGACTTGCACGGGCAACTCAGAGAAGGCTGCAATGTCGAAGTCGGTTTCATGGGTCGTCGGTCGAAGGCCGCTACCAACGATGAGGGCGGCAAGGACGATGACTATTATGTAAATTGGTTTTTTCACTGCGATAGGTGTTAGTGGCTACGTTTACCGAGGAATTTAAAAAAGTGCATACCAAATTGGACGCACATGCCTAGGCCCATGAGAAGCACGCTTATGTAGGGCAAGAGCCAACCCGGGTTGCGAACGACTTGGAAGATACTGGTTTTGTCGTCATTGGCGAAGGAGGCTTGGTAAAAAGTGAGTCCTTCGTAGCGCAGGGGGTGATTCATGTAGATAAGCGCCTTCTGGTTTTTAGTGCTATCGTTGTGGTGCACCATGACCTCACTTGAATAATTGAAGGGAATCTCTGTGCCGGGGTATTTGTCATGTTTGAAGTCGATCAATTCCACTTCAAATGGATGGTAAAAGCGTTTGTCGCGAAGGGCGATTTCGTATTCCTGTTCGCCGGCGGTAACCATCTGCGGTGGAAAGCGGTCGTCGATGATGGTTGATGTTAGCCAAGTGCCTAAAGAACTTTCCGCTGAGATGACTTCGAAAAATCCAGCCGGCGTCACCACGGTCTTTTCGTCGTAGGTAACTGCTTTAGGAACGACAGCGATGCCCATTCGTTGACTCGCACCTGAATCGGCTGGAGATTGTCGCGCCCGCTCTTCATCTCGCGTAATGTCCGCATTAGGATGATAACGGACCACACGGACTTTGAGGTCGGTTTCCGGCACGTCGATTACCTTTCCCGATTTCAAAAGTTCGGCTGGAATGCTGTGCACTTGATCGTAATCAGGGTTAGTGCGATCAATGAGGACAAGCTCGTATTCTCGTAGTGTTTGTGAGTAATTATTACGCCCGCCTTCATCGACGGCCATCTGACTTTCCCGTGCCACGATGTCAGTCAGCAACTCGCTAATAAGGAGGAGGATCAGTCCGAAGTGAACGAGGAAGATACCGCTCTTTTTCCAGCTGAATTTGAAACGGGTGATATGTGCCGCGAGCAAGTTGACAAGGAGTAGGCCGCCTAACAAGTAGCCTCCGGGCATAGGAATCCGAATCCATCCGAGCACATCGTAGGCAGGTGCTTGCACCGGATATTGCCAAACTACAAGGAAGCTTTCGAAATAAAGCTTTTGTGTATGCCAGATGCCGTAGTGGACTTGGTCAAGAGTGCCGAAGAAAATCAGCGCCATTGAAAAAGCCAGCAACCAGACGGTCAGCTTGAGTGAGGAGAAAAAATTGAAGATCGTCCCCATAGACTAGTGCGCATGGCCCTCCATTTCGATGGTATCGAGAAACTCTTTGAAGATGATTTCGTTTTCAAAAACGGTGCTACTGGCTCCCTGTAGTTTGATGAACCAAGTGTATCCGTGAAAGGGCAGGATGGCAGCGCGAATACTGTCAGGTGCACCGTCGATTTCAACGTAGAGTCCGCCATGTTGGAAAATATTAATTTGTTCGGTAAAGCTGGCAACTTGATCGGCCGTGGCTGGCTCGAGTCCGATTTGTCCACGCCAGCGGTTGATATTTGCAAGCACACCACCGACGTCTCCGGGGAAAGCGGTAATCGTTAGATCAGCAGTTCCATTCTCGCCACTGACTTGTAAATAAGCTTTGCGAATCCCCGAAGCTGGTAGTTCGGTCCAATCTGTTGGCGTCGTGTAAAGTATAGTGCCCGCTTCATCGGCAGCTTCTTGCATGCCGGGGAGCACTTGCATGCCCGAACCGCTGGTCGGTGCCGGAGCCTTTGCCTCAGCTGGGGTGTTCGTTGTGGCGACTGGGCCAGGGACGCTGACATCGCGTGATTCCTTTGGTATTCTGTAGGCAAAGGGCTCGGGTCGGTCGCAGCCGGTTAGGAACACTCCTAGCACGCAAGAGCTGAGTATTATGGTTTTTCGAGTGACTGTTCTTGGTAGATTCATTGAGTTTACGAAATCGTGTGCGCTTTGTAGACGAGGTCAACTGGATCAGGTTCCAATCAAGTGTGGCTTATCTAAACAATAAGGCGGATTGCTTTCAGGTTTAACCGGCTCTAATGCGACATCTCGGTAGTCGAGTGGATGTATCTGATTTCAACTATGTAGCCCAAACAACACAGTTAAACGAGCAGGTAGCCCTTTGGTAGATCGATTCCGAATAGTTGATCGTTTAAGTTATCGAGAATACCCAAGGTCTCGGTTGAAAGCAGTTCCAGAAGGTCATCGATGACTTCTGAGCTAAGCATGTAGGGCATTCCATTAAATACGAGATGACTGCCGACAAACCACCCGTATATTTGGTGTTCCTTAGAATCTTCTCTGGTCGTGTTTTTGATCAGGCAATTATTCAGCCAAGAGCCGGTTTCATGACCGTGTTCATTCAACATACGATTTCTCCAGTTGTTGATATCAACATGCTCTTCAAAGTAGTTTTGAATAAGTTTTTTGCTATTCTCTGAAAGCGTCTTTTGTGTTTTTTCATAGCACTCGAAACACATCGCATATTCAAAAATGGTTTCTTCGGCTTTAAAGGCTTTTTCGATTAAGTAATTGGTCCCTGCCTGCATGAGGTCGGCTCCGCACAGGGAGCATGCCTTGAAGCTCTCGCCGGTTTCGCAAGATTTAAAGTCCTCTGGTATAGGACAAAAATCTGAGTAAGGCTCCATCAGTTTTTGAAAATCGAGATTTAGTTTCTATTAATTGGCGAAACGAAAGAGCGCGACGTCTCCATCGACGAAATTATATTCTTTGCCTTCGAGGCGATATTTTCCCGCTTCACGTGCTTTGGCGACATTGCCGGCTGTAATGAGGTCTTCGTAGGCGACGATTTCAGCTTTGATGAACCCTTTTTCAAAATCTGTATGAATGACGCCAGCGCACTGCGGTGCTTTCATCCCTTTTTTGAAGGTCCATGCGCGCACTTCCTGTTCACCTGCGGTGAAGTAAGAGGCCAGACCGAGTAGGTCGTAGGTAGCGCGAATGAGTAGCGAGACGCCCGAGTCTTTGATGCCTAGGGATTCGAGATACTCAGCCGATTCGGCTTCGTCGAAATCGATGAGCTCGGCTTCGACTGCTGCGGAGATGGTGCAGGTGCCGGCGCCGTGGTGTTCGGCTGCGTAGGCCTCGACTTTTTTGACGTATGGATTCTTCGATGGATCAGCGAGGTCCGATTCGGCGACATTACATGCATAGAGAACACGCTTGGCAGAAAGCAGGCATAGACGCTTGAGGACGACGAGTTCTTCATCGCTCATGCTCAAAGTGATGGCCGGCTTGTTTTCGTCGAGGTGGGGCTGGAGGCGTTCGATCAAAGCGACGCTCTCGGCGGCTTCTTTATCACCACTGCGGGCGCGCTTGACGAGTTTGTCTTTCTGGCTCTCGACAGAGGCCATGTCGGAAAGGATGAGCTCCGTATTTATGATCTCGATGTCGCGGAGCGGATCGATGGATGCCATGGTGTGGATGATGTCGTCATCATCAAAACAACGAACGACATGGACGATAGCGTCGACTTCACGGATGTTGGCGAGGAACTTATTGCCGAGGCCTTCGCCCTTACTGGCACCTGCCACAAGTCCTGCGATATCGACGAATTCGATGGCGGCAGGGATGACTTTATTAGTCTTGGAAATCGCCCGCAGGGGTTCGAGACGTGCGTCCGGAACCTGGACGACGCCGACGTTTGGATCGATCGTGCAGAACGGATAATTCGCCGACTCAGCTTTGCGCGTGCGAGTGAGCGCATTAAAGAGTGTGCTTTTACCCACATTGGGGAGACCTACAATACCAGCTTGAAGCATAGCGGACAGAAGAAAAAGAGCGGTGTGCGGAGTGCAATCCTAAAAAAGAAGAGTTAGTCGCTAGTTGCTGTTAAATTTGCGGGGCAGGGTGCTTAGGTTCCGGCGGACACGCGGAGCGCGTCCCTCCATGGAGGGTCACGCTCCGCGTGACTACGATGGTCAAACAACGCTGAGATCACCCGTTGATAGAATTGCACCTGGTGCTAGTGGTGAAATTAAATGTGCGGAGTTGGCTGCTTAGGTTCCGGCGGACACGCCTCCGTGTCTGTCTCGAAACTGCAATGAGGTAGGTTTTTGGGGTAGGGACGCATCGCCGAGGCGTCAGTCCTGCAGGCGAACACGTCTGCCCATCACCTTCGTTCTCTAGCATATGTCAGCATACCGGCGAATGGCGGTTTCAGCGAAACCAGCCCTACCTGGCTCTGAATTGCCTCAATTTCTGAGGCGGACACGCGGAGCGCGTCCCTCCATGTTCAGACCAACGTTTCCGTAAGGCGTTATGCGGCGCGAGCCACCTTAGATGATGACACCAGCTCGCACGCTACGAAAATCACCGAAGATTCACATGTTACAGGCACTAAAACTTTGAATCCAGAGTCGACTCGCATGAACCAGAGTGGGTTACGCGACCGGCGTCCATCACGATAACTTTATCCGCTAGTTGGCGAATTTCTTCAGGAGAGTGACTGACATACAGTATGGGCACTTTAAAGGATTGGCTGATTTCCTTGATGTATGGGAGCAGCTCTTGTTTGCGGGCACTGTCGAGTGAGTTGAGCGGCTCGTCCATGAGGAGAATGGAAGGGCTCATGAGGAGTGCGCGGCCGATGGCGATGCGTTGTTTCTCACCTCCAGACAGGCTGGCTACGTTCCGCTTCAGCAGCTTTGCAATATCGAGAGTGGAGAGGACTGTATCGAATTCGATGAAGCGTTCATTTTCGGGCGTAAGTTTGCATCCATAGTTCAGGTTCGCTTCCACGGAGAGGTGGGGGAAGAGACGGGCGTCTTGGAAGACGTAGCCGATGCGTCGTTTTTCGGGTGGCAGGTTAATCTTTTTAGCCGAGCTGAACAGGCAAGTGTCCTTCAGGTAGATCTCCGCTAGCTGAGGCCTCCTCAGTCCCGCGACAATTTGCACGACAGAGCTTTTACCTGCGCCGGAGGGACCGTAGAGTGCCGTGATTCCGTCTTCGGCACCGCTAAATTCGACATCGAGTAGAAAGTCGCCGGTTTGATCTTTAATTTTAATCTGCACGGCGGTTTTCTGATTGGGTTCGGGTTTGTAGCCAGCGTGCGCAAAATTCGGAAGCGATCAGGGCGAGGATAGCGATGGCGATGGCGATGAGGCAGAGTTTAAGTGCTCCGGTTTCTCCGTCGGGAATTTGCGTGTAGGTGTAGAGTGCCAGTGGTAGGGTTTGGGTTTCACCGGGTATGTTAGAGACGAAAGTAATCGTGGCTCCGAACTCCCCGAGGCAGCGGGCGAAGGCGAGGATGAAGCCGGAAAGCACGCCGGGTAGTGCGAGTGGTAGGGTGATGGTGAAGAATACGCGGAGTGGTTTGGCACCGAGGGTGCGGGCGGCGGCTTCGAGGCCGAGGTCAATGCTTTCAATCGACAGGCGGATAGCACGCACCATCAGCGGAAAGGCCATGACGGCGGCAGCGAGGACGGCACCTTTCCAATCGAAGGCTAGGGTGATGCCGATCGATTCGAGCCAACTGCCAAGGGCTCCGTTGCGCCCAAAAAGGACGAGTAAACAATAGCCAACGACAACGGGTGGAACAACCAGCGGTAAGTGAAGTAAGCCGTCGAGTAGAAATTTTCCGGGAAATTGTTTGCGAGCCATGACCCAAGCCAGAGCGATTCCGAAGGGTAGGCTAATCGTGACCGCCCAGATCGCAACGATTAGGCTGAGGCGTAGTGCACTCCATTCGAAGGGGCTGAGCTGGAACCATTCAGTCATGGCTGCCCAGCTTTACTGCTTTAGGTGAATCCGTAAAGCTTGGGGGATCGATGAATCCAAAAGCTTTGAAAATGGCCGTAGCTTCCGGACCTTTTACGTATTCGAGAAACTCGCCTGCTTCGGGATTTCCACCTTTAACCAGTGCGATTGGGTATGTGATTGCAGAGTGTGTGTTGGTTGAGATTTTGGCGACTACACGAACCTTATTACTATTAAGTGCATCGGTGGCGTAGACGATACCCAGCGGTGTTTCGGCGCGCGTGACCATGGCCACGGCGGCCCGCACGTCACTCATCGAAGCTATGCGTGAACTGAGTGCATTCCAGAGTTCGAGTGTTTGGAGCGCTTGCTTAGCGTAGATACCAGCGGGGACGTGTCCGGGGTTGCCCATTGCGATGCGGCCTAAGGGGCCGAGGGCCGTCTCAAATGAGTCGAGGCGAGTTAAATCGAGTGATTCCAATGAGCTATCTGCTGGGACGATGCAGACCAATTGATTGTTGAGCAGCGTATGACGGGAATTCACAAGGATAACATCGCGGGCTTCAAGGTAGTCCATCCATTGCGCATTGGCACTGAGGAAAAGGTCGGCGGGAGCGCCTTCTGCAATTTGTTTGGCGAGGGTCGAGGAGGCTGCGTAAACAGTGATGATTTCGACTCCGGTATACTTTGAGTAAGCTTGAGCGACTGCTTCCAGGGCGGGCGCTGTTGAGGCTGCAGCAAAGAAAGTGACCGATGGCTGTTTACTTGTTTCCTGGCAACTGGTCAGAGCGAGCGTGCAGGAGGCAAAGAGTAGAAAAACTATAAATTTTTTGACCACGGATGGACGCAGATGGACACGGATACGGACGATTTGATTAACTTCACGCAAAGCAACCCGAACGCCAAGCTCAGGATGCGGATTAATTAAATCTCAGTTGCAGTTTAAAAGAGCAGAGAAACCGCTTACGGTTGTTTTGGGAGATTAGTTACAGCATACCCTTCGACTGAGCACAGGCAACTTCGTCACCCGCTTGCTGTGGTTAGGGGGAGTAAATGAAAACTCCGTTACCTGGCAGGCATATTCTTACAAGCAGGGACTAAATGAAATAACGGATGTAGGCGTTATCTCTAAGTTGCTGAAGCCAGCGTTCTTGAGTTTCACGGGCGATTTCGCCGATGAGGACTTCTTCGATGACTTCTCGCACTTGTGTGATTGGTTGGATCATCTCTTGTCGTTTATCTTCGCTGTAGAGAATAAATATAGTGCCGCTGAGTTCGATTGGATCACTGTATTCGCCCGGCTCGAGGTCGAATGCGACCTGGCTCAGTTCACTTCGAATATCCTGGCGCTCGATCCAGCCCCAATCACCGCCGCGACGGCTCATTTCGCCCTGGCTATACTGGCGGGCGAGATCGGAAAAATTAAGACCACTATCCAGATCAGTCATGATCTTCTTCGCGGTCTGACGCAGCGGAGTGATACTCTCGTCAGCAATGGGTGTTAAAATAATCTGCCTCAGGCGAACCGACTCGTTTTGATAGAAGCGGATTTTGTTATTCACGTAAAAATCTTCGATGCGTTCCGGACTAATTTCGGACTGAGACTTTCTATTTTGTTGGCGCATGACTCGCACCACAAATCGTTTGTAAACTTCCCGGCGAAACTCCCGTGGGGTTTGATTTTGAGTTTTAAGAAATTCTAAAAAGCGAGCACGATCTCCGCGGAAGTCGCGGGAAATAATTTCGTCATATTCCTGATCGATGTAAGATTGCGGGATGAGCATGCCCTCATCCTCGGCTGCTCTAACAATCAAGATCTGATCGATCATGTCTTGGAGAATATCTTTGCTGATATCTTCGATCTTTTTAGAGAAATCCTGTGCGCTTGTCGCATTGACTTGGATGCTTGGGACCATCGGCGCGATTCGGCGACGAACTTGCTCGATCGTAATGATTTCGCCTTCGGCAATGGCGGCTATGCCGTTACCGAGCTGGGCAAGTGCTGGATCATTTGTCTGAGCGTTTAGACCTTGTCCAAGGCAAGACAGAGCGAAAATGAGAAGTGATACTTTCTTGTAAAACATAGATACTTAAAGGCTGCGCCTGTATGCTTGTATTTTTTGGAGTAAGTAATCTGGAGGGTCAAGCGGGAATGGCGCGGGACTTAAGTGTTAGAACGCTTTCAGTGAATCCTAAGCTGAGGACGTTGTGCATCCTAATTTCGGAAGTTAGCAGTGCATCTGTTTTAGGAACCACGATTCGTCACGAATATACACGAATCAAAATTAATACCAAAATGGTGAAAGGTATTACACTACCAATTGGTCAGTAACATCCACGAGGTTCTCCGCTATGTTTAGTGGGCTGAAGCAGTTTAGCCCGTTTCGTTTCCGTGCGGTGGATAGGCTGGAGGGCACTGCCTTGCGACGGGTTCGTTGCGGCAGAGCGCCCTTTCGACTGGTGGCGAAGCCGAACGGTTTTCGGTATGAGGCCGTCGCAAGACATCTGAGGTAGTCTGGTCAAGTATTAGTTTAATAAAATTTACAGTGCAAATGGACTATTTCTGTTCTGGAGTGCAGCCAGATATTGCATCTCGTTGTAAGGTGTATTACTT
>Ga0307934_1000713_pt1 | contig 23565 bp, 20 predicted proteins | sample OrgLakmetageno90_FD_201838 | JGI IMG/M metagenome (GOLD analysis project Ga0307934, IMG submission 201838) | Saline water microbial communities from Organic Lake, Antarctica - #90 | ecosystem: Environmental > Aquatic > Non-marine Saline and Alkaline > Saline | place: Antarctica: Organic Lake... | reverse complement strand
TAACGTCACTTTAAAGTCCATCATGGCCGACATCATCACAGACACTGAAACAATGATGATTCAAAATGAACATTTAGAACAAGAACTTGATAAATCCTCCGCCGTGATGGAGGAATTACAGCGCAATCTTGAAAGCGTCAAACGCGAAGCTATGACAGACGGGCTGACAGGGCTTGCCAACCGCAAAGCCTTTGACAGTGAAATCATGCGCGTGCGCGCGCAATGTGCCGATGATAATAAAACCTTCTCGCTTTTGATGATGGATATCGACCATTTCAAAGGCTTTAACGATAATTTCGGCCACCAAATCGGTGATCAGGTCTTGCGCCTTGTTGCCCAAACACTGACTGATGGCGTTAAAGGCCGCGATATTGCCGCGCGTTATGGCGGCGAAGAATTTGCAATTTTGCTGCCCGACACATCTTTAAAATCAGCCCTCATTGTTGGCGATGCTCTGCGCAAAGCGGTTGAGACCAAAGAAGTGATTAACCGCAGCACAGGCGAAAAACTAAGCAAAATCACAATTTCCGCCGGCGCCGCCGAATATCACGGCAACGAAGATCTTGAAACTTTGATCGACCGCGCCGATAGCGCGCTTTACACCGCCAAACATAATGGCCGCAATCAAGTGGCTGCCGCGCCAACGCCCTCTCTAAAATCACCTAAAAAATAAGTCTTATTTCCGTTGCTTTACGCAAGAGTTGCATGTGCTTACATACAGTCGCGTTCTTGCGTCATGCGTCCGTATATAGGGTTCGATTTCACCCAAATTTTAGCCTGTGCCCTGTTACAATCCCGCAAATGTAAATCATGTTGATGGGTCATAATCACTTTAAGGCAGCCTTCATAGCACAGAGTGAAAATCTATCGACTAAACCGAGCGGGAGATATCTCATATGGAACACAAAGACGCAGAAACCGATAAAACGCCCTCACAGTCTTCAAGCAATGAAGGACATTCAAAAAAAATGATGTCTAATATTCCTATCACCAAAAAGCTCGGGCTTGGCTTTGGTTCAGTTTTAATACTTTTGATTTTGATCGCCGGACTCGGAATTTATAGCCTCAATATATCCAAGTCATATTTCACCGATTACCGCCAATTATCGCGCGAAAATGACACGCTCGGCGATATCTCCTATCAGGTTTTGATGGCACGCATGGGTGTAAAAGACTTCATTATCAGTGGCTCACAAGATAACATCGAAAAGGTGAGAGACCGCGTTCAGCGCGCCCAACAAGATAAAGAAAAATATGGCCAAATCACCGAAAACGAGGAATTTGCCAGAACATTTGAGGGCGTGGAAGAGCGCATGGTCCAATATTCTTCTATTTTTGAGACCGTCACAAAACTGCAAGCACAGCGCGATGCGCTCATTACCGACACTTTTAACCCGACAGGAACTGACATTCGAAAAATCATCAGTGAAATTGCGGCCTCGGCCTATCGCGATCAGGATGTCACCGCGGCTTATCATGCCGGATTAGTGCAAGAGAAATTGCTTTTGGCGCGTGTATACGGTCAGCGCTTTTTGCTAGATAACCGCCCTACTTTGAAAGATCGCGCTATGCTAGAGCTCGCCGAGATGAGCACAAATATTGAAACGCTTCTAACACATCTCCAAAACCCGACGCGCCGTGCATTGGCTTTTGAAGCCAGCGAAAAAACCAAACTATATAGCGCAACATTTGAAAACATTGCCGCCATTATTTATGAGCGTAATGACCTCATGCAAAATAATCTGGATGTCATCGGCCCTGAAATGGTCGAAATCACCCACGGCATTGATGATCTCATCACCGCACAACAAGACACGCTTGGCCCACAAGCTGCGGCGCTTCTTGAAAAAATGCAGATCGTTACAATCATCTTGGCAATTTTGAGCGTCATTGCCGGCACAACGGCGGCGATTATACTGGCTGGTATGATTTCAAAACCGATCAAATCCATGACACAAGCCATGCGTAAGCTTGCCGACGGCAATATTAAAGTCACCATTCCCGGCATCGGGCGCGGCGATGAAATCGGCGCGATGGCGGGTGCGGTGCAGATCTTCAAAGACAATGCCATTGAACGCGAGCGCTTGGAAGCCGAGCAAGAAGCCGACCAGCAAGCCAAAGAAGTGCGCCAAAAACGGATCGAAGAATTGGTGGCTGATTTTGACACGCAGGTCAGTTCCTCGATCAATGTCATGTCTTCCGCCGCTACCGAGCTGGACAGCACAGCCCAGCTTATGAGCAGCGCGGCCAATGACAGTAACCGCTTGGCAACTGAAGTGGCCTCGGCCTCCGAAGAAGCTTCAACCAATGTGCAAAGCGTGGCCTCTGCCGCAACCGAGCTTGAAGCCTCAATCACCGAGATCAACCAGCAAATCAACAAATCCCGTGAAATCGCCCAAAAAGCGAGCGGCGAGGCGCATGGCTCTAAAACCACCATCGAAGGACTGGTCAAACAAGCCGATAGCATCAGCAAGGTGATTGAACTCATCAACGATATCGCCGAGCAAACCAATCTTCTTGCGCTCAACGCCACAATCGAAGCGGCGCGGGCGGGGGATGCCGGCAAAGGCTTCGCGGTTGTGGCTTCTGAAGTCAAAGAACTGGCAAGCCAGACCGCCAAGGCAACAGAGGAAATCTCGGCGCAAATTCAATCGATGCAAACCGCAACGGGCGAAGCCGCCGAAGGCATTGTCAGTGTTTCCTCCATTATCGAGCAAATGAACGAGATCGCCTCCGCCATTGCGGCGGCGATGGAAGAGCAAAGCTCCTCAACCCGTGAAATTGCCCGTAATGTCCAGCAAGCCGCCGCCGGCACGTCGCAAGTGACCCAAAATATCGACGGTGTCTCCCGCTCTGCCAGCGAAACAGGAAGTGCGTCATCGGAGGTACTGTCCGCCGCGCAAGAACTATCGCGCAATTCCGAAAGCATCCGCACCAATGTCGAAAACTTCTTGGCAGGCATCCGCGCCGCTTAAGAATTATTTATGATAAAATTCAAAACGCCCCGCTTTTAAAGGCGGGGCGTTTTTTTATGAAGGGTCTGGCGCACTTAAATAATGCGCGATTTGTGTGCGCGCAGGCGCAGAAACATTTTGCGCAGCACGAGCCAAAATTTCAGCAAGGCTTTCCTTATGCGTTTTTAATTCCGCGCCGTTTAAAACCATATCTTCAAAATAATCTTCAGGCGCACTCCTGTTAAAACGATCATTACCCACACAATCGCTTAACACCTGCACATCAAACTCTTCATATAATCCATCAATGACCGTTAATCCATCAATGACCGTGTCATAAACACACGCATTCAAATTGAATCCAGATATGATGAGCTTGCGTACGCCTTGATCGCGTAAATGATGTTCAAAGTTTGTGCCGATAAACACAGAATTTGCATATTTTAATTGGATCGCATCGCCTACGCTCGCTTGCAAATAATGGAGCGCGCCGCCGGGGGCATCCAGCTTTTTATTGATAATGATATAAGTCGGAACACTCGCCTGACGAAAGAGCGGCGCGATTGAGGCAATGCGCGCGGCCACTTCGTCAGTTTGCGGCGTGCCACGATATCCTCGTGGGTCACAATATGCTTTTTGCACATCAATCATACAATGCGCATACTCGCTCGGATGGCTCATGTTAAGCCAGCGCTCACCGCGCCCTTGCTGTGATGAATTTTCACTCATGCCTAATCCTTAAAATGGCGCTGGCGCACTTTGCGCTTTTGTTATCGCCTCAAGCGCGGCGCGGTGGTCAATAATCCCCGCGCCGCGCTTGCGCATTTTATTGATAAAATCAGTCGGCGGGCTTTGGTTTTCATTATCGTTGCCAACGCAGTCGCGCAAAACATCCACCGCAAACCCTTTGCGGCGCGCATCAAGCACCGTGCTATATACACAAGCATTGATATTAAACCCCGATATCAACAGTTTACGCCGCCCCTCCTGCTTCAATATATTTTCAAGATCACTACCCTCAAACGCAGAATCGCGATTTTTTGCAAGCGCGACATCACCCTCCTCCATCTTAAGCATAAAAAGACCACCACCCGCACTGGTCACTGGCACTGTCTTGTCATAGGAAAAATAAATGATATAGGTCGGCACGCTGGCGGCGCGAAACAAAGGCGCAACGGTTGCAATCCGCCCGCTAATCAGGCGCGTATCGCCATTTCCGCGCCGCGCAATATGGGCAGGGTCACAATATTTTCTTTGCACATCAATAATGCAGTGCGCATATTCATGCGGCTCAATCAGCTTGAATGTACTTTGGCCAAGCCCTTGATCTGATAGCATTGCAGTCATAAAAGTTCCTTAACGCGGCGCGGGAGCTGTGCTTGCCCCCATCGCGGCAATGACCGTGGTTAAAGCGGTACGATGATCGACAATATGCCCCATTTGCGCGCATTCGTTCGATATATTGCGGCGTCTGGGACGCTATATTGTGGTTATCATTGCCAACACAATCTTCCATAACATCCACGCGCAACCCCTCGCAAAGCGCATCCAAAACAGTGCTTTTAACGCAAGCATTGGTGTTAAATCCCGACACCAATAAATGACGATGGCCGGCGCGCTTCAAAATCCTGCCAATATCACTGCCTTCAAAGGCAGAATCACGGTTTTTTGCAACCGCAATATAATCTTTTGACATGCGCAATTTATAAAGGCCGCCCCCCGCTTGGCTCACGCAGGGGTTTTTGCCGCGCGCAAAATAAATGACATAAGTCGGGACATGCGCTGCCCGAAATAACGGCGCAACGCTGGCGATATGGCCGCTCACACGGTTGGTTTCCTTGTTCCCTCTGCGACTACTAAATTTAGGATCACAAAACTCTCTTTGAACATCAATAATGCAGTGCGCATATTCATGCGGCTTCACATTACGAAAACTCAGCGTGGGCAAGCCGAGATACTCTTTTAAAGATTTTGCCATGGCGCATCACTCTTATTTAGATTATCGCAGGATCATATCTTTTTTATTTCCATAAGGCAAATTCTTTGTCTCTTTGAATGGCGCGCGCCGCTCATACTGCGCGATAAATTGTGATTAAAAACAAGGGAGGGATTGAATTTGAGGGCTATCAGGTCTTATATCTAGAGCATGACAAATGCCCCACATAAAGTAAGCGCCATGAATGATGATCTAATGATGGTACAAGAGCCAGCCGCAAATCCTTATATGGCCGAACTAAACCCACCACAAACGCAGGCGGTGGAAACGACCGAAGGGCCTGTTCTGGTTTTGGCGGGCGCAGGCACAGGCAAAACGCGGGTTCTCACCACGCGCCTTGCCCATATTTTGCAAACAAACCGCGCTTTCCCCGGCGAAATTCTGGCTGTCACTTTCACCAACAAGGCCGCCCAAGAAATGCGGACGCGCGTGTCAACTCTGATGAACGGCGCGCCGGTTGAAGGCTGGTGGCTTGGCACATTCCACGCCCTTGCCGCCCGCATGCTACGCCGCCACGCCGATCTGGTTGGCCTGAGCAGTAATTTCACTATTTTAGACCCTGACGATCAACAACGTCTTTTAAAGCAAATCATGGAGCTGCGCGGCATTGACCACAAAAAATGGGCGCCGCGCGCGATGATCGGCCTGATTGACCGCTGGAAAGATCGTGGCATTTTACCGCATGAGCTGAAAAAAGACGAAGGGGGCGAAGCCGCAGGCGGCCAGCTTGTCACCCTCTATAAGCTCTATCAAGACCGCCTTTTAGAACTGAACGCCTGTGATTTTGGCGATTTGCTTTTGCATCTCATCACCATTTTCAAAAACCCTGCCCATGCCGATGTTCTGGCAGAATATCAGCGCCGCTTTAAATATATTTTGGTTGATGAATACCAAGATACCAACGTGGCGCAATATCTCTGGCTGCGGCTTTTGGCGCAAAAAAAGGGCGATGCACCCACCAATATCTGCTGCGTTGGTGATGACGATCAATCAATCTATGGCTGGCGCGGCGCGGAAGTCGGCAATATTTTACGCTTTGAAAAAGATTTTCCCGGCGCCGTGATGATCAAGCTTGAAGAAAATTACCGCTCAACAGGGCATATTTTGTCCGCCGCCAACGGCGTGATCGACAATAACACAGACCGCTTGGGCAAAAACCTTTTTACCAGCGGCGATGAGGGCGAGCAAATTAACGTCCGCGGCCTATGGGATGGCGAAGCCGAAGCACGATGGGTGGGCGAGGAGATCGAACAGCTCCAGCGCAAAAAATTCACCCTCAATCAAATGGCCGTTTTGGTGCGCGCAGGCTTTCAAACCCGCGAGTTTGAAGAACGCTTTATCAAGCTTGGCCTCTCATACCGCGTCATTGGCGGCCCGCGCTTTTACGAGCGCGCCGAAATCCGTGATGCGCTGGCTTATTTGCGCGTCATCGCCCAGCCCGCCGACGATCTGGCGCTTGAGCGCATTATCAACACCCCCAAGCGCGGTATTGGCGGCGCAACGGTGCAAACGCTGTACGCGTACGGCCGAAATAAGGGCATCAGCCTTTATGATGCGATCCTTTCGCTTTGTGATACCGACGAGCTGCGCCCGAAAGTGAAAAACACACTCACAGCCTTCATGCAAGATTTTGAGCGCTGGCGCGCGATGATCGATACAACCCGCCATGGCGATCTGGCGGGCATTGTTTTAGAAGAATCCGGCTATAACGCCATGTGGAAAAGCAACAAAGAACCCTACGCGCCGGGGCGGCTTGAAAACCTCAAAGAACTTGTCTCGGCGATGGAAGATTTTGAATCGCTCGCCTCGTTTTTAGAACATATCGCCCTTGTGATGGAAAATCGTGACGGCACAAGCGATGATGCGGTCACGCTCATGACCCTGCACGCCGCCAAAGGGCTTGAATTTGACGCGGTCTTTTTGCCCGGCTGGGAAGAGGGGCTATTTCCCTCCCAGCGGACAATGGATGAAAGCGGCCTGCGCGGGCTAGAAGAAGAGCGCCGCCTTGCTTATGTCGGCATTACGCGCGCCCGCAAACAGGCCTATATCTCCTATGTCGGCAATCGCCGCATGTATGGCAACACAGTCAACGCCATCCCCTCGCGCTTTGTTGATGAATTGCCCAAAGAGCATATCGACATTCACGCCGAAGAAGGCGGGCTCTACAATGCAGGGCGCTCATCGCACTGGGATTCATCAGGCTTTGGCGCAGGGATGCGCACGCGCAAAGTTGATAGCGGCGAGCGCAAAGTAATGAGCGAAAGCGGCGATATTTTAACACGCGGCGATAAGGTTTTTCATGACAAATTCGGCGAAGGGATTATTATCAACATTGACGGTCACAAACTGGACATCCAGTTCAACCGCAGCGGCAAAAAACGCGTCATGGACAGCTTCGTGAAGAAGCTTTAAACGCACACTTAAATTACAACGGCGCGCCCCCTTAAAATCGGCGCAAGCGCGCCGCGCGGCCGATTTTTGGCGATGAAGGCCGCGAAGCCTTAGTGGCGTCTGAACGTCCTGTGTACTTCACACAGGAATAAAAACCACCGTCTGAACGTCCTGTGTATTTTAAAAAAATACACAGGCATACAAAGAAAGCACTTATAATGACAATGGCAAAACAGGGTAAAACAGCAACCATCTTCGGCGGCACGGGCTTTGTCGGGCGGCAAATTGTCCGTGAACTGGCCAGCAAAGGCTATGTCGTTAAAGTCGCCACCCGCATACCCGAACGCGCTTATTTTTTGCGCCCTTCAGGCACAGTCGGCCAGATCGTGCCGTTTGCCTGTGATTATAGCGAGCCAGCCTCCATCGCCGCCGCCGTGCATGGCGCGGAAGTGGTTGTGAACTGCATCGGAATTTTGTATGAAAAACGCAAAGGCGGCTTTGAAACTGCCCATCACGACATCCCCGCCGCCATCGCCAAAGCTTGTAAAAAAGAAAATATTACGCGCTTTGTTCATGTTTCAAGCCTTGGCGTCAATAGCGATTCCGAATATGGCAAGAGCAAGCTAAAGGGCGATAAGGCGGTGATGAAACATTGCGCCAGCGCGACAATTTTGCGCCCCAGCGTTATTTTTGGCCCTGATGATTCATTTTTCAACATGTTCGCCGAACTTTCGCGCTACAGCCCGTTTTTACCGCTGATCGGCGGCGGCCATACAAAATTCCAGCCCGTTTATGTCGGCGATGTCGCCGATGCCGCGATCAAAGCCCTCACCTATAAAGGCGACAGCAAAAACAGCCCCCAAGGCCAGATATATGAGCTGGGCGGGCCGGATATTGTCACGTTCCGCCAAGTTTATGAAACCCTGTTCGCCATCACAGGCCGCCGCAGGCCGCTTGTGAGCGTGCCGTGGCCACTTGCCAAAGTGCAGGCCACGTTCCTCTCGCTCTTGCCCAGCCCGCTTTTAACACGCGATCAGGTAACGGCGCTCAAAACAGATAATATTGTCGCTGACGGCGCAAAGGGTTTGGCGGATTTAGCCGTAACACCAAGCTCAATGGCGCTTATTTTGCCGACCTATCTGGCGCGCTTTCGCGCTGGCGGGGCGAATGCGGATATTGCGGCATAAGACGGCATAAGTGGGATGTCATAAAAGTTTGACTTGAAGTTTACCCAACAAAGCAATAAGGCTTTATATATGAAAATAATAAATCGTATAAATTTAAAAAATATCATCATCATCGCGGTGTTTGGCGTGGTGACGCTCGGTCTTATGAACGTCGCCAGCGCGCGCATGAGCGAAGCGATTGCTGTTGTGGTCAATGAAGATGCAATTTCAGAATCTGATGTCAATGACCGGCTTGAAATGATGATGGCCTCCTCCAGCATCCCGAGTAGCCCAGATGTCCGCGCCAAATTACGTCCGCAAATCACGACAGTGCTGATCGAAGAAGCTTTGAAAATGCAGGAAGCGCGCCGCCTTGATATCGCGGTGAGCGAAGAGGAAATTGAACAAGGCTTTGCCACCATTGCCGAGCAAAACAACATGAGTGCCGACCAGTTCCGGACAGTTTTGGGGCGCTCAGGCGTTGAAATTCGTACGCTTTACAACCAGATCCGCTCACAAATCGGCTGGACAAAAGTGTTGCAAGAGCGCATCCAGCCGCAAATTTTCATCACGGAAAACGAAGTCAACGCCATTATTGACCGTATCAAAGCCAATGAAGGCAAAACCGAATATCGCGTTGCCGAGATTTTCCTCGCCATGGACAGCGAAACGCGCGAGCGCGACGTACGCGAAGTGGCGCAGCGTTTGACGGCTCAAGTGACAGAAGGCCGCGCGCCGTTCCCGCGTTTGGCGCGACAATTCTCACAATCTGCCACCGCCTCCAATGGCGGCGATCTAGGCTGGATTCAACAAGGCCAGCTTGATGAGGAACTGGATACCGCCATCGTGCGTATGGAAGAAGGCACAGTCAGCCGCCCGATTAAAACAGCGGCGGGCTATCATGTATTATATCTGCGCGGCAAGCGCGAGATTACAGCCGAATCCATCCCTGAAGAATTTACTGTGCGCCAGCAAATCGGTCTTGAGCGGCTGGATAGAATGCAGCGTCATTATTTGATGGATTTAAAATCATCCGCCTTTATCGAACAGCGTAACGAATCTTAAGCAAAGCCACAGGCCTATTATGACCGATCATATCGCCGCACATGAATCGCTGATATCATCCTTGCCGCCTTTGCGCGAAATCATTGCCACATATGGTTTGAGCGCCGAGAAAAAATTCGGCCAAAATTTTCTGCTTGATATCAACTTGACCGACAAAATTGTCCGCCGCGCCCATCATGAAAATCTGGCGCAGGCAGGAATCACAGTTGCCTCCGCCCCCGCTTTTAAAGATATCAATATCATCGAGATTGGCCCCGGCCCCGGCGGGCTAACCCGCAGCCTGTTAAAAAGCGCTGCCAAAAGCGTAAGCGCGATTGAAATTGACCCGCGCGCACAAGCCATTTTGCACGATATGACCCCGCTTATGAAGGGGCGCCTATCTGTTGTAGATGGCGATGCAATGGCGATGGATATCACCACGCTTTGCCCCGCCCCGCGCGCGCTGGTGGCAAATTTGCCTTACAATATCGCCACGCCATTATTGATCGGCTGGCTGCGGCAAATTCATGCCGACCCTGCCGCGTTTTCATCAATGACCTTGATGTTTCAAAAAGAAGTCGGCGACCGCATCACCGCCAAAGACAACACAAAATCCTTCGGGCGCTTGGCGGTGCTGTGCCAGTTTTTATGCCAAACCCAGACATTATTTGACCTGCCGCCGCAGGCTTTCACCCCGCCGCCTAAAATCAAATCAAGCGTTGTCCATTTCATCCCGCGCCAAAAGCGCGCCGCTATTCCCTTTGAAACCATAGAAAGCCTCACCGCCGCCGCTTTCGGCCAACGCCGCAAAATGATCCGCTCCAGCCTCAAAGACTATGCCGCGTCCATCAAAGCCCTTAATCTAGACCCCACAAGACGCGCGGAGACCTTATCGGTCGATGAATTCATCGCCCTTGCAAAACATCATCATGAAACAACGCAAACTATATAAGCAAAAAACGAAAGCGAAAGACTTTCACCTTATCCTTTATATTCACTTGACCTGCCGCCTAGCGATTCTTATAAAAAGACATGAGTGTACAAATTTTCTATCGCATTACGATTACGGGTGACCCGGGCAGCGGCAAGACGACCTTTGCGCGCAATGTCTCAGGGCATACGGGGCATGAGCTGATTACCACCGGCAATATCTTTCGCGACATCGCCAAAGAAAAAGGTATTTCGATTGCCGATGTCAACGCGTTGGCGGAAACGCAGGCCGAAATTGATAAAAGAGTGGATGATTATTTGGTCGGGCTGAACAAGCGCCACGACCATTTGGTTTTGGATTCTCGTATGGCGTGGCATTTTTTGCGCGATGCGCTGAAAATTCGCCTCACCGTTGACCCAGACGTCGCCGCACGGCGCATTTTTGGCGATCAAGGGCGCGGCGAAGAGCAATTCTCGTCTATGGATGAGGCGATCAAAGAGGTTGAGCGCCGCAAACAGAGCGAAATTGCACGCTATCGCAAGCTTTACAACGTCAATATCGGCGATGATTCCAATTTTGATCTGGTCATCAACACCTCCGGCAAAACAGAGGCCGAAGTGATCGCGCAGTTTAATGAAGCCTTTGAAGCCTATCAAAAACGTCTTCTTGCCGTTTGATTACAGCGCCCCGCCATATCTTGATTACAGGCGCCAGTAGCGGCATTGGCGCGGCACTGGCGCTTTACTATGCGCAAAACGCGGCGCATGAAGTGACCCTGTCTCTTTGCGGGCGCGTTGAAGGGCGGCTTGAAAATATCGCCGCGCAGTGCCGCGCTGTTTCAAACGCAAATCTTGTGACGGTTCACACCAAAATCATTGATGTCACAGACCAAAGCGCGATGCGCACGTGGATTTTAGCGCGCGATGCCGCCCGCCCGCTTGATCTCATCATCGCCAATGCCGGCATTTCAGGCGGCACGGCGGGGTTTGCCCATTATGAAAGCGACCATCAGGTGCGCCGGATTTTTGATGTTAATCTCGGCGGTGTTTTAAACAGTATTGAGCCAGTGCTGCCCGCCATGGTTGCGCGCGGGCGCGGGCAGATTGGCGTTGTCAGCTCGCTCGCCTCCTTTTCCGGCTGGCCGGGCGCGCCCTCCTATAGCGCCTCCAAAGTCGCAGTACGGCTTTATGCCGAAGGGCTGCGCGGCAGTTTGCACGGCAGCGGTGTCAGCGTGCATTCGATTCTGCCCGGCTTTATCAAAACGCCTCTGACAGACATCAACCCCTATAAAATGCCGTTTTTAATGAGCGCCGATAAGGCCGCCGGCATTATTGCAAAAGCATTAGCCAAAGGAAAAGGGCGCATCGCTTTTCCATGGACGACCTATCTATTGTCAGGCTTTATCGGCCTTCTCCCCTTCTGGTTGTCATCAAGGCTTTTATTGAAAGCGCCTAAGAAGCCCTGAATTTTTTATATGATTTTTGTCATTTTATCTTGTATGGTTTATAATAAAGAGATACATAGAATTAAATATGCATCATTAAATTACATAATACATTGAATTGTAGACAGAAAATATATCAATGGACGTTACAGAATTTGAAGAGAAAATCCAAGATGCCGCTACGTTGCTGAAGGCAATGTCCAATGAGCGGCGCCTTGAAATTATTTGTGCGCTTTATAAAGGCGAGAAAAGCGTTACGGAACTTGAATCAATTGTCGGGCTGAGCCAATCCGCTTTGTCCCAGCATTTAGCGCGCTTGCGCCGCGATGATATCGTGAAAACGCGCCGCGATGCACAAACGATTTATTATTCGCTCGGCAATCAGGCCGTGGAGGCGATTTTATATGCGCTGTGCAAAATTTACAATCAAAATGACCCCAGCGCCTGCCCGCCAACATCATAAAACAGCGCGGATGATTTTAAAGCCTGCTTGCGTTGTCACAATTTCAAACTTGTAAAAATATTCCGCCAAAGCCTGCTCGTAAGGCAAATGCGTGTTGGCCACCATCCATAAACGACCGTTTTTCTTCAAACAAAGCGAAGCTGTCTTGATAAAGCCTATCCCGATCAGGCTTTGCGCTTGCTTGCCATCATGAAAAGGCGGGTTCATGATGATTGTGTCCAGCGGCGGCATCTTCACCATTTTACGGCGTAAATCTGTCCAGTGATAAGACACCGGAATCTGCGCCGCGCTCATATTCTGCTTGATCGCCATGATCGCGCGATAATCTGCATCCAGACAATGTAATTGTTTCACTTTGCGGCATTGCTTTAACAAACGGTGCGATAAATACCCATAGCCACAGCCAAAATCGGCGACAGCGCCGCGAATATCATCAGGGATCGTGTCCATCAATAAAGCCGCGCCTTTATCAATTTTCTCATAACCATACATTCCCGCGCAAGATTGAAATGCCATGTCCTCAAAATTTGTGGCTTCATGCGTTTGCATCCTTGCCGCCGCCTGCCATTGGTCGATTTGTTCTTGATTCAGTGTCTTTTTGGCCGCGCTCACCACCCGCGCCTTGTTTTTGTGATCTTGGCTGATATCTTCAAAACCGGCCTGCGTCATCAGCTTAGCAAGGCGTTTTCCGCCCGCATCATTGGCCGCCGCCATCACAAACAAGCCCTCTGGGGAAAGGCGTTTTACACTGGCGGCGATCATCCCTTGAAGCTCGACAATGTTTTTGGGCGCAAGACAAAGGACAAAGTCAAACGATGAATTTTCATCTTCAAAAACAGGCCATAAAGCTGTACGTGTGGTATCAATTTGGGAGGCGTACGGATAAAAATGCTGCTGATATGTCACCGCGCCCGCGCCGCGGTTTAAAAGTTCGGGGCAGTCTTGTCCGTTGATGAACAGGATCGACTTGCCCTCCAGAGTCGGCGGGACAGCGCTTAATAATGTGTCGATGATTGCTTCGCTCATAAATGAAAGCTATCTGATTTGGGACAGATTTGTCGATCTTTTTCATCTGTTATGAATGGATATAATTACGCGATGACATTACCGCTCGCCAATAATTGCGCTAAATCCGCATCCGCCTGAATGCCATTGCCATCGCTCAGATCAAACTGCGCTACAGCGACAAAATCATCGCCCGCGCCATCTTGGTTGACCGACAATGTCGTCTTGTCGCCGCTTGCCGTTAATTGTAAGAAATCATCAATCGCATCTTGTGCGGCATCAAACCCTTCTAATAAACCCGATACATCGAGGATATCACCATCATCTGCGGCCTGCACATCCAAATGGAAATCTAGAATCTGATCGATTGCGCCGTCGCCATCCGCCAGAACAAATACATCCGTACCAAAGCCACCAAACAGCGTATCCGCCCCCGTGCCACCGTTCAGCACATCATCACCAACCCCGCCATCCAGAAAATCATTGCCCGCCCCGCCATAAAGCATGTCGTTATCATCCACCAATACAGTTTCCACCAAGCGGCTTTCAACGGTGAGATCAAACACAACATCATTGTAATCAGCATCACCCAAATCGGGTAAATCTTCAAACCCGATCCGTAATGTTTGCTCATCGCGCCCCTCGACCATGCCCGACACAACATGCACTTGGTTATCGCCATTTAAATTCACATCGCCGCCGCGCTCGGTTGTGTGGTAAATGTGATTGTCACTGCCATTGACAACGCGCTCAGCGCCTGTGGTCATATTGGTGTAGAGCAAGACAATGTCATCTTCACTATCGTTAATATTGGCAAGGCGCTCATCGCTTTGATTATGGTTGTAAATAAAGTGAAACTCACCATTTTCAAGATCAAAATCATCGTAATTTTGGTTCTTGCGCGCCCCATTGGCAATGATAAAAAAGCCAAAATCCGTGTCCGGCGCGCCCGGCAATTCAATTGTGGCCGACGAGCCGGCGGCAAAGCTTTTGACATTAGGAAACGCCATATCAACGCTTTCAATTGTGCCGTCTTGCTTGATGTTATAAAAGCCGAGCGTGTTGTTATAGCCCGCACCGCTGCTGATGAATGTGATGCTGGCCTGTGTGGCATAGCTCACCGATAAATCACCGCGTGAGACACCCAGCGCATTATCGCCAGGCGGTACAAGGTCTAAAATATCGACCCGCTCTTTTAAATCAGGGAAGGTGACTTCACCCTCAAATTCATGGTTTAAGTCTGTAATCTGTATATAGCCATCCGTGCTTAGGCCGCCGCCATATAAAAAATCGTCCCCCGCCCCGCCATAAAGATGGTCGTTGCCTTGTTCACCAAATATTTTGTCAGCGCCTGAAGACGACCATAAAAAATCGCCACCCGCCCCGCCATAAATCGAGACATCGCCATAGCTTAAAGTTGTATGTGTGAGATCAACCACATCATCGCCGCCGCCGGCGCGTATCTCCTCAATATCAATCAAGCGCAAAGATGTGCCGCTGGCATGAAACGGGCTGTTTGAATCCTCTAAAAACAGCGTGTCATTGCCGCTAGTCATCTCAAGCGTGTCATAATCAAGGCCACCATTAAAAATATCGTGGGACTGGTTTGTGCCGGCAATCGAAACCATCTTTTGCGTGGCCTCATTCCAAACAGAAGCGCCTGCCTCAAAAACACCGTCAGCAACAAACACAAGCGTGTCGTTGCCATCATTGCCGAACACCATATCTCTGCCCGTGCCGCCGCTGACGCGGTCATCACCGCCGGGCTGTGAAATATCCACAAGCGACTCGCCATAAACTGTGTCATCGCCCGGGCCGCCATCCAAAATATCATTGCCCGCCAGCCCGACAATCAAATCATTGCCCGCATTCGACCAAATCAGATCATCCGCGCCGCCGCCATCAATAATAATATCGCCGTAAATTAAGCTCTCATCCGCAAACACAATGACATCGCCGCCATCGCCCGCCAAAACGCGCTCAATATTCGACACTGTCTGCTCGCCCGTATTGCGGTTTGCCAAAAACAAAACATCGCCAATGTTTGACATTAGTAACGTATCAATACCCGCCAAACCCTCATAGGTAGAATTATTAAAATTCTTCTCATCCTCAAATGAAAAGCTCTCGCCGCTATAAGGGTTGATGATACTTAAAGACTCGCTCAGCATATCGCCGCGAAAAAACATAACATCGTTACGATTGGATCCGGTAAAATCAGCCATAAAAAGAAACCTTCATTCATACTCACAAAAAAGGGGGCGATGACAACCACGCAAACACCCCTGTCTTTTAAGGTTACGGATTAATTGTTAAAATTTTATGTAAAATCAATTTAAAAGCATTTTTTGTTTCCGCAAACCATACAAAATGCGCAAGATCACTGGCTTTTATAGGTTGATCGCGGTATGAATGCATCCAGCAAAAACGAACGGTTATATGACATGGCACAACTCAAAATACGCGGCGGATATATCGAAAATGCGGATAAAGCGCTTTTAATCCCTGAACCCAAACTCCATTTTTATTACAATCAAATACCTGAATTTGATGACATTGATAGCGGCTTTTTCAAAGACCGCCTGCACGGAACGGCGCATTTTATTTTAACGGCAGATGTTGACGACAAAGCCGCTGGCAGCATGATCGCTTATGACCGCTATCACGACGGCTCTTTTTATATTTGGCTCGCGGGCGTTGCGCCGCCCTTTCGCAAAAAAGGCCTGATGAACGCTTTGCACGAGCAAATGGTTAAATATGCGCGTGAAAAAGAGTTTCGCGCTTTGCGGATCAAAACACGCAATTCTCGCCGCGCAATGCAGCACTGGCTCATCAAAAAAGGATTTATGGTCAGCGCGGTTGAAGAAAAGCCTGATATCCGTGATAATCGTATCCATCTTATACAAGGTCTGATACAGACTGACACTTAATAGGATATCTCGGTAATAAATATTTCGGCAATAAAACACCCCGATCAGGACAAAAACGCGTATGACCACCGACACCAAAACAGACAAGCCACTGCCCTACGCCAATAAAGGCGATCTCACAACAGGGTCGATACCGCGCCATTTGATAAGGCTCAGCTTGCCGATGGTCTGGGGCATTTTCGCCATTATCAGCTTTCAGCTGGTCGATACTTTTTACATCGCCATGCTCGGCACAGAAGAGCTGGCGGCGATTACCTTCACCTTCCCTGTCACTTTTACAATTTTCAGCGTCATTTTGGGCTTCGGCATCGCGATGTCCTCCGTTGTTTCGCGCCAAATTGGTCAAGGCAATCAAGATACCGTCAAACGCATCACCACTCACGGGCTTATTCTCGCCTTTATAACAGGGGTCACGCTTACCGCGCTCGGCCTTATGTTCATGGACGCTATTTTTGTGGCGATGGGCGCGGATGAAGTCATGCTCGACATGATTGATGATTACATGATCATCTGGTTTTTCGGGGCGGTTTGCATCAACTTGCCGATGGTGGGCAATGCCGCCATTCGCGCGGGCGGGGACTCGATGCTTCCGGCGATGATTATGACCATTGCCGCTGTGGTCAATATTATTTTAGACCCGATTTTGATTTTCGGCCTGCTCGGCTTTCCGCGCCTAGAGTTGCAAGGCGCGGCGATTGCGACCGTGTTTGCCAATGGCTGTGCGATGCTGGCGGGGCTCTATGTTTTGTATTTCAAAAAGAAAATGATTTGCCGCGACGGGCTGCATCTTGGCCTGTTAAAAGACTCCGCCAAAAGACTGGTTGTGATTGCCCTGCCCGCAGGGCTGACAGGTTTGCTCACGCCGCTGACAAACGCCGTCATCATCAGCCTTCTCGCTGGCCACGGCGCGCTGGCTGTGGCGGCCTTCGGCGCGGCATCACGCCTTGAAGCGTTCGCCTTTACCGTCATCATGGCGGTGGCGACAGGCATGGCGCCCATTATTGGCCAGAACTGGGGCGCAGGGCGTTTTGACCGCGTCAATGAAGTATTAAAAACAGCTTTGCTGTTTGCCTTTGGTTGGTCGGTTTTTGTCGGGCTGGTGTTTTTATTGCTGGCCGAACAATTCGGCGCGCTTTTTTCAAAAGACAACGCGCCTGAATTCATCAGCGTTTTTGCGCTTTATTTCTCAATCGTGGCGCTCACTTACGCGCCCGGCAATCTGGTGCAAGGCTGGGGGTCAGCCTTTAACGCGATGGGCATGCCCAAACGCTCTTTTATGATGGTGATCGTGAAATTGATTGTTCTGCAAATTCCCGCCGCGCTGATCGGCAATCATTATTTCGGCATTGTCGGTATTTTCGGCGCAATGGCGGCGACAAACGTGGTTGCTGGTTTTGGTTTCCATCTGTTAAACCGCCGCATCTGCATTCATAAAGAACGCCTGAACCCGCCCCCAAAAACCTGATGCCAAAATCCTGATATCGTAACGAATTGAAAATGAGCGGCGAATATAAAGATCATGAAGCTAAAAAAATTCATTCCTGTTCTTATCATTCTCGCCGCGATTGCGCTGGCCTATATTTATGATTTGCACGATTTAATTACCTTGCAAAACTTGCAAGAACGCAAAGAAGATCTGCGCGCTTTTGTCGATGATCACGCCGTCTCCGCGCCTTTTATATATATGCTGGCCTATATTGTAACAGTGTCGCTGTCATTGCCCTTTGCCTCGCTCATGACATTGCTGGGCGGCTTTTTGTTCGGTCTGTGGGCAGGCACGCTCTATGTCGCAATCGGGGCGACAATCGGCGCGATGATCATTTTTCTTATCACGCGCTCGGCCTTTGGCGACACATTGCGGGCAAAAGCAGGCAAGCTCTATACAAAAGTCGAACCCGAAATGCGCGAAAATGCGTTTTCCTATCTGTTGTTTTTACGCCTTGTGCCGCTCTTCCCGTTTTTCTTGGTCAATATCGTGCCGGCCTTGTTCCCCATCTCGCTGCGCGCCTTCCTCATCGCAACCTTTATCGGCATTTTGCCCGGCACCTTTGTCTATGTGAATCTCGGCCAAACGCTCGGCGATATTGAAAGCCTTTCAGGCCTTGTCTCATGGCAAACACTCGGCGCTTTTATCTTGCTCGGTATTTTTGCCATGATCCCGGCATTTTATAAAAAATTCATCTCATCAAAGAAGAAACCGAAATCATGACTGACCCGCAAAATAATGCGCCACTTTTCCCGCCGCCCCAGCACCCTGACGAACTCAATGTTGATCTTTGCGTCATCGGCGCGGGAAGCGCGGGACTGTCAATTGCCTCGGGTGCGGCGCAACTTGGGCTGGATGTGGTTTTAATTGAAAAAAGCGCGATGGGCGGAGATTGTTTAAACACAGGGTGCGTCCCCTCAAAATCCATGATCGAAGCGGCAAAAGCTATTCATAACGCACGTACACTTGATGCGTACAACCAAAAAAATCCTGATCTTACAATTGATTTTGCTGGCATCCATAAGCATGTCCATGATGTCATCCGCCAGATCGAGCCGCATGATTCACAAGAGCGCTTTGAGGGCTTGGGCGTGAAAGTTATCCGCGAAGCCGCCCGCTTTACAGATTCAAAAACCGTGCGCGCAGGCCGCCACACCATCCGCGCGCGCAAATTCGTAATTTCAACAGGCTCGCACGCGTCTATTCCGCCGATCAAAAGGCTAGACCCCGCTCTTGCGCTCACCAATGAAAATATTTTCAACCTGACAAAAAGACCCGCCCATCTTGTGATCATCGGCGGCGGGCCGATTGGCGTTGAAATGGCGCAAGCGCATAAACGCCTCGGCAGTAAAGTCACGCTGATCACAAACGGTCGTATTTTAGAAAAAGACGATGCGGATTGCGCCGCCCTGTTAAAAGAAACGCTGGTCAATGAAGGCATCAAAATCCATGAACATTCATCAATCGATAAAATAAATCACAAAGAGGGCGATGTGACCGCCCATATCTCAAGTGGCGAAGATATTTATCAAATTGATGGCACGCATCTTCTGGTTGCCACAGGCCGCCGCGCCAATATCGAAAATCTCGGGCTAGAAGCGGCAGGCATCACCACCACCGAAACAGGCATTGTCACCGACAGACGGCTTCGCACATCACAAAAACATATTTTCGCCGCAGGAGACGTGGCAACAGAGATTGGCGGCGGGCCGCAATTCACCCATATTGCGGGCTATCATGCGGGCATTATCATCCGTAATCTGATTTTTAAACTGCCCGCAAAAACAGATTATAAATCTCTACCATGGGTCACCTACACCGATCCAGAGCTGGCGCAGATCGGCCTCACCGAAAGCGCGGCGCTTGAAAAATTCGGCGCGCATAAAATCGAAGTGATAAAGATCAAGCTCAAAGAAATTGACCGCGCTGTGGCCGCGCGCACAACAGGCGGCCTTGCCAAACTTATTTGCACAAGCAAAGGCCGCGTTTTAGGTGTGACAATCCTTGCGCCCCATGCTGGGGATTTGCTCGGTGTTTGGTCGCTCGTCATTGACCAAAATCTCAAACTTTCAGCGGTAGCCAGCATGATCGCGCCATACCCTAGCTATGGCGAAATAAACAAAAGACTGGCCAGCGCCTATTTTACCTCGTCGCTTTTCAGCCCTAAAACAAGATTCTTTGCCGCGCTTTTGCAAAAATTGCCTTTTTAGCGCAAAAAAAAGCCGCCCTTCACAAGGCGGCTTTCTTACAAACTCAAATAATAAATGCTTTAGAAGCTGTAACCTGCGCCCAATAACACACGGGGCTGACTATCGCGCTCTGTAACCGGGCTATCTGCCGCATCCCCAATCAGCACATCATAACTTGCCATGCCGTTTACAAACCAGTTCTGGTCAATCATGTGACGAACATTGGCGGAAAAGCCAATATCTTTAAAGCCGCCTTCGGCATTAAAGCGCCCAAGACCAGAGCGCGCGGATTGGTTCGCATTCACGCCGAAATATGATTTCATATAATCATCACTGGCATAGGTAATGGACGGGCCAATGCTAATAAAGGTGCTTTGACCAGAGCGGGCGTTATACATCAGCGCCGCTTCTGCTGTGAAGCCTTCATGACCACCGAGATTTTGCGCCGCCTCTAAATTCAAATCAACAAGGCCAAGATCAATCTCGCCGAATAATTTCAAATCCGCGCCGGCATCAACATCGCCAAGGCCGCGCAAACGATCCGCATCATCTTCATCACGGCCAAAATCATAATTCACCGCTGTGCCGAATGTGAAATTATCATCCTTGAAAAACTCATAACCCAGACCATGCCACGGGTTTAAAAACGCGCGATCTTTATAGCGAACATTAAACATCGGCAAGGCCATCACTTCATATTCATCGCCCCCCTCATATTCAGGCTTGAGCATAACGCCTGCGCCCAGAGTCACGCGCCAATCGCTCTGCTGCGCCCCTGAAGCGCCATAAGCGCCGCGCATATCACGCTCATCTAGGGCGCCCGCTTGAAGCGTTGCACCGTCATAATTAAAAGGCTCGGCCTTTGCCGACCCGTGCGCCAAAACCGATAATGCCAAAACAGCACAACCCAAAAAATGCAAACGCATTATAATTCCCTTTCATTTGGAATAATCAAAAAAATAAATCAACAAGAACAAATACGGCGGAATCGCCATATTGGATGAGTATAAGCCTATAGAAACGCAAAAAAAAATCAACAATTACCGTAAAAAAACGCACTCACAAACGATGAGTGCGCCTTCAATCTCTAAAATCTTTAAAAAAGCCTAGCCCGAACAGCCACATCCATGGCCGCAGCCCTTGCCGTCAGGATGGCCTTTTTCACAAGCCTCCCCGCAATACGCTTTGCCTTCACTCACTTCGCACTTACAATCTCTACAGGCACATATCGTCATTTTCAGTCTCCTTTTTTTTCGATTATATCACAAATCAAAGCGAAAATGTAAAAATCCGCATATCCGAAGCTTCCGTCTAAACGAACGCCTTATTTTCAAGCAAAATTGTTTGATGCATGCATTCATTGCAAAGGGCTGTTTGGCTGCATTTGCGAAAGCCGAGAGATTCGATCATCTCTTGGTCGAAAGGTTCGTAAATCATGTCAAAGCTATCATCGACCGTGCGGATCATGACGAAACGGGTTTTGTATTTTGCGATTTGGGCGAGCACATCGCGTTTGGGCGCGATCAGGCTCGCCATATAAACGATATCGGCGCCGCTATAATCGAAATCTTCCGCCGTGCTGTCTGTAATGCTCAGCGCGCCTTCAGGGTCAATTTTAGACAGTAAACCACGCGCCATATCGTTGGCTTGAATGTCCATATCCACGCATTGCACAGGCCGGCCTGATTTGCGCGCAATCATAAGCGGGCTAACAGGAAGCGCGCCAGAGCCTAAAAAGACAGAGGCCATATCATTTATATCAAGTGCGCGCGCGGCAAGCGCTTGTTGTAAAAGGCCGATTTCTGTGCCGATTAAATGCTCATAATCCGCGCAAAAGAAATAATCTTCAATCCCCATATCGCAAAGGCGAAGCTGCATCGCCTGCTTTTTTTCGACCGCGCTTTCAATATGTGAAAATTGCGAGCGGGCGCGCGTGACATTTTCAAGCGCCAGATCTTGACCACAGCAAAGCATGGCATCCAGGCGGCCGCCACTTTTACGCATTTCATAGCAAAGCCCGACAACCGTGCTGACAACATCTTCCAGATTGTCGTTACCCGCCGCCGCCAAATGATTCATAATCGCAGAGGCAGGGTGGGCTTTTTCAGGCAATATGTTTGAAGACGATGAACTCATAAATTTTTCATTTCATATCGTAATATTTTAACGCGTTAATAAAAATTTTTACCATTTCTTTTACCGTTTGTTGGCCGTTCTGGCAATCACAGTTTTGAAAATGATTATCATTCCGGCTTATTTTTAAACGCTATGGCCGTAATGAAGCCTTGGGCGCTTGATGAGTAGATAGCGCTTGATAACCAGATTGCAAGTCCTTCGCAATGCGCGCTTGTCCTTCAATACCAACAGCAAGGCGCATAGTAACAACACCATTTTCATCAATTTCAGGCAGTATAATGCTTTGTGTTGCGCCCCAGCCATAGCCGATTTTGATGGTTTGAAACGCTTGGCTCATCGTCTCCAGCGCGCTTTCATCATAAGTGCCTTTTAAGCGCATAGAAAAAAGCGGCAGGGCGGGCATATCCGCGTGTGGTTGCGTATGCGCTTTGACTGTGCCGTTTTCAACACTTACGTGCGTGGCCTCAATGCGCTCAACCCACGGCCACTGCGCCATATCTTCAATCAGCGAAGCTGTCGTATCACACTCTTGCTCAAGGCGCATTTCAAGTGTTTCAAGCCCGCGCAATGCCAGCGCGCAATCGCTGGAGGAGACAGCCATGCCGAGCAAAATCTGGGTATCGCGGATTTTGCGGTATGTCGCCTCATCATTGGTCATCACAACCCCGAGTAAAACATCGCCATGCCCCGCCACATGTTTACTGGCGGAATATAAAACAACGTCCGCACCCATTTCCAGCGGTTTTTGGTGGATGTATGTCATCAAGGAATTATCCACCACAGACGGAACGCCCGCCGCCTTGGCGCGGGCAATCACCGCCGCCAGATCGATCGATTGATAATGTTTGTAAGACGGGTTTTCCAAATATAGCAAAGAAGCATTGACTAAATCATCCGGCGTCAATTTTTCAGGCGCGCAATAGTGCGTTTCAATGCCAAAAGACTCCAAGATCCGGTCACAAAACATTTTGCCGACGGTGTAAATATCATCTTGCACCAGAATTTTTCGATCGCGCTTTGCGGATAAAGATATAAATGTCGCCGCAATCGCCGCCATGCCCGATGGAAATGCCACCGCAAATTGCGCGCCTTCGCGGTTCATCATTTCCTGCTCAAAAGCCTGCACTGTATCGGTGCCGAAAATGCCGTACGCGTATGGCGGCTTATACCAGTTTGCCGCCGCTTTTTTAAAAGCGCTGTAACTGTCAAACAAAGCGCCAGAAGGGCGATCGCTCGGCTCTTGTTTTTGGTGGCGTCCTTTCATTAAGCCGCCCCAGCAGGCTTAAACATAAGCGCCGTATGTGTGCCATGTTCATGATCGGAGGCTGTTGACGTACAGCGATAAGAGGCTTTGTTTAAGCCGTTTTCAGGCAAGGACGGATACAGCATCTGCGTGCCGCCACTAGAAGAGCGCGCAAACACAGTTTCAG